>Ga0126331_1000665_pt1 | contig 10112 bp, 6 predicted proteins | sample InaspJWI98metaG_FD_96379 | JGI IMG/M metagenome (GOLD analysis project Ga0126331, IMG submission 96379) | Marine gutless worms symbiont microbial communities from Oahu, Hawaii - Inanidrilus sp. 2 OAHU.JWI-98 metaG | ecosystem: Host-associated > Annelida > Digestive system > Unclassified | place... | reverse complement strand
CTTCGATTTCTTCAGGATTTGTCGTACAAGTAGTTTCTGCACCGTTGCGTGGCAGTTGGCAAAATTTCAACTGATACGACGCATTGCGCGGTCCGTCGGCGATAGCTGAGCTTCTTGTTACTACTGGTTTGAGGCCAATTATTTCAGAGTGTACGCGACCAATCTTTGCCTAATTTTCAGGATTGGTAGCCTTATGGGCGTAGATGATGGCTGTGTAATTGGGTTGCGATCACACGAGGGATTTTGCCACGGCAGCCAGTTTTTGTTCATTCAATCCACACAATTTTTTCGTCACAGTGACCAATGTGTGTAATGAACTTTGTGCATTTAGCCACGACGCGCTCGACCGTCGTAGGTGTAGTACACGAGGTCGACAGTCGACGAGGTTTGTTGACGATAAGGATTAAGGCAGTACACCGGAGAAGGTACATTTCTCCCCTCTGAGAACGGACATTTCCCCCTATGGATATTTCCCCCTAGGACATTTTCCCGACATTCATGTGCGACGGGATACGACAAGAAGTGCAAGTGCTGCGCTGGACGTAGGGGAACCAATTAACTGACCCAGTTGACAATGGTTTACGGGCGGCGAGGGGATAACCGGGTGGGCTACGGCCGGCTTTGCCTTGCTTCTTCTATTTCATTTTAAAAACCTTAATATAAATGTCACTCTAATTGTATTTTGGCGATGGGGCTGTCTTTGCTGTGATTGACACATGAGAACGTTTTTATTATGTTTTTAAACGTTTTTTTAAATTCTACGTTTTCAGCGTCTCTAAAAAAATTTTCTCTGACTTTTTTTACGTCTCTGGTTCCTGGTACTCTGCATCATTCATGCGATAAAAGTATGAGTTTCATCGTTGCTTACTCAAGTTACTCTGATGTCCTTTAGAAGTGCCTCGCAGCCACGCAGGCAAACGAGGACGACGGCAAATCCACGTCGCACCATGACCGTATCTGGCGTCTTTTTCAGCGCTTTGCTACAGTACTGCAGCAACTACAGTAGCTGATACATTTAGCGTCGTATTGCTGTCGAGATGCATGTCTCTTGACCCGACAGCTTGACGCCACGTTCCGTGTCACGTATATACTATGATATATCAGTCAGCCTGTAAAAACTCGGAGTGGTGGGGTGCTGGCGTGGTTATCTGTCTGGATCGAGGTGCAGACTTGTATATGGCCCAGCTTATGCCACTGCCACTCACTGCCTCTTGCTTCAGTAAAATCCAGATTGGTTTTACCTTTCTGGTACTGGCTGACCCGGGTAGTCCTGGACAAAGGGCCGTTAAACGGGTGTGTGTACGTGTGTGTGTGTGTGTATTATTAGTAGTCGCATGATAAGAACATTGTGTGCTGACTGTGGACGCTGAAAATGAAGTGTGCGTCTGGAAAATGACATGTCATCTGGACGACGACGACGACCCGTCATCGCGTGTGCACTGCACCACCGTAGGCGCAACCACAAACTAAAAAGTTGGAGGGGACCTCATGTTAGCTGGATGCCAATTCCCTTCTTTTCCTCCTCCAGCCTTCCTCCTTTTCTGACATCTGCATCCGTTTATCCATTTCTTCCATACACTTTCCTTCTTTAATCCAATCTGTGCGTAAGCACAATAAAGTCCCCACTCTGTCCAGGTGGAGCCTCCCCATTTGTGGTTTTTTGTTGGCCTGAATTTTGTCATACTGTCGACAACGTACGTCTGCCACCCGTTAAAAAGCATTGACCCCCAGCAAAAACGACAGCCAGTCGCATAAGTTGGATGGGCCCAAATACACTTCGTCCCCACGTTCTCAAAAGTTGGAGGGGACACATCCCAAGGGTCCCGTAGGGTTGTTCTTGTGTGCACCACCATTAAAATAATCAATCACACTGATTATGTTAATCACTTAACAGCCCTCAATTTATTTAATGAAAATTGTTAACAAGTTTCAACAAAATATTCGGCCTAGTCCCTAAACACGAGAGTTTAGAAAGTTGAACTTGGATACTTCAGTTTCCAATGTGTGAAAGCCTACTGGTTACTGTGACTTGCCAGTGTCATCAGTTAAGGGCCACCCACTAGACTGCAGGCCCATTAATCCACTGGGTCCCTGCTGCATAGGGTGAAGGTTAGGGCTAGAGCCAGCGAAAAGAGTGCAAGATAGCAGTAATATGACAGCATTTAGGAGCTTTAACAACAGCATGTGCAAGAGAATTTTGTTGGGGATACCAAAATTTCTTCATAACACATTGTAGGATAGGTTGAACTTTGAAGGAAGCCTCCATACCAAAACCAGCCTGATTCCTGTACGGGGTGTCTACAACTCCTGGAAATCTCCTGCAATTTAGTTGATGTTCCTGGAATATTTTATAATTGGCAATGTAATTTTCGCACGTCCGGCGATTTTTACCGTGCGATGCTATGCATCCGCGGTACTATCCATGGCCCTGTGTCCGTCTGTCACAAGTCGGTGTTCTATCGAAACAGCTGAACGAATCGAGCTGGTTTTTGGCATGTGAGCTTCCTTCCACCCGTCCTACACTGTGTTAAAAAGGAAATTCGATTATATCCAAAAATAAGGGCACTTCCCTCTGGAACTTTGTCCTAAACTCCGGACTTAGAAAATTGCGCCACGGCATATTGATCGTCGAAACGTGTTATCAACTTAGCTCGAGAAAGGTGGACACTCAGAGCGTGATAAACTGGGCCATCGTCAGTCAACTAAGTGGATAATACCTCCGAGCTGCGACGCTCGACCACTATAGTTTATCGCACAGTTTGTCAAGCACTGTCTACAGCACGATTTTGGCACTGTCAAGTAGCGACAGCTGATACTTGGTTCATGACTTGTCATACGAGTAGTTTCTGTACTGGTGCGTGGCAGTTAGCAAGATTTCAACTGACAGGACACATCGTGTGGTCCCTCGGCGATAGCTGAGCTTCTTGTTGTTCATGCAGTTTTCTGCAGTACGAACTCTATTAACATAGCGTACTTTGTCCTAGCTTTGACTTGTGTGTATTTGTTGCGTTTGTTGTTCATAAAGTAGTAATCGGGTTGGATGGCACAATGATGAGCATTGGTCAGAGCTCATCACACATAATAACACGAATTAGAATCCAGACCGCTGGATTAGCGTTCAGCCGGCACCAGTCTGTGTTGTTATCGTGCTAAAGGTGTTGGTGGCAGTTGTGCAAAGCATTTAGCTGTAGAATCTTATACGGTCGTTATGCTGCTAACATTCATACTTATTATTAGTATTCCATCACCGTCTTTCATTCCAGGCTTAAAACCTTCCTTTTCTTCAAATCCTTCCCCCGTAGCCTTCTTTTTCTTTTTCAGGACTGACTCCACGGATTCCCGGGACTGTTTACCGATACTTCTGATCATATCTGTTTTTTACTTTTTAGTTTTTCTGTTTTCCACGTTTTAGTTGTTGGTTCTGTGCAGTAGATTAAGCTGACTCTTGTCAGCTTTTGAGCGCACGTTAAAATAACATCTCTTATCGTATCATCATATGCTTATTTACAGACATTATAAACTTCACCTGCATTTTTATATTGTATGGCTTGTCACGTAAAAATCTTCTGGAATTTAAAAAAATGTATCCTGGAAATCTCCTGAAATTGGTTAGGCTTGATTTGTAGACACCCTGCTTTAGTTATTTTCTTTTTTTTCATACAGTACTGGCTTGTGACAGACAAGTAGACACAAATGGACAGACCTGGACACAGGCCATAGCTAGTTTGTGCCAGCATAGTGTCATATTGGTAAATATTTCCCTTTGAGCCAAAAAGATAATCTAAAGAGCCAGATTAAACGTCACTTTTATGACTGCAGTCTGGATCAAATGCACTGAGTTTCGTTGTATATAAATGTGTGTGTAGCATCAAGGTTAGGTCGACGTCCCAAGCGACTCAAGGAGATGCATCTGGCTGTTGCTGATGCTGTTGTTGGAGGTGGCAACACGTCAGCAACCAGCTGCTCATCATCTGCAGATCAGCATCTAGAGATATCAGCAGCAGCGGTGCATGGTCTGTCCATGTCTTCATCGACTCTCAACAGTTCGTTGGGTGTTGCTGATGTTCATGCTGAACTTCAGGTGCATTTCTTCAGTTCTACGTTGCTGCACTGCATAACAAACAGATTGATTGAGCATATCATTGCTTTGTCATTGCCAGGGTTCAGCTTTTTGCCGAAGACGCGATGCTTCTTTATTGATTAACTGCAACTGTGTGCCTTCAGTGCTTTGATGCTGTTGGTTGGGTGGCAGGAAGGGCGTCCGGCCTGTAAAAAACTGAGTGGTGGGGTGCTGGCGTGGTTATCTGTCTGGAGCGAGGTGCAGACTTGCATATGGCCCAGCTGATGCCATTGCCACTCATTGTCTGTTGCTTCAGTAAAATCCAGGTTGGTTTTACCTTTCTGGTATCAACTCACCCAGGTAGTCCCGGACAAAGGGCCGTTAAACGGGTGTGTGTGTGTGTGTGTGGCGACAAACACGTACAGTGTGAGACAATTTTTTACACATTACACTCCTAAAGATTTCTTTTAAAAATTTTCCTATGGCTATGGCTAATTTTACCGAAATTTTATATGCCTATGGCACATTAATACCTACATTAAGTTATTAAATTTTTTTCATTTATATGTAACTATGACAAAGTTATGCTATATTAAGCATGACCATCCAGCGAATTTTTGCATTTCATTGCCATTTCTCTACAATGGAATGACCAATTTCCATGAAATTTGGCCCAATGAAGCACAATGAGTCTTTCAAGTGCACCAGCAATTAAAATTACCAGTTTTATTAGAAATCCAAGAAAGTGGACATCAGCTTGAGTGACCCATTCTGCATCACCATGAGATGTCGTGATTTTTCTGATTTTCACGATGGCAGCATTCCGATGTCATGGATTTTAAAAATAAATTTTTTTAACAGCGTGCACTTCAGAGACATGTTGTGTATCCTAATGCCAAATTTTTTGGAGATTAGCCATACCGTTGCAGAGGTACCACAATTTTTCACATTTTTCTACTGAAATGTAAAAATATGGTATAACTTTGTCAAAGTTAGAGATGACTAAATATAAGTTATGTATTTTCGTATAAATAGGAACACACAATAGGCATGTGTAATATTAGTTAAAAATCCTCAGCCATTTTGGAAAAAAAATTTCCAGAAAACTGTAGGGGTGTAAACAAATTTTTTTGACTCGAACTGTAGGCCTATACAGTGTCATGTATAGACCTTGTGTTGCTGTCACTTATAAGTGTTGAACTGGTTGTTGTGTTTTATGTCAGGCCTTAGTACGGTCAATGAACTCAGCTGCCACGTCACATTTTCCACACCAGCAAGGCTTCAAGATCTCGTCAACATCTCCGATTGATACGTTCCGTCGGATTAGTTTACCAGGCGATGTTGCTGGCATGACACGTGTTGTTGCCGATGATGTGTTACCGGCTCCTCTGGACTTAAACGCTGCTTACAGTTCACAGTCATCCACCATGCATCCGGATGCCACGACTGGCCACCTTGAGTCATCACATAGCTACTTGTCTCTAACTGGCTCAATTGAGACGGTAGCGTTGCGTGAATTGCAGGCATTTGCAGGTCAAGGTGGCATGGATCATGTTAGCATTCAGTCTCCAGACACAACGGACAGTGTCGGCTGTCAAAGTTATGTTGAAAACAGTGGCATTGGCCAGTCAACTAACTTTGTATCAACTGGTGTTAGCAGCCGCGGCCTGAAAGAGTCACCGTCTTCACCATATCCGTCCATATGTACAATGTGTGGTCGTGGCTGTGAATGCCAGAAACGGTCTGAAGACACAGTCTGCCGGCAGATGTCACAAGAGGCTACAAATTCCCAGTATTCAGACTCAGAGAAAGTGGATCCATATGACACATATGACTATAAATGTGAACCACAGTCTCCATCACCATTAGCACTTTTGTCGTCTTTGTTATCATCTGTGCAGCAGCAGCAGTCATGTCATTCTGACATCAGGACTGACGAGACTTTGTTGTTAACTCCAACTTCACTTGAGCTGAGTATCACATTGCATGAGCTGTCAGTGGCAGCTCGAGAGCCGTTCACAGGCAGCATCGCGGACCTTATCAAGCACACTATTCAAGCTGTAGTGGATGCACACATTGATACCAACCTTTACACCTCAGACAAAGTTGCTGCTGGACTTCGTGAATATGAACTCATGCTGAGCACTAAACCTCCAGTAAGTTCATCGGTGTACACGATCATTGTGTTAAACTTACTGCTAACTAGGTCTAAGTGCTGTAACGAGCTCATGGCAAATACTTGGGAATACAGACACATTAACAGTATCTGGTAAGTTACAATTACAAGTTACTTTTAACGACTTGTTAATATATAACTGAGGTTTATCAAAGCACAATAGCAGTACCAGGACAAGATCACTGGGGGCTGAATGGTGGCTGGCTGCATGCGGACAAAATTTTGTCCCCACCCCCAACTATCCCCGTTGTTCCTGTTCCTATCCCCAGTCTATCCCCACGGGGTTGGCCCCATCCCATTGTCTCTGCAAGCTGTGTCCCCAACCTTCTTTTCTGCAAATACTTTTCCTTTCCACTGTAGCCTTCCTTTTCTTCTTCAGTCCTGACTCCACGGATTCCCCGGACTGTTTAGCGATACTTCTGAGCATATACGTTTTTACTTTTTCTTTTTAATACTTTTTTAGTTTTTGGTTCCCTGCAGTAGATTAAGCTGACTTATGTCAGCTTTTGAGCACACGTTCAAATAGCATTTCATATTTTATTGTATCCCCACCCCGTTTCCCCTGAAGACTGCCTCTGTGAAGTCTTATCATCGATGCCAGCAGTCTTCAGTGTTCCTGTGATATGTCATATGTCAGTTTAATTAAGGCCAGATGTGGTCGAGGTGTCATAGTGGTTATCTGTAGCAAATGTCACTTCACCTGTTTAAATTGGTCAATAGTAACAGTGCAAACTGGATCTGCTGCACGCACCATCGTGCCTGTCCTGCCACAGTGGTCACCTTGACTGACTAGGTAATCTGCCCACAGGTCTCATTATTGAGCAGACCCAGCGACAACTTGTGCCACTGAGCACGGACTGCAATATACCATCTTGTGTACAGGGCTTGATGCCCAGAGCCATGGCCCTGTCCAGAGTGGACGTGAAGTAATTAATAACTGACATTGACACTGTCAACTGAACACCAGGTAACATTTTATCATTTTCTGAGGCAACAGATGGACGATAAGCCCCCAGTCCACTACAGATTAACAGATTAATGCACAGCTGCCATTATGTGTACTAATTACATTGGAAAAGAAAAATAATTTGCATCGAACTTGATTATGATTATTGCTGTGCAGATGGTACGCTGAAACTGTTTATGGTGGTTTAATACTGTTGATTGGTTTGTAAAAATAATTTGTAGTTGATGATTATCATACTATCTAACAGTACTCGGTTTTGTTATGATTATAGGGCTGGGAAATGACTGCAATTGAACAGGCTGATCCAAGCAAATGGTGGCAATCGTTTGTTGACAACATGTCACCTGTTATCAAGCGTGTTGTTGCCTTTAGTCGTAGGCTTCCAGGTATGACATGAACATCTGACTGTGTATTATTACAGTTCTTTGCTTAATGATTAATCCCTCAGCACTTGCTGTGTCCAGCCTATCTGTTGAATTTGAAGACTACTTTTACCCCTTTCAAAGACAGTCCCGTGTCTGGATAAGTTCACGTGGACACTTCAGTATATGCAAATCTTTTCTTTCGCAGTTTAATACATCATCTAGAGTTCAGAAAGGAATCATGTTGCTTTTTCTGAATAAAGGCCAGTTTCTTTAAGTCACAGTGAAATATGACCAGCTTGTCAAATGCTCAGTAAAAAAGGCAATATTTCAACTGTTTCCTGAAACAAGTGACGTGAATACCCATTTTTTTCGCTAGCAGTATTATTTTACACTTGTGTCCCAAAAACGACACTGGCGTACGTTTGTCAATTTTGATAATTTTGGGCAGAAATGTTGCTGAGAGAGTAAGCTTACCTGAGAGTAGTTAGCTTACCTAACTAATGCTTCTGCACTACCTGGGGAAACATGAACTCCCAAAATTGTGACTTTTCACTTAAACACTGCACATTGCTTAACTAGCAGTTACACAAAGCAGTTTCATGTTATCAGGTGGTTACGGCTCAATTTCCCTTTATTCACAAAACAATCGACTGATCTATCGTTGCAGTTTGTATGTTAATTTTTGAAGCTTGTTCTGTCATGTTATTTTAGCGTTAATTAACAACAAATAGATTGTGATTTGAAAGTTGATATTTCTTTATTGTCAGATTGTTAACAGTATTTAGCAGTGAAGGAGACAAGACAGTATTCAAATGTTGCATTTTATTTGTGTGTTTGTTGAAGGTTTTGAAGAGTTGACTCAAGAGGATCAGATTTTACTTATCAAGCATGGCTCATTTCCAGTTATGCTTGCACGCTATACGAACCTTGTGTCAGAGAAGACTATGTTCCTGCCTCTCATGGCTTTCAGAGTACCAAGGTATTTTCCAAATCTGAGATTGCTAAATGTCATACCCAGAATTATTAAGTTACATTATTGTCGTTATGTCTCGGAAATAACCTACTCACAAATTGCCACTAACTGTTGACAGAATAGGCAGTTTATGATAATTTTTGACTGCCGATATTAACAATCACTCAGCTGTCAGAAACTACGTGTAGCTCTCCACCTCACAGCAGTTTTTGTCATTTTGCTTACTTTACTTACTATATCATTTTACTTTTATCATTTCACAAATTCCATACAGTCTCGGAAATTATCCCTTTCAAAGTTGCGTCAGTAATTGTAAGCATAACAGTGTGATGGTGATATAGAAAGTCAGATTTTGGTCAGGAATCTCATCTACATGAAACAGCAACTTTAAAAATCTATGCCAGCACTGTGTACATGCTGTTGCTTTTTGTCTATCTCTCTGTCAGAAGTTGGTGTTCTACTAAAACAGCTAAACATAGTATCACACGAACAACGCCACACGATAGCCCAGGGACTCTAGTTTTCTGATGCCAAAGAAATTTGAACGTGGTCACCCCCCCATCGGCGATGGCAAATGCAGATGGGGTAGGTCAAAATCAGCGATTTTCAACGAATACCTCACTATATTACTCAAAAATTATACTATATCTCCAAAATGTTTCCAGATAGGTACATAGATTATATTAATGGCAAATAGGAAGTCTATGTTCTATCAAATGGTGACATTGCCAGTGACTGAGCGATCGATAACAATCCCATTTTCTACATTTTGCATTCACTATTCTTATCCAGAACAGGTGCAGATAGAAACTTCAAATTTGGTATCTAGTTTGCCCATAGCATGTACTAGCATGTACCATCCCTGAAAGGGGCGTGTGCAAGGTCATGTGGCACTTTGAAATTTTGAAGCCCCAATCATATCTCTGAAACGACTGAATCTAGGGTCATCAGATTTTGTACACACGTAGGCCATAAATGCTCATTAGCCTCAGGAGACCAGGTACCCTGAAATGGGTGTAGCCAGGGTCCCGTTACTCATTTTTACCGCGCGATGCTATGCATCCGCTGTACTAGCCATGGTCCTGTGTCTGTCCACCGTCACAAGTCGGAGTTCTACTAAAACGGCTAAACAGAGGATCACACAAACAATACCACACGATAGCCCAGGGACTCTAGTTTTCTGATGCCAAAGATCTCCGCGAAATTCAACCGGAGTCACCCCTTACGAGGGCGCCGAATGCAGGTGGGGTGGGTCAAAATCGGCGACTTTTGACTAATAACTGGCTATATCTCGAAAACGGTAAAAGATAGACGCATGGTTTCTGTTAAAGTCTAATAGGAAGTCGTATGCGCTCTATCGAATGGTGGCATTGCCCATAACCTTGAGTGCCCCCTAACCACACCAAAGCAGCCCATTTTCTGCATTTTGCACCGCCATTCATAGCTTCGTAACGTTTGAACCTAGAGACTTCGTATTTGGTACATTAACTTACCATAGCAAGTCCCACCCTGCCGAAGAAAAATCTTCCCTGAAAGGGACGTGGTCAGGGTCAAATAACCCATTTTAGAAT
>Ga0126331_1000663_pt1 | contig 10119 bp, 5 predicted proteins | sample InaspJWI98metaG_FD_96379 | JGI IMG/M metagenome (GOLD analysis project Ga0126331, IMG submission 96379) | Marine gutless worms symbiont microbial communities from Oahu, Hawaii - Inanidrilus sp. 2 OAHU.JWI-98 metaG | ecosystem: Host-associated > Annelida > Digestive system > Unclassified | place... | reverse complement strand
TTAAACGTTGGCTTAGTACGTTCAACTGTGACGTTCGCAGAATGTTCGGAAAACGTTCCAAGAGTGCGAACGAAAACGTCACCTAATGCGAACGTTCGCGGAACGTTCTGTGTTAGCTGGGTACGTAGCTTGTCCCTATTTCGCGCAGTTTTGGAGGTATTTTAATACACAAGCGTAACAAGGGTTTATGCAGTTGAATAGCTGTAAAAACTGTAAGTATACTACGTAAGCTACTGTGATTAAAACTAAAAACAACAAGTCAAACTACGGGTTTGTCACTTTGACCCATGACCCAACCTCGACGACCCCGTTGACCCGGAGACTGAATTCCACGTACAGTGCTTATGCACGATAGTATATTCTGTATAATATGTTTTGTTAGCACATCCTGTCTAGTATGTTAAAGTGTCCATGATACCTCCATGTAGCGTAGGCCAATGCCACTGTTAGCCAATGCACGATGGATTTCGATTTTTACCGCGCGATGCATCCACGGTACTATATCCATGGGCCTGTGTTTGTCCGCCCGTCTCGTGTTCTGTCGGTGTTCTGTCGAAACGGCTGAACGAATCGAGCTGGTTTTTGGCATGAGAGCTTCCTTCCACCCGTTTTACACTGTGTTAAAAGGAAATTCGGTTATCTCCAAAATAAGGTCACTTCCCTCTAGAACTTTGTCCTAAACTCCGGACTTAGAAAATTTCGCCACGGCATACGCCACGGCATATCGATCGTCGAAACGTGTTATCAACTTAGCTCGAGAAAGGTGGACGCTCAAAGCGTGATAAACTGGGCCGTCGTCGGTCAATTAAGTCGATAATACCTCCGAGCTCCGACGCTCGACCACTACAGTTTATCGCACAGATCGTCAAGCTCTGTCTACAGCACGATTTTGTCGCACGGGTCAATTAGCGACAGCTGATACTTGGTTCAGGACTTTTCGTACAAGTAGCTCCTGCACTATTGCGTGGCAGTTGGCAAGATTTCAACTGACACGACACATCGCGCGGTCCCTCAGCGATAGCTGAGCTTCTTGTCGTATTTCAGATAGAACATCAGCGCGTGACATGCGATAAACACTAGACACCGCGGACTATGCTTCGGACTCGGTAGCGTGCTATGTGATTGGCTAAGAAGAAGGACGTCTTCCAAATGACTTATTTCTCTGTCGAGTACGCTAAACCTTAACGCAATCAGCTATGCATATGCGTCGCGCGATAAGAACGGAACCTTCCTATTAGACGTGGCGAACGTGCTGCCGCACAAGATGGCACTGCTAATGAGGTTACCGTGCCGACCCATTACTGTACATCCGGTCTAAGGCCGCAGTAATTTACAGCCACCGCATCACCTGTTGCTAGTAGTTTATGTTGCTATAGAAACTCCGACGTGGCAGCTATAGGCCCTACAGGGTGTCGCACGGAAAAGTGGAACATAAATAATTTATGCGTATGTCTCCGGAACCACGCATCCAAACTTTACCACTGTCACTGTCACCACACGTATATCGCAAAAACCATGTTGCGTATTCTGTTAAAATTTGTACAGTTGACGTTAGGCCTAAATAAACAGGTTAAAATGATATCAGGCTCTGTCGAATTACGTTCTATTTATGTAAATTTTAATTTTGGCGTCACTTCAATTGGGATACAGTGTTGAACTATCATCATATGCGAACATGTCATAAATGGAGTTACAAAGAAAATATTTAATACCAGCAAAATTGCAAAATTGCAACGAATGTTAAGTCTATGTTTATAATAGACTTTAACCGGGACGTTTACACAAACAAAACCACAGCTGAGCTGATATTATTAGCCTAACGTAAAATGCATGTTCAACTATTCCCTGCGCCACCCTGTACAGTGTAGATTGTGTCTCATAATAGGATCCCGACATTTTAGCTGCAATTTGAGCACGCATGTTCGACCTTGAGTGACCTTGAATGTCACTTTAGAGTTTCTAAACCTTTCTAACTTCTATTCGTCAATTAATATGACACGTATTAACTACGCTGTGTGTATACATGGATGGGAAAGTCTCTATGGTCTTTAATCGCAGTTGTTTTCCAAAAATGAACGACTTTTCAAGGTTAGGTGTCGTACAGGCAGTTGTACATCGTAAAAGTGGTAGTATCAAAGAAATGGTGCAATATAGACACGCTGTTACAACACCACTAACAGGAAATATCATATGGCTGATCTATTCGTGCCATTTCCAATGATCTTGGATGACCTTGAAGGTCATTCGCGTAATGCAGGACTTATGAAATGCAATTCGACGAACGTTTGTGCGACATTTAGCACGGTTTTTACTGCCACGGCGCGTCGCGCGGTCCATCGGCATATCCACAAGCAAACTTGGCACTTTTATCAACTACGCTAAAGTCATTAGTATCGAATTCTGCTTTCATATAATAATAATACACTGACGGCAGTATGCAATAGTAGAAGCCTGGCGTCCGTATGATAGAAGACGGGAGTGAACTGGTTGGCGCGACGGAAGTCTGCACAACCGTGCTGCGAACTGTTCGCGGCTTTCATTTACATCCTGATCAGACGCTGCGGGGGCACATCACACGCATCACACAATCGTGAGGTAGGCGAGCACCAATCTCCCGCCACGCAGCACGGTGGCATTAAGTCATTGTCTCCTGCTGATCAACCTATCGGTGCCACCACCGCAGGTAATCTGCTCTGCGGGCCCTTAAACAGAAAGATGCCGTATACTTTTACTCTTAACTATGGTCGATTTTCACAACTCTTTCCCCACAGACTCGAGTACTTTTTCAGTTCATGCTCATTAGTGGTTGTATGATCCTATGGTACCTTAAACGCGTCACTGCACTATAGTGAAAATTGTGAAACACATTTACGTTAAAAGTCTTCATTAATCACAAATTGAGTGAAAGGAACGGATCAGCTAATTTTTGTCACAGAGGCTGCTCTCTGCATCTCTTACACCATTTTGTTAGGAATTTGAATATCCCCAAAAGTAACGGTACTTTCCTTTCTCCCTAGAACTTTATCCGAAACTCTAGACTTAGATAACTTTGCCACGACATGTTTAATTTCCCGAGGTCGATACGTACTTTCCATAATATGTGATTTATAATATTTTACGAGTTTGGCTGGAAAACTCGCGTCCCTTTGGGACTGGTTTTCGGCTATGGCACCTAAAAGTAAAAGTTTATCATGGAAAGTTTCAAAGAGCAAACGATTGCAAAAACACGCCATTTAAACCACTCACTTAAAATCGCCATAAAATGTGACACAGCGATTAAGAAATAGATAGGTGGAAACATTAGCAAAAATACACATTCAAACGTGTTTTTCACACATGCACAGAACCGTAAATTTTGTGCATCGACTCCCTCGGTGAACATTGAAACTGCATCAAAATTAATTTAAGGGTCTGGATGAGATGGGGTATGAAATCTTAGACTCTCCCACTAACTTCAGCGCTGGCTACAAAAGCCACGTTTACACGATACAACTGGCTGTACAACCGGCTGCATGGTGTATACGCAGCTTAACACTGCACACTGCGCTAGTGCGCATATTATAGTGTGACAAAATACCTGGTCAAAGCGTGTGCCATGTGGCATCGAACGACGCGTTGTCAACGAGGCAACTCATCAATAACTAGACCTGCATACCGAGGGCGTGTAACGATGCGAATAGCAGACATCTCGAACACGTGAGCGTTTGTTGCCTTCAGTTGTCAGCAAAATGCTGATGTGATCACTAACCGCGATTGTTTTTCACTTATACTATATTTTCTTGAGACTGCATCTGTCATAAAACGTACATAATTTAAGATGGCATGAAAAATACCGCAGCTACCTGGCTGGGAAATTCAATACTGGTTAAAAGAGCGTAAAAATTATCGAAGTCAGTTAAGATCTGGTAGGGTTCGTGGCTGTTTAGCATTCAGCTTAGTGGTAACGATGTGCTCGCATCAGTGGTTACTCTGCTGGGATGTGTGACTGTTCGAAGGCATACGTTCATGGTAATCAGGCACCCAGGCCAACTCAGCCTCCATGCACTCGGCAGTATATGGAAAGTACCGACCAAGATGCGGTAATGCTCTGCGGCTGGGGAATGAAGACACTGCAGGTTCACTCGTGAATAAATGTGTGAGTGACAGGTGAGACTTGTTATCTTCATCAATACATGCAACCCCTGAACGACTTAATAACGATTATAATTATCTATGTGCATGTTTTCAGTTATCGTAAAAAGTGTTCCGTCATTTTTTCAGGACACGTCGCTGAAAACCTGGCTGCCAGACTTCCAATAGCTGCATCGCCCGCCAGACGTGTTCAATAATGCATTGCAAGTTAAGAGTGTGGCTTTTTGAACTCGTGCATGCATAATTAAACGTGTGTACATCTGTAAGCCAATTCGCCGCAGCTACTGCCGCTATGAGTGATGCGTCGTTAGCGAAGTGAACGTGAGGAGGCGAGTCAATCGACGTAATGTGATGAACACAACGGCCACCATCGGTGGAAACGACTTGCAGTTATCGTTATCGTCCTGGTGGCGGCAAAACGATATGTCTTAACGATGGCCATTTCGTTTTTTTCGGCGATTACTCGATGCCGATGACCACGGAAAATTACAGGCAGTCTATGAATTCATATTTCAGTTAAATAGAAATCATGCATGTCAACGGTCGACGGCCAATTTATCACACTGAGCACCTGTCTACTGCACGATGCGCGTGAGTCAACACGTTGCGCGGGTCCGTCTGATACTTGTTTATTTGCAGGACGTTATGTGCGGTATACTCTATGGTTCTGTGTTTGTCTGTCATAGGCCGGAGTTCAATCAAAACGGATGAACGGATCGAGCTGCTCATTAGCACAGAGGCTACCCTGATACCTTTTCACGAGTGTCATGTGGCGTGTCATGAGGGAATTCGGGTATCTTCAACAATAACAGTACTTTTTGGAACCTTGTCCCAAACTCTGAACTTATCCAGTGTCTTTCTCGTCACAACACGTCGACTACCGCAAGTGTTGTGAACTGCGTTCGACCAACGACAGTCGCCATCGTGAGCATTCACCTTAAAGTTAATTCACACCGCATGCCAGACCCGACAAAACTGTCTTGTCTGTCGGTGTGACTTGGATTCCTCCCGACAACTCAAGACTGTCGCCGACAGAAAATTTGAAGCCTGAACACGATAGTAGCAATTGTCTAATTCACACCGCCACACCAGACACGAGGACAAGACTGTCGACCGCTGCTGCCGCGACGCAGGCCAGGCAGGCAGCTACGTCTAGCCGCCCGACCGCCCACACGCAGCGACGTTGTACGCCACGCAAAATGTAAACACGCTGTGGACTGTTGTATAATGACCAAACCTAAACTTCTTCACTAAACGTCACGCGCGAGGGTGATCTAACGGCTAACTATTCAGACTTTGCCAATTCAAACTCAATTCACGCCGCCTGACACGACACAGACAGCACTGTCCAGTCGTGTCTTGCGAGCGGTGTGAATTGAGCATTAGTTTATAATAATTATAATGGGTGTGACTGCTAGCGTCGCGCTGTTCGTCTGCGACAGCTGCTATGCTATTCCGAAAGACGACCGCAGATCTCCAGAGAGTGCATGAAAGTGCTTTGTGCGGCGGCAGCGACAAAATTCAATATGTATACAGCGACAAGATGATATAAAGTGATGAAATGCGTGTGGTCTTTAACACTTAACGAGAAACATTAACTGGAGGTGTGAGTCCATTTTTCTGACGAAACGTGTTCTGATGAACAGCGCCGTCCGTTCCCGTGTCGATCTTTAGACTGTGTAGGCCTAACACTCCCGGACACCAAGGAAGCGCCGTTATGATGGAGTAGGCCTACGTATGGCAGACGTTTTGATCGACTTGGTGCTAACTGCAGCACCTCATCTCCTCACCAGTCACACGTTACCGCGTTCTCTGGCAGACGGTGCTACTCTCCAGAGGCACTGGAACCAGCGGAACGGGAGTCATGGCGCCAACGGCGCCGTGGCTCACACAAAATTTGGCCCAATGGCGCCGAGGTAGGATTTTTTTCAGCCAGTAAAACGTTTAAACACAGAAATTTGACACATTTTTTCACTCGTATGCTGTAGCCTACTTCACGAGCTTTAACCAGTCGCTGCTTGATGTATTCTATCTTATTGACTTTTCTCTCTTCCAATAATGCACTTAACTCAACAATCAGCATCATCGTGCGACTTATGCTGATGCTAATGCGTGAATCCCTAAAATTACACGAGTGGGGTTCGTTGCTGAGCTGCTCATCGGGATGCGCGCCCCTCCTGGATATACTGACGGTGCCAGGTGAATTCAAACCGCTATTCTGTTTACTATTGGAAGGTCCATAATTGAAAGAAGTGAAGTTCACGCTCGAGCAGTTTGACTGTGTTGCACGCATGATGTACCAGTGCATTGTCACCAGCAACGTGATTGACATTAGTAAATTATCTCATTGATAGTATCCACTGATTATCAGGCCTACATGGTTTGTTACTTAATGTTAATGTTTCCCTCTAGTTTTCTGCGTGTTATGAGATGATTATGTAATCATTGGCGTACGTTTGTCTGTCCGGCTGTCTGTCTGTTTGATGTCTGTCTGTTTGTTACCACGATAACTAAATAAAACGTGGACGGATCTGGACGCAATTTTTTGGGAAGGTTCCTAGGGGGAAAAGCAAGCCCAAGTTCGTTTCCGGTTACGATCGCTAGCCGGGTGTGGATTATACTGTCCAAAAACGCCGTAAACCGGCGATTTTTCCAATGTCAACAAACTTCACGTAACCGTCCTTGACTGAAATAGTTTCGCGATAATAAATAAGTAATAGGACAGCAGAGAATTATGGACGCAGGTGGGCGCGAATTTCGCTTTCGCGGGGATCTGTATACTCAAGAGAGTACTTTCCCTCTAGTTTTCCATGTTACAATATCGTGGCAGATATTTTAAAATTTTAATGTTGACTGCAAGTCATGATGTTGCTTGTGAAATAGTGACTACTGTAGACAGAGACACTGAAAAGCCGGTAATGCCGCCATGCAGCATTAATGGAGACGTGTGGATGCTAGAAAACGCGAAGCACAATAATAAAACAGGCCTACATGGTTTGTTACTGAATGCCTTGCGCACATTTGCAGCCTCATTCGGGCATCCAACTACGAAAAAGATTTCAGCTTCAGGGGGCTTTGGGCAAAGCCCCCTGACCACATGACCAGGGGCGTGTTATGAACGCTGCCACACCTGTCGTCAGTGACACAAGAAAGTTCGACCATGGCCTGACTCGAATCTTGCATGATGACTTACACTGGATCGATGTGGCAGATCGAGTAACGTACAAACTCGGTGTCATCATGCACAGATGTAGGCAGTGGCGGCGATTTCTTCTGAATGGTGGGGCGTCGGGGGGCTGAGCCCCCATCGGGGCCCAGGGACAGAGCCCCTGGTCAGGGGGTCAGAGGGGCATAGCCCCCGTGAAGCTGAAAATAAATTGAATTTTGATAACACAAAACCCCTTTAATTCTTCACCTAAGTAAGCATTTTGGAGTGAGCCAGAGAAGTGTCTGATCATCCAGTAATCCATTTTATCCAAATGGAAAATGTCCTAAAAATTTTACTAAATGGGCAATCAGTGGGGGATCATGGGTCGTAAATTGTTAAAAACTGTGCAAACAATTACTACTTTTCGGAATCCTCTCGCGGACCCCGTGGGAACCCGTCGCGGACCCCCTTCGGTCCGCGGACCCCAGTTTGAAAACCGCTGGCTTATGGACACTTGCCGCGCACCTGATTGGAAGACCGCTGTGACGGCAACTGATTTGTTGGTAGATGACACGTGCAAAAGTACCTAGGCGGGTTGAAATATTTTGCACGGTAGAAGTATTTTATAGTCGTTTTCATTGCAACCACAGTTGAATAACGACTTGGAATATATAATGCTACCTCAGTAAAACTGCCCACTGAAGAGATTCATGTCGACCTTAGTCTTTAAGACGTCGTTGTCTATGTTTAATGTCATTGTGGATAGGCCCGTACAACGGCAAGAGAGGAAACAGTATAAAGTAAACGGGCTTATGGCAATGACAATGTTTCTTTTTTTAAGAGAAACAGTAGAGAATGTACAGTACATATTCTGACTTCTCCATGCATTACAAATCCGGGAGACTATATACTACTACTGCTACTGCTATTAGTAGTAGTAGTACAATATAGTAATATAGTTGTAGTAGTGGCAACAATAAACGGATTGTGGCGATGCGGTGTCACAGTCGCTTTAACGAGTCAGAAGGTGGAATACGCTCGAGGGCTTATGCAAATTGCCAGTGCAGGATTAAACCACGTGGAGGCTCTCATAGGCCGCCGAAATCTCGGGGCCCCTCGCTAATTATCCCCTAAAACGTTTATCACGCGCGACGCATGCGTTTTGTCACGTTTTAACAAACGGAAGTCAGTCAGCTAGGGCGGTACATGATGTGGTATACTACAGCTTTCTTTCTGTTTTGTCTGTCCGCCTGTCGTAACCGGGGCTTAAGGGTAGATTAAAATGGGTGATTTTGGACCAATATCTCGTTTTTATGCCAGAAACGGTGCAAGACAGGGACATAGTTATGAAAAGGTAATAAGATCGAACTACATGCACAGATGCTGGTGCTATGTTCATCGACCTGGAGTAACCAAAACCACCCCGTTTTCTGTGTTGCGTCGCCTTTCCTGTCTTCGTATAAGGGCGGAGATAGAGATTTCGAATTCATAACAGTTAAACTGATCATGACAAGTTCTAGCCTACATGTAGAATGACAAACCACCCCAAAAGGGGGCGATGTGACAGTCAGGTGACCCATTTGGAAGCCGTTATCATGTCGTTGAAGAGGGTGAATTAAAGGCTAAAGCAGGTGTTTCAAATTCGGTATGCATATTGATATGGACGAGTATACAGGGTGGGTCAAAAAGTAAGCTGTCGTACTGTGATAGATATTTGAAAGGCTAGGACAATAGTCCTAACGTTAAATATTTTATAATTTTGTGAACGGCCCAGGACTTGAAAGTCGGCAACACTAATTCTATTCTGTGGTTAGATACTTTTATGACGTCATGTTTACGTAACGGTCTGGTTGACCGTTGTGTAATCAAAACAGTCATAGAATATTTAAACATAAACATTTTTGTGACGTAAAATATTTCACGTGAAAATATCGGACAATGCTTCATTTTCTCTGCAGCTGTTCGTATTTGTTTACGTTCCTCCTCTCTTCTCAGTTTTATTAACGTATTCGCTTAAAATCAACAGCTTACTTTTTTCGACCCACCTAGTATAAACCTACTAGCGCATGCGTGATAGGCCTCCCACGAAAGGGATGTGTTCAAGGTCACTCCTTTTACAGTCTTTCACTCATTTTCGCTCCTTTACGCTTTTTACTGACACCCTGCATTAATACAATCAATCAATCAATTTATTTATTGAGATAACACGTCACACGATAATTATAACCGAATAGTCCTCGACAGGCTGCCAGAAGAGCACAACTCTCATAGAACTGGCCGCCTAACAAAAAACATACTAATGACTAATACAGACTTGGGATAGGAAGAGGGGCGAGTGGAATGAGAGTGAACAAGCAGTAACAGAACTAGTGAAAGTGCAAGCATTGAAACATACCAAAAACACAAGAACAGCAGAAATACAGTATTATTATTCATGTTAAGCTTATATAATTCATATGATGAACTTATGAATACTGGATTTCAAAAAAAAATAATTTACATTGGATTTGAAATAAGGAACTTTTTCTGAAACAGATGAAACGCGGTAATTAGATTATGGTCATTCGGTATCGATTCCATGATTGACTGCCTTTGAATCTTAACATTCAGTCCCGATCGGGTGTTGACATGACTTAAAATTTAAATGAAGTTTATTATGTCTGGTTTCATATTGATGAATAGAATTTGTGGGAGTAAGATAATCCAGGAATACAGATTGCAGTAAATAATGGGAGTATATCACTTTGTGTAGAAGGTTCAAAACCTAGTAATTAAACAACTGTTTAATTGATTGATAAGGTATTATACTGTATCAGAGTTGTCCATGGGTCCATTTTGTG
>Ga0126331_1000662_pt1 | contig 10121 bp, 9 predicted proteins | sample InaspJWI98metaG_FD_96379 | JGI IMG/M metagenome (GOLD analysis project Ga0126331, IMG submission 96379) | Marine gutless worms symbiont microbial communities from Oahu, Hawaii - Inanidrilus sp. 2 OAHU.JWI-98 metaG | ecosystem: Host-associated > Annelida > Digestive system > Unclassified | place... | reverse complement strand
CGACTTCACCATCCGCAACGCCTGGCAGAAGTAATTAGAGGAGTTAAATTTGTCAATGGTGTCGAAGAAAAACGGATTGCCGCCTAATTTCTTCATACACAACTATTGACTATATCTCTATTGAAGAGGTGTTTTAGGGTCACAGAACAGTGTCAGAGTATTATTTTCACCCAAAACCGATAAGGCAACTTTCTTATTCGCTTGTCCATAGGGCTTTTTCGGCAAATTCTTCTTACAAATCCCTAATTTATCTGCATTTATCTGTTGACTTTTTAGGCAATTTGTATTAAATTCGCTTTTATTCATGGTTTAGAGAGCTTAAACCGTAAATCAAAAAAAGGGGGAACAGATGACAAAAGCAGATTTAATCGAAAAAATGGCAAAAGATGCGAAGGTGTCTAAGGTCGCAGCAGGCAAGGCCCTGGATTCCTTCATGGATAATGTTACCAAAGCCCTAAAGAAAAAAGACGGTAAAGTGACTCTGGTTGGCTTCGGCACCTTCCAGAAAACACGTCGCAAAGCACGCAAGGGTCGTAATCCTCAGACAGGTGCTCTGATTAAAATCAAGGCCAAAAATGTAGTCAAATTCAAACCCGGAAAAAAATTGAGAGATTCTGTCTAAATTTCTTCCGCAAGAACCAAGAAAGGCAGTTCATTCTGCGCTCGATCAGCGCATGAACTGCCTTTTCAGTTGTGATATCCGATATAAAAAGTACCGGATTACAGTATCCCGGAGCTTGCCCACCCAGACGGTCGCTTATTTTTTCAGTTTTCTCTTCTTTACGTGATATTATCGGATATTTTGCTTTTCTCTATGCTTTTTCTCCGTCTGATACCTTTGTCTATAGGGGCGTGTTTTTATAGCGGTTGTCATAAATACGTTCCGTTTGAGCCATTACAAAATAAGGAGGTTCTTATAACGTTTCCAAGTAAAAGTAGCTTGTGACAACCGCTATATTATTTTGTTTATATGCAAAAAAGCGTATGTTCTTTGATAATACTGTCTGTGTACCAACACATGAAACGGCTCTTCATTATCCCAAGCCGCAAAGAGCAGCCAAAAAAGATATTAAACCATCACGCCGTGTGGATGGTTATCTATTCGCTGCATGCTGTACCGACATCCAAGCCGATTAACCGGTACCTTCGCAAAACTAGTTTTTGATACTCTGATAGCAACACGCTTTATATAAAGATAGGTCCTTATCCATTTCAATTAGTGCGGCGTCAATAGCCATAGTGTCACCATGCGTCCCGGTGCAACGGAGATTTCAAATTAAAAAAAATATAGCGTTTGCGTCAAGCCATCAACGTCGTGATAGTCCGGAAAATGTCGTAAAACCACCGGTATCGGAATGTTATTATGACAAACGCTATAATCAAACAAATACATCCGGTCCTCTGGACCCGGATTCTTTACTTAAACTAGGACGTGAGTACTAAGGAGAACTAATAGATTTCGGGCGGTTCTGGCTTTGGTGCGGGCTGCTTCAAAATGACCTTAACATCCTGTGGGACGACGCTGTCGATAGTAACTCCCAGTGGCAAATCGACGTTTTTCCGGGACAGACGTATACGGTGCTCTCCGGCCTGCAGAGAAGACAGATCGAGTTGAACACGAACATCTTGATCTCGGATGGCAGCAATATTTCTGCGTCGACCGGACAGATTCAGCCTGACCTTTGCCGCTGAGCTTTGATCCAGTGACAGATCCACAGGCAGATTGATGTGATGAATGGGTGCGTTTATTGTCAACTGGATATCCTGTTGACTGGCCAGAAACAGCCATGCAATCGTTACCAGACAAAGGGCACCCAGTTTCGGTTTCCAGTCTTGTTGCACATATCCTTTTAAAGATTCTTTGAATGCGAAGCCGACACCATTCTCCATGCCCAGCCACGCTTTCAACTGATCCGCCAGGAGTTCGGATTTCTCCCAATTGGTAATACTGCCGTTTTCGATTGTGGTTACTTCGGAGCGTTCTTCGGATACCACCAGGCAAATGGCATCGGTCACTTCAGAAATGCCAAGTGCGGCTCTATGTCGCGTACCATACTTTTCAGGCAATTTCTGGCTTTCGGATAGCGGGAGAATGCATCCCATTTGCGACAAACGGTCATCTGCAATAATGATAGCCCCATCATGCGTCGGCGAATGGTGGTTGAAAATACTTTTTATCAATGCAGCTGAGGGAGTGGCCATGACCGACTGACCGGAATGGATAAATTCAGCCGGATTATCCTCCCGGGTTAATACTACAAGCGCACCAGTTTTCTCTTCCGCCAGCTCGAATGCAACCTGTGCCAGCTCCAAAGCGAACACCCCGCTCAGCCGGCGTTTTCGCGAACGCAAATACCGCAGTAGACTTACTTTCTCCAGGACCTGTTTAATCTCGGATTGGAAAAGAATCAGCAATAGAATGAGAAGTACCTGCCACAAAACCTGAAATACTTTAGTGGTTAAAAAAAGCCCCCATAGTTTGGCCAATGAGTATACTCCACCGAGTACCGCCAAGCCGATTAAAACTCGAAGAGCGCGTGTTTCACGGAACCAGATATATAGTTGGTAGGCGACAATGGTTAGAAACAAAATATCTATAAGGTCGCGCCAGGTTGGAGCTGGAATGAATTCGAAAAACGACATGGGCACCCCCCGTTCCCCGGCACCTCACAGGTCAGTGAACAGGCCGTGGGACGATCCTAAATTCAAACGGAGTGATCTGCATTCGTGGCCACGGTATAGAATCCAACGCCGCTAAGAGTTCACGAAGAAATAAATTCACAATTTTATACGTTGAGGCGCCCGTCGGGCAAGGCGCGATAACGCAGGAATATCGAGATATTACGAGTTCTCGCAACGCAGCCAGACGGGATTCATCAGTGAATAAATTGTCGTGATGCATCGGCATATAAAATGTGAAATTATTTTTGAGCGAGCCATAAGACAGTAGCCGAACATGCCGGCCGTAAACAGGCGATTACTCGGCTGCATCCGGGTCATAGGGTTTCCCGCATTCCTTACAGTGACCGTCCGGGCCAATTACTCCGATACAGTTGCCGTCACTGCAAAGAACACGATTCTCCCAATCACTATTATACTGGAATTTCACTTCATCAGTAGAATCGGCCTGGTCAGCTTGGGCTTCCAGCGGTTCTTTGTCTTTGTTTTCAACAGCGTTTGCTTCCTCGGTGTCGGCATCCTCTGATTCTGAGACATCCTGCATGAAGCCCTCGGGAAGCCGGCCTTTATAAGGTTTTTTGCATTCTTTACAGCGCCCGTCGCGTCCAATTATTCCGATGCAGTTACCGTCACTGCAAAGAATACGATTTTCCCATTCAATATCGGCCTTTGATTTTTTTTTCTTGGACTTTGATTTTTGGTTGCTCGGCATTTTGAATTCTCCCTGTAATATATAATTGTTTCAGCCTGCACAAATAGTAGCATGAATATGGACTTCGTAAATTAACCAAAATATGAAATGAGTATATGAAATATCACTTTGCCGGAATAAACTCAATATCGTTGTTGAAAATCGCTGAAAAGCAATTAAATTACAAGGCGGGAGAGAGGCGAATGTCAGAAAAAATATTCAACATTGAAAACCAGCAAAGTCCATTTCAAACGATTTTTCAAAGAATGATGCGGCTGGTTCCGGAAAAAGATAAATCGGACAAAAAATTACAGCGATTGATCGCGTTTCGTCTAAAAATTGATGGTGAAACTGCAGCCGGTGAGTACCTGATCCGAAAACTCAAGCAAGCAAGCAAGCAAGCAAGCAAGCAAGCAAGCAAGCAAGCAAGTTATTCAATGTGGTTACACGGGTAGTTTCTATGAATTCATTAAAGACGATTTGAAAATGAGCGAGTGCGGCTTCGATAACAACCATTCAGATCCCCCGGGCGCTGCATAGTTCAAGCTTGCTTCGGGCTGAAGCAAACAGATCGAGGATCTTGGGCAATATGCAGGATTCAATAGCCGGAGGGTCAACCGTGGTGGTAGGATAACGTCAAAGCAATTGCGCATATCATGGTCGACCAGAATTTAACTAACGCAGAGTCGCAAACCAGACGCTAAGTTTCATGGTCATTCTTTGCGGCTTGGCGTGAAAATTTAATTACCTCGCCGTAACGAGATGAATACAAGGCTGTGTTCGAAAGAATGACTTATCTCTGCGCTGGTGTCGATGCTCTGGAAAATTACAAGTAATTTTGATAATATCTATTGATGCGAATGATGCCCGGAATAAAAGGCAAGAAAGGGTTTTAAATGTGGATTGGCCGAATAGACCATCGGCCCGGTATGACTGGGTAACAGGCTGTCGAAGCATTTGAGACAAGGAGAACGGTTAATGCATTATGAGGGAAACATCATCAGACCGCCCAGCGAAGCCAACAGCATTTTGCTCCAGGTCACGGTCGGGTGTTCACGCAACAAGTGCACGTTTTGCGGCACCTACCGCGGGGAACGCTTCCGAATTAAACCGGACGACACTATTCATGAAGATATCGCGTTTGCAGCTAGGCACTGCAAAAGACAGCGTCGGGTCTTCCTGTGCGACGGCGACGCATTGATCATTCCCCAAAAAAGACTCTTGAATATTCTGATTGAGATTGAAAAGCAGTTGCCCTGGGTCACCCGAGTCGGCGTTTACGCCAATGCAAAAAGTCTGAAAATGAAGGCCCCGGAGCAGTTGGAAGAATTACGATCACACGGCCTCGGCATTGCTTATATGGGTCTTGAAACCGGCGACGATGTTACCCTGAAAAATATCGACAAAGGTGCCTCAGCCGACCATATGATACGGATGGGCCGCAAAGCAAGGGCCGCCGGGATTAAACTGTCCATTACCGTATTGCTGGGTATTGCCGGCCAGCAACGTTCACTGATTCACGCCCGCGAAACCGGGCGGGTGCTTTCGGCCATCGACCCCGAATACGTGGGGGCATTGAGTCTCATGCTGATCCCCGGTACCCCCCTGTTTCAGGAGTTTAAAACGGGTGATTTTTCTTTGATCGAACCGACCGAAATGCTGCAGGAACTTCGGACTATGATTGCCCATACCGATCTTTCCCGGGGCTTGTTTCATGCAAACCACGCTTCCAACTACCTGCCGATCAAGGCCAGACTGCCCAGGGATAAAGCGACCACGCTGAAATTGATCGACAATGCACTGGCGGGAAAAATCAGCTTGAAGCCCGAATATCTGCGCGCCCTTTGAATCCGGATTTAGGAGAGTAAAAATCGGGTAACAGTTCAATCATACAAGGCACTAAGCCACAAAGGTTATAATATAAATCTAATTGTGCCGTTTTGAATAAAAGGCACTTTAAAATTGATAATATTTTTTTGGTGTCTTTGTGTCTTCGTGATTGAACCTTTACTAAATCGAAAAATCATTTACTGATCGAGCCATGCGTATGTGGAAAGTCATTGCGATAATAAGTATCACAATTTTCACACAAACTGCAGTAGCCCAGTACCTGAAGAATTCATCGGCATCGCCTCACCAACCTTCTTTGGTTGCCAGCTTGTGGGCTCAACCTGCGGTCGATTTTTGCGGTGAAACCGTGCCGCTGGAGATACAGGATATCCGTGAACGCTTTGAGAAGGAAATGCTCCTCACGCTGGCCGATCGGCCCCAGGTCATCTTATGGATGAAACGCTCGGCCCGTTTTATGCCGATCATCGAAAAGATGCTTGCCGAGCATGATTTACCGAATGACCTCAAATACGTGGCCATAGCCGAAAGTGCCCTGCGGCCCCATGTCGGCTCTCCGGCCGGCGCAATCGGTTTCTGGCAGTTTATGCGGACGACTGCACGCAATTACGGTTTGGCAGTCAATTCCAATATGGATGAACGCCGTAACATTTATAAATCAACTCTTGCCGCCATCGCCTACTTTGATGATCTATATGCCGACCTGGGTTCGTGGACGCTGGCCGCCGCTGCTTTCAACATGGGAGAAGAAGGGCTAAAATCCGAAATCCTGCTGCAGGGGATAAATGATTACCACCGGCTGTATTTGCCGCTGGAAACCCAGCGCTATATTTTCAGAATCATCTCGGCCAAACTAATATTGGAAAATCCGCGAAAATACGGTTTTCAACTGACCGAAAAGGATTTGTACCCACCCCTGGAATTTGATCAGGTGGAAGTCCAATGCGCACAAAGAACGCCGATTCGGCTTATCGCCCAGGCGGCAGGAACCTATTTTAAAAAGATTAAAGATTTGAATCCCGACATCCGCGGGTACTATCTTCCGGAAGGAACGCACGCTGTTTTAGTGCCCAAAGGAGCGGCACCGGACTTTTATGCGCGCTATGAAAAGGCGCTCGTCGAATGGCAGGAAAATCCGGATAGGCAAATCCATGTGGTAAAGCCGGGAGACAACCTGTCTTCAATCGCGGCTTTTTACAAAGTTCCTTTGCCGGCAATTCTCCTCTGGAACGGCTTGAATCCCCGCAAGCACATCCATCCCAACGACCGGTTGATCATCTATTCACCGATACGCATCCCGGAAGAAGAAACGCCGGAATAGTCAGCAGTAACTTGTGTCCATCCGGAAATGTTAGATTCTGGCCAAAGACAATCCCGCGAGTATTTTTCGACCGACGGCGTAGTGAGTCTACGTTGAGGATCGAAGAATTGTGTCTGGACTGTCGAAGCATCGCGAAGACGAAAGAACGCAGTATTTGGCCAAAAGACGCTATTTCCGGCCAGTTGTAGAAAATGTCTCCGGCTATGATGAACGAACGGGCAATGTGATCTTTTGCTTTTCCGGATCTGAATTTTCACGGTAGAATATGGCCGTGTGACCGATCAGACCGACCAATTGGGCACTGGTTCGATTTTCTATTTCCGCAATTATCTCTTTCTTCTCAACTTTCTCTTTATAGGCGTTAAACTTGACTTTGATAAGCTCGTGTTTATTCAGAGCATCATCCGTTGTTTTGACGATAGCGACGGTCAGACCGTTCTGACCGATAAGAACAATCGGTTTCAAACGATGTGCCAGACCTCTTAAAAATTTTCTCTGGTAGCCCTCAAGCATGCCGAATACCTTTCCGATAGATGGGATTGTGTTTTTAACAATATTCATCCTTAGCATAATATCCAGCGACGTCAACGCTTTAAAAAATGTAAAATCGGTGGGAATGAAAATGAAAGACTACGAGCAGTGTCGACCGTGACAGTCTGGAATTTGGCATAAAAAAAGGCAGGGGCATATTTGCCCCTGCCTTCAGCAGTTTGGATGTCGATTAGCTCATCCCCTAAATAAAACAGTTCGGTTGAGCCGTCATCTAACCTATCGTTAAATGTGGAGTCGCCCGAACTGTATCTATATCCGGTATGTGTTAGCTTCGTTTGTAACCCATACCCGGGACTTTGTCCCTGAAAATGGAAATTAGGGCTTCCCAAAATGCCGTTATTCTCGAACGGTGCATAGCTGGTTTAGTATGCTTTGGATGCCCGCCAGGAAGATGCACGCACACTCGAGAAGCCTTAATTATCGCCTAATTTGAAAGAGCACTGAATGGCCTTCATTTAATTCCACTCAGTTTTGATTATTGATTATACAATATCTGTGCCAAAGTTAAAAAAACACATTTTTTGCTGAATTTACAAATAGTTAATAAAAATCATCAAATTTTGTTTCCTGCGTGAAGTGACAAATAACGTCAATTTTCCTGCCCTAAAACGTCAATTTAACGGACAATGTAAGGATAGGTGTTCAAAATATTGACGCTCTATAAATCAAAGATCGTGGAGTATTTATATAACTATCTGTAAATATAAGTAAAATTTTGACCATTCAATTAATCTCGAAATTTCGTTTTTCTCAAACCCCTCCATTCAAATATTCAGTAGAATGGTCTGAAGCTGACATTTTTTCTCATAAATGAGGGACTTTTAAACACCGTCAGTGCCGCGATCTTTACCGTCAGTAATGTCTCATAGATCGGGCATTTATTACAAGCTACTGTTATTGTTTGTATAATTTAATATGAATATCCCAATATCGATGTGTTGAGTCTATTATAGACCTATTGAAAGCACTGATCCGGCTAAGTGACAAATTTTGTCAAAAAGTAATACATATAACTACAGGACTGTAATTATAATAACCATGCCTTCAGCCATTGGAAACAAAAAGAGCATACTCCGGTCGATAAAAACTCGAGAATCGATTTTTGGTGAAATATTGACTGCCATTGACGGTTGAGATTTCTCGATAGGGTGTTTATTCAAGAAATTTCAAGCAAATTTCCCTTGACATTTAAATGCCACTTTATTAGAAAAGCAGCTTGCTCATTTGTTCCCCAGCAGATCAGCCCCGCTTGAAGTGGGATTTCGCTTCCGCTCAGTTGGCAGAGTCCCGCTGAATAGCGGGATTAACCACCGGGTATTGCTGGTGAAACAACAAAAATGATTTTTGAGTAAACCAACTTGTTCCCCAGTAGCTCAGTTGGCAGAGCAAGTGGCTGTTAACCACTGGGTCCGCGGTTCGAGTCCGTGCTGGGGAGCCATATCATAAAAAGGCTCAATCTAAACAGATTGGGCCTTTTTCATTAGATATTCTAATGCCGTATTGGGTCTACATAATCCAAAGTCAGTCAACCGGCAGATACTACTGCGGTTACAGCGACAATGTGGAACGTCGCGTAAACCAACATAACGACCCAGAATACCGTGGAAGCCGCACAACAAAAGTCTTTCACGGTCCATGGAATATCATTTGGACCCACGAATGTTCGACTCGGAGTGAAGCTGTATTGCTTGAAAGAAAAATAAAAAACGTGGGATCGGCCGTTATTTACAAGCACAGTTGGCAGAGTCCCGCTGAATAGCGGGATTAACCACTGGGTCCGCGGTTCGAGTCCGTGCTGGGGAGCCATTCGACGCGCTTAGGGGCACACCACATTCGTGGGTGCCCCTTTCGCTTGCCCTTCGATGGCCTCAGGGTCCTGAGCTTGTCGAAGGACTCATGGCCTTCGGCCTCTATGAAATATTATAAGCGTCGAATGGTCTTGAGCTTGTCGAAAGACCAAATCGGAAAGTCCACAATAGATTGACGCCCTAATCACTAACCTCTTCTTATGGAATCAGTAAAATCACTCGCCTATGCCAGCCTGGACATATATTCTCAGACTCAAATCCGGCCTTTTATACATTGGCTCTACCACTGATCTCGAGCAAAGATATCAGGACCACCAAAACGGCAAAGCATGCCGAACCACGAAGCTCGATAAGCCAATTAATTTGATTTATTTAGAATCCTATCCAACCTTTTCCGAAGCCAGAAAGCGAGAAGCGCAAATCAAACGCTGGACCCGTGCTGAAAAGGAAGCGCTCGTGGCAGGCGACATGGTTGAACTGCGGAATCTTTCTAAATCTGAAAAATAAAAAGAAGATTCCAATCCTCTGTAGTGAGGCAATGAAAAGGGAAAAATTATTTAAGAGTGGCCAAGGCAGCGAATGGACAAATAATAACATTTTGAAACAGTAGCTCAGCCCATTCGAAGAGGGATCTCGCTTCCACTGAATTGGCGGAGTCCGCAGGAGGATTAACCACTGGGTCCGCGGTTTCCGCCTCAGGCGGACGGGGGAGCCAATTTAGAAAGGCCAAATCGTTTGCAGCGCAAATCAAAGCGGTATGACCGGAATCATCTTTACTGTTTATGTCAGCTCCTTTTTTAAGCAACATTTTTACGTCAGCAGCATTGCCATATGTTGATGCGCCAATCAATTCTGTATTTGAATCCCCGGCATATCCTACCGATAAAGGGATCAATATAACATGTCACGTGCGGAAATTTTGGTGAAATCGGAGAAATACCTGCACCAAGCAATGAAGGACCTGACACCTCTTGCACATTTCGTCGCATCCGATATGCGCAGGGGCCAAGGCCGGCACCAGGATTCCATTACGGAAACCGCACATGCCCTCGCCTTGGATGCCGGTGATCCGGTTGGCTATCTCGCAATGGCCAGAGCTTTGATGAGATATAGTCAATAGTTGTGTATGAAGAAATTAGGCGGCAATCCGTTTTTCTTCGACACCATTGACAAATTTAACTCCTCTAATTACTTCTGCCAGGCGTTGCGGATGGTGAAGTCG
>Ga0126331_1000659_pt1 | contig 10172 bp, 10 predicted proteins | sample InaspJWI98metaG_FD_96379 | JGI IMG/M metagenome (GOLD analysis project Ga0126331, IMG submission 96379) | Marine gutless worms symbiont microbial communities from Oahu, Hawaii - Inanidrilus sp. 2 OAHU.JWI-98 metaG | ecosystem: Host-associated > Annelida > Digestive system > Unclassified | place... | reverse complement strand
CGGGCGGTGCTGCTGCTGCTGCTGCTGCTGGTGTGATAACGACGTGTCGAATAAACTCGAGCGATCAGCGAAATCTAGTCGACTGGCTCGTCGTCGGTGACATATTGCCGGAATCCGGCGCTTCAATTAACTCGCCGGTCCGGCGCGCACTCGCGCCAATAGAGAGACGCGGCGACCAAAGACCGGAAGTACGCCGACGTGTATGGACCAGCTGGCAACGTGCATCCGGTTCGATCCATTGCGGCGATGTCCGGCGACCGTCCGCTAGATGTCAGTCAAGTCCGTCTGGAGAAGAAGCAGCAGCCGACGGCTAATACGGTTTCGAGTCAACATCAGGAAAACCAGCTAATTGCTGCATCGGCGCTGTCGGTGTTCCTTGCAGCAAATCATTTCCATCCTCAAAATTCGACGTCATTTGCAGTATGTTCATATCCGGTTTCAAACGACGCATTGTTTGTGCAAAAAAAGAAATTAGAGTTTAGGGTTAGGGTTAGTTGTCACAGCGGCGTATCGGCCACTAGTTTTTAGGATGTCATTGGTTTCATATGCTTTGAACGCCGATTGCGGCCGATTGCGGCCGATACGTCCACGAAAAAGAGGCATACTTACAATTTATATTGCGAATCCGTATCAGCTACAGCTGCAGCATCAGCGGAATGGTGTAAATGCTCCCGTTGTCAGAATGCGGTAGGCACGAAATTAATAACTGAAACCTATTAAGCGCTACAGTCGCTTCGCCGGAAGAGGGCGAAGACAAATTATTGTTTCGATCGTTGTAAAAACCAATATACTTGTTAGTATCGTTAGAAAACTAATCGTGTTAGAGTCGGTGAGGCATTTAATTGAGCTGGCTGTGTGTCTATTCATCTTGCGGTTGAGTGGCGGTGGAGCACTGGAGCATGGGACACGCGTGTTGAGCGGTCTCGCGTGGCGGTCGGCCGGACCATCTGGCATCGACCGACATCGATGTTAGCACCGCTCACGGCGCGGTAATGCCTCATACACGGCGCTACGTGACTGGACTTAACTGTCACATGGTCCACAGCCGCTGCAGCAGCTGGCGGCGCCGCCGCCCACATGACGGCCACATGCATGACGTCGCCAAGGATGAAGATATACTCGCGACGGCTTTCTGTCTTCCTGCGCCTCCCTCAACATGCTCATTTATAGCAACCGCCGCGACAGTGCGACGATAACGCGCCCGCCGCGCTCGCCTCATGTCATTTATAGCGCCGTCAGGACGCATGATGCGTGTAAATCACGTCATTTTACTGGTACACGCGAGCAATTTTTCTTCGTTTGTTTCTGTTTCGATTGCAGAAACTGCATTCTGCGCCGTGAGCTGTGCAGTTCGCTAGCCGTTTCACGCCACTCAGAACGAGTCGTTTCCGATACACTGCAGGTTTGCCAAATCCATGGCATGTTTAGATCAGACGAAATGGCAACGATAGGCCTACAAAGCAAGTTAATAAAACAGCACATTAAGGACTAGATTGACGCATTCATTTGTCAAGCATCAATTCTTTTGTCCAAGGTAGTTTTCGAATACATTTATGAAAGCAAAGCTTACAAAAGGACGTTAATCAGTTAAGCGAGCAATTGATATAACTAAAATATTCCCCGTGAAAAAGCATACGTCAGGTGCAGATCATTGAGTGGACTTTAAATCCAAGACTTGCAATGCAATTACGTATTATTGATTACGGGTTGTCTAGTATAGCTGCTGCTGCTGTTCTGCTGTTGACAAAGAAATATTATGTACATTGTGTCTCATAAGACTAGATAATACTCATCTTTTCGTTGTAACTTCAGCAAATATCATCATCATCATCATATTTATTCGCCTCAAAACACAATAAGCACAAGCATACAAGAAAGCAGAGGCAGGCTGCCAGAGAGGCATAAACACCCATCAATGGTGGCCGCCTTAAATACCAAATACAGTGTGTAGACCGATTTTCAATAAATTCAATAGATTAAAAATTAAATCCACTGTGCAAAATATATCCGCCTTCGACAAATGCAAAGGTTTCTGACGCCCGTGGCGCCCACCACGTATTATCAGCCCTTTATTAATAACAGTAGTATAATTATCGCAGTCAGTCACCGCTTCAACTCTCTGACTTCACGGATCTTCGAACTGCTGCTGTATTGGTCTGTTTGTTAGTTACGACAGTGAACCCTGCAGAAATGGCTGAACCGATCGACAACAGGGATCAGTAGATCTTGGCTATTAATCGGCCACATATAATGGTGAAATAAACTGTTAGATGTCACATGCCAACGAAATTGGAAACATTTTCAAGTTCAAGTTTCACAACCTATTTACGGTGAGTTGAAACCTTTGTAATGCTGTATGCGGAAATCCGATAGCGGAAGAAGTAGGCCTAGGCCCTATTCTGAAAATTGGTGCAGCCTATAGGCCCCTACATTTGCCCACTGACCCATAATGATCAGCGTCTTGTTGTTTGGACACGGTGTGTTCTAACGAACGACGTTCATTGTTCAGGTGACGTCGTATACAAATGAGCGTGCATACTTGGATTTGAAGAGAATCCGCGGCGGCTTTTACAGCGGCAAGCTAATGGCCATCAGCATCCCTTCGCGGTGCACGTTGACTGCTGACAATAGCGTTGTCGACTGAGCTGATAGCAACGATCTGCGACACGACACTTGACCCAGCACAATACGGACATGTGCTTTCCGACATACACCTCCCCGCCCCCTCTTCCCCCAAATAAACTACTGTAGAGGATATTCGAGGATATAAAGTACTTTACTAAGGTAAAGGTAGCCCATACTCGATTACCGAGCGTAGGGCTCCGGAGCTGATCCCGGTTCTTGGCAGTCAGCCTGCAGGTGACGTGAGTCATAAACCTGGCGGTACGCTGCCATTACTTTCCGCCAGGCCTTCAGTTACCCCCGCAACCCTTAAGGGGGCTGCTACCAATTTTGCTGCTTGGTGAACAGAGGCACAATGGGTGTGAACAGCTTGCCTAATACTGTTACCCGACAGCGTCGCGACTGCGATTCGAACCCGGGCCCTTCTGCGCCTGAGTCCAGCACGCTAACCACTCAGCTACCGAGCCGCCCTATTTATACTTTACTATACTTTACCATATATTTTACTCTGGTTGGGAGTTATATAGTTATAGAGTTGGGGGGGCTAGAATACCGTTACGATATAGAGTTAGAATTCAAGGTTAGGATTACAAAGGTTGAGTTAGTGGAAGATGTTAAGGTTTAGGGCTATGGTTAGGGTTGTTAGGATTTGTTGACAGTTAGGGTTAGGTTCGGGTTAGCGCTAGGCCCGTCCGGGGCAGGTGCCTGTGCTGGTAGTTTTGGGGGGAAAGGTGTCCGGGGAGGCGGCAAATGTCCCGCATTCGGAACGATCGTTGTCGCGCGGAATTTCGACGACTGGAGCGAATTCTGCAATCTGCACTCTAATGGCGCGCGGAACGAGCGATTAGCGGAGCTCGGTGGCGGACGCGTGCGAATGTACAGCAGACGCGGCGGCGGCGGCGGCGGTGGCTTGGCGACGTTGCATGCCGGTCTGGCATCGCTCGTCGTCGCTCCATTAGTGGCCGGTCGACCGACGCCTCGGCCCTCGGACCTTCTTCCGCGACACGTGACGTGCTGAATGCGCCGCTCGCAGCGCCATCTGCCGCCCGCCGGCACGAAAAGCGTCGTCGCAAGACCGCCTCAGCGTCGCCGTCGTCTGTCGCTGTGTTCCGCGCATGCTACGACACACCGGTCGGACCTGGTGCAGTATACGGGCAGTTACTGACAGCGGCAGCGCGACTCCGATGCGCTGTCGTTTTATACGCGGCATCGGTTGCTGAAGCTGAGGTTGAATGACGGTAAGTAGTAACTGACGATCGATGTAATCTGATGAATATTTCATTCATCGGTCTGTGCGCAGTACGATGCGAAATCGACACTTGAATATACGAAACAGTTGCAGTCCGCATCGCCGGCACTGCAAGCAGTGCTCGATGCGGGCTATTGTTACAAATGTCGCAACGTAGCGTGGTCTGTTTGTTAGTTACGACAGTGAACCCTGCAGAAATGGATGAACCGATCGAGATAACGTTTGGAGTAAAGACTCGCGTGGGCCCTAGGCATTAGACGGGGCCATTGTCGCCACCTTGCGAATACGATGGAATGATCTTAATGTGGCAGCGATGTGGGCTGTCGCTACGAGTGCTGTAGCAACTTGTTTGCAAGTGTAACCGACTAATTCTACATTACCGATATAGTATATTTCCTCAGGATGAAGTTGTTCAAATTAATGTTTAGTTTTTGCGGTGTCTGACTGATTGCGAGTTGATGAAGAGTAGTTTGTGTAATAACGAATTGAAAAACTACAGTTCAGTATGATGAAAAATAGTTACCAGTAGCAACTAACCGCATTCGGCAGCAATTGCTAATGTTCTGTTTGTTTATTATACGTAGTTTCTTTAATTTGTTTTCACTCCGGTGATTTAAGCTGTTTTACGCTATGTGATTAATGTTTAGTTCAGTTGTATCGCAACAGAACAGCTGTCCTATAAAACTACGAGGAAACAGTTAGGCCTAAATCACCAGACCATATCGTCAGAGCACAATGCCCAACATATTTCGTGGGAAAAGTGCCATTTATCGCAGTGGCTTTGATTAACAGCACCTGTAGTGGGTAACTATTATGTCCGTCGCTTCTGTGGCAAACTGAGTTTATAATCACAGAATTTCGTGCCGCTTGTACTATTCACGGTCTTCGAGAATTCGGCAGTGACGAGGTGATAACGTGATTTCCCACATTACGCCTGATATGGAAACAAATGGCGGAGGCCGATTCCTGTGCGCTGTTGGCGGCTGTGTAGGCCTACAGACTACAGTTGACGCTCTTTTTGGCTTCCACAATGTCAACCAAACGGCAGGTTGCCAAACGATTCTCGTTAACAGATATTTAAGTAAATGACAACTGAGAACGTGTTCAAAAATGTAAACACGCCGAGAAAATGTACAGATAGACGGAAAGTTACAAGAACGATTGCGCAAACGCCGTTCCATTTCGCGGTGCACGTCGCGGTCGCGAAATCGCGAAATAGGTTGTGCATGCGTCAGATATTGGCATCGGTCAAGCACTCGAGCCCCGTAGGCGTCACCGCATGCACGTTTTGATTACCTCGCGAGACGGCGACGATGAGATTCAATCTAATTGCAATTTGTCACCGATTCGATTACATTGCAGCCGCCAAATGACGCCATCTTGCAGCTCGTAGCGAACCGCGGCTTCCGCTGAAACCGAAGACAAGACCCAATTGCGGGTAATAGCCGCGTCGCCAAATCGAGTGCCGAAGTCAGTATTGGTGCCACAGGCGATTTCTACCACCTTCGGTTATCGGAGCGGCACGCTGATGGTTGCATTTGACAGTGACCATAGGTCTTGGACAAACCGTTGTCAGCACAACCGTAATCCCAACAACAATAAGAAGAGGAAAAAGAAGAAGAAACGTCGTCGGATAGCCTATTTATACAACCGCTTTCGCTATGCGACTCAACTAATTAGTTTGACTTGGGTTCACACAACTCGCAAACAGAGGCTTCGGAGAAATGGAAGGGAGGACGAAACAGGAACAAAGATGAGACAAAGCGGCGACAGTAAAAGACCGGGACGCGCGGTGGAATTGGAGCGATAAGGCAGATTGTCCACTTGGCGAGATTGATAATCGTAGAGCTGGACTGGAGTCCGACGGACGTGAAGAACGATGCATAATGCTCCGGCCACAATGAAGACCGATCAACCCCGATATAGGCTCGCCTCCTGCTGCTCTGACCGGACATTTGCCCCACACATCACTCCCCCCCAGAAATCCCCATCGTGGACATCTGCACTCTGGATATATAGGGTTAGGGTCTAGAGATATAGGGTTACTGTTTGGGGTAACGGTTGGGTTATGCGTTAGGATTACGAGTTAGAGCTAGTGTTTGGAACTAGGGTTGGAAAATTAAAAACGCAGTTAGTGTTATCGTTATACATAGGGTTACAGTGACGTAAGTTTGTTCCATATCTATGCGAGTTAATTTTTGCCGCCATCTTGTAGGCAAAACTCTGATAAATGTTTCTCACTGTGATAGTGCTTACATACGCTTTTGTTGGTAAGTCAGTGATCATATGGACATTTTGTTAAATTAACTGATTCAATTTTATTTGAATAACACGATAAATCTTCGCCATTTAACTCAACGCATTATATCGTGTTATACCCACAAAATGGCGACCATAACGTGACCATGGACTCTGTGACGTCACGTCACCCTACATATAATTTAGGCTCAGGGTTAGGGTTAAAGTTTAGGGTTGGAGCAGGGTCAGGTACAGGGGGCAGATGTCCGGGGAGCAATGTGCTACATGCGCCGGCTGCAACCTTAGTCAATACTCGCACGATCGTCGTTCGCATTCTGTCTGTCGTCGACACGGACGCATACAACTACCCGGCGCCCGGTATAATTCTGCAGTAAACGCAGCGCCGCAGTCATCACCTTGCGCCGACGAGAATAGGTAGGTAGGGCGGCGACAGTAACACAATGCAATATTTATTTCTGCTTAGCTCACAGCTATCGCTGACAAATTGCTTGATGTACAGATGATTCTGTGTTAAAACTCTTTTCGATCGACATTGGTAAATGCTGCTGCTGGCGTTGTAACGGCTTACAAAATGCTAAAGTAATGATAGCGATCAGCGACAGGCCGCATCGCCGTCACTGTACAAATCGATCAATCGTATTCGCCAGGTAGTGCCAATCTGCGCCCCATCTAACACATGGTTCCTTCAGTCGCCCCCAGTGGCATCTCGATCGTTTCAACCGTTTATGCGGGGGCCACCTGCTGCCCAATGCATAGGCAGACAGACACACAGACTACTTTCGTGCGACATCGGTAGCAATAGGCTACATTTGTGCTATGCGCCATGTTAGGGGCATGTGACAGACAGACGAATGACATCAGTTTCGCTGAATGCATACACTTTGGTGGCGACGCATAATAATCAGCCTCAAAGCGATGCTGTTCAGCGTAACGTGAGAACGTCGAGCTAACGAGCGTATATGACAGGCGGAATTGGCATTTATTCTCAACAGCTAGCGATATCAGCAATTCGAAATAGTGACTCTGATGGTATCACTAATTTCGGTCGCCGATAATGTGAATAAATGTCAATTCCACATACCACATACGAGCGAGGCAAAAATGACGACTGGTCAGGTTGACTAATAACGCACGATTGGACTATGTCTACATGTCTGTCCGCAAGCGTATCTCTGGAGGAACGACACATCCAGTACTCACCAAATTTCTGCGCATGTTACCTATGTCCGTAGCTCGGTCTTCCTTCGGCGGCGTTGCGATATGTTAGATGTTTCCGGTTTTACGAATGACGTCATGTTTGCACGACAAAAGGCGCATACTCATTATACTCATGGTGACTCAGTGGGGGCTACATGAATTTGACACCGACCGCGGCTTATACTGAAACTGAACCGCTAGGGCAGCAGCACCGACCAGGGAGCGAAGTCTGATATATACGATTGCCTTGTCGGTGGCTGACTGGTCACTGTCAGATTTGACATTCTGTGCACGCTTCGACTCGACAGTGTCCGAATGTCAGCGGGCGCCGGACCCGACTCGGCCGGCAATCATAACACTGGCTCAGTGCGGGCGAGTAATGCAATTGTCGGAAACTGGATTTACGCGCGGACGCCGCTATGAACAGTCCAGTGATATGTAGCCTAGAACAACGCCGGGTCACTCGTCAACGCACCTTTACTGTGACTGATATTGTCACACGTTTGTCAGTAATGCCAGCGTCGGTCAGTAAAATTTACAATTCAGACATTGCAGAGTATCTGTTTCTGCTTCTCAGTTTCTGTCGCATCACTGTAGTATATGGATTTATTCATGCATTCAAAATATACAGTATACCACTCGATGCAATGCACGGTACCGGGGTAGCGTTTTTTTCGAATTTTGGAAAGCGGTCCACCCTCTCGTGCAAAAAAAATAAAATGTCACATTACTTATACATGTCCAATATGAGTGTGCATCTTGTGCATGGGAATTGGAGGGAATGGGAATGCAAAAATCCATTTCTGGTCGTCTCTAATCTACGATGTTCACCATGTGTTCCGGATCACTTCCATAATTTCTCAACTCTTTTCGTATTTTACTTTTTTTCCAAATTTTACGAAAATCCACCTAGCGGGTGAAAATATTAGGCCTACCTCCGCCAGTTTTTGGCGACGGAAATGGTCATCGTATTGGTATATTAATTTTAACAATTTTAAACTTGCACTCAACTTCGTTTGCGTGTTGTCACACGGACCAGTATGACGGAATGAACAGTGTTGTGTACGTCCGAAGGCAGATGCGATGTGGTTTTGAAGTCGTCATACCACATTCCCGTGGGAATGATCCACTGAGCACGCAGCGCTGTTTAAAATTCCGTTGATGTAGAAGAGGTCGCTCGGCGGCGACACTGCCGACGACGAACAGTCCCACGCCGCTGTCGCAAGACAGCACAGAATGTATCAGTAACACGATGAAACTGAGTTGTCAGCGTTGTCGTCAACGTCGTCATCTTCGTTTGGAAGCAGTTAACGTAATGCAACTTAGATCATGATAAAAAGTAGCAATTGACCCGAATGGGAGTAATAGCCGCGTCGCCATATGAAGTTCCCAAGTTAATAAGCGCTTAAGGCGATTTTGGGCTCTTGGTCATCCGAACAGCATGTCGATGGTTGTGTTTGTCTGGAAAGATATGACTTCCTATTAGTGTTCTACAGTGATGTTATTTCTACAGGGAAAACAGTAGACGAGTTATAAGCCGTTGAAGTCAGCAAAACCATAATCCTCATCAAGAACAAGAAGAACAACAAGATGTACGTCGTGCATGAGATATTAATAGAGCCGCTTTCGCTACGCAATGCGGCTAAAACAGCTAACGAACGAATGAAACGATGGCCTATACATGTCTGTGTAAAGTAGTCGCGTAATAAAAATTTAGTTTGTCGGTTACAGATTTGATGTCCTATCTATGTCGTCTGTTGCGGAGCCCATGATGGTGGACTAGTTTGTGGTTTTAGGCGCGATACTTTTGACAGCGCGACGCTATGCACCGCGGTAGCCTATATGCTGTCGTCGTGCATCCGCCCGTCAGTCAGTCAGTCAGTCAGTCTGTCTGTCTGTCTGTCACAAGCCGATACTGTGTCAAAACCGCAAAACACCGAATCACGGAAAGAACGCCACACGACAGCCCCGGGACTCTAGTTTTCTGATGCCAAAGATCTCCGCGATATTCGACAGGGGGTTACCCCCTACGGGGGCGCCAAATGCAGGTGGGGTAGGTAAAAATCGGCGACTTTCGACAAATGACTGGCTCTATCTCGAAAACGGTACAAGATGTAGTTTCTATTACTGTAGAATAGGAAGTTGTATGCGTTCTATCAAACTACGACATTATCGATGATCTGGTCTGCCGCGAATCGTGGCTATGGAACTAACATACGCTCGCAAGCTAAAAATGTTAACATTGGAGACTCTTGTGGATTTTCTGTACAAAAAATTATTAATATTGGCCATTATTTGTTGAAGTTATTACAAAATTTCGTATGGGGTCCGGTTTTTTGGACCACAGTGTAGAGTGTATTAAATTGGTTCGTTGGTGACTGTGCTGTAGATGGCAACGAACGGCGGTAGCATCGTGCTCATTTGTCTCCATCTGTCGCTGATGCTGTGTTCTACCAAGCCCGCAGGTGACTGATGACTGATGACCTGTAACGTAGCTGCTGCACTACAGTGGCAGGCAGCAAAGTTAGCATTTGCCGACGCTCAGCGTGCGTGACGAACCGAGTATCTACAGTTAAGTAAGTAAGTAACAAGTGCATAGCACTTCGCAAGGTTGCCACACCGCTACGGGAACTCACATGTCACATGGGATCACACAGTGTTACCTGCCACCCGGCAGAGGTGACATTCCCGCCCTTACTCCAGCCGAAGCTGGTACTCGATTAAGCGACCCCGGAGGGATGCAAGGCTGAGTTGACCTTGTTGGCTTGTTAAATACCGAGATGGTATACCCGCCCGTAGACGGTCACCCATCCAGGTACTAACCGGGCCCGACGTGCGTTAACGT
>Ga0126331_1000658_pt1 | contig 10182 bp, 5 predicted proteins | sample InaspJWI98metaG_FD_96379 | JGI IMG/M metagenome (GOLD analysis project Ga0126331, IMG submission 96379) | Marine gutless worms symbiont microbial communities from Oahu, Hawaii - Inanidrilus sp. 2 OAHU.JWI-98 metaG | ecosystem: Host-associated > Annelida > Digestive system > Unclassified | place... | reverse complement strand
TGTCACCATTCGATAGAGCGCATACGACTTCCTATTCGACTTTAATAGAAACTATGTGTCTGTCTTGTACCGTTTTCGAGATAAAGCCGGTTATTTGTCGAAATTCGCCGATTTTGACCCACCCCACCTGCGTTTGGCGCCCTCGTAGGGGGTGACACCGGTCGAATTTCACGAAGATCTTCGGCATCAGAAAAAATAGAGTCCCTGGGCTATCGTGTGGTGTTGTTTGTGTGATCCTCCGTTAAGCCGTTTTAGTAGAACTCCGACTTGTGACGGACAGACGGACAGACGGACGGACATACGGACGGACAGACACAGGGCCATGGCTAGTACCGCGGATACATAGCATCGCGCGGTAAAAACGTACAGCGAAAGGAAAACAATTAACTGGCCTTAATAATACACAATTACACATGCAACATATTTATAAGCGAACAGACTGCAAACAGCGTCACTGGAAGGAGAATATTTTTAAGAATTTTGTTTTTCTTGTAGTCAGACAGTCAGGTACATTAAAGCCTCGTTCACATTACATGAACGGAACTGAACTGGGAAAATTATTCTGAACGCGTGCATTCCAATGGGAGTGTTCACAGCACACGAAGTAAACTTCAGTTTGCTAAATTCCAGTTCGCGAACTAAAGTTTTCGAACTACGCGACCTAGTTCGCTGTGTCTGCGGCCATTACGAAGTAGGTCAATGTGACGTGACGCGACCTATTTAACACCTGATGTAACTGGGTCGACTAGTTCAGTTCGTGCAATGAACGAGACTTAAGATCGCCAATACTACATGAGAACGGTTTAATAAGCATGTCTGTATACTGACTGGACTGCTGGGTCGGTGGGTGAAGATGGACGGCGATGGTTGCGGCGGACCGAGCGGACAGCAGAACGGAAGCAGGCTGTTGAACGTCTTCACTGCACCACAAGCACACACACACAGAGGCACACATATACAGTCACAGAGGCCTACACACAATCACATTGTCACGCATAGACTAACACACAAACTGCCAAACTACCTACAAAACCCTCACTAGGGGTCGCACCAACAACCTTAGCACAAAGAACTCGATAAACCAGAAAAATAGGTCGCGTCACGTAGCCTTCACCCAGACCATAGCCGAACTACACTGTGAGTCAAAAAACAAGACACCAAACTCTTGCCCATAACTTCAACAAATATTAACCAACCGATTTCCACAAACTTTTTTCACTGACGGGCTCTGTAGTAAATTTGCAACAAACTCATGTTTAAATATTCCACCACGCCTTAAACATGTCTCTACACTACCTTGTGAAATATGAATGTCAGAAAAATTGTGTCAATCTGGAATATGTATTGAAATTAATGACAAATCACGAGGTAATATAGCCAAACATTTAAGGAATGATGAGTTACTTTAGTACACATTTATCATTCAATCTGCTGGTGAAATAATTTTTCAAATTGGAGAACGTTTGGTGAAGTTACAGGCAAAATGGTAATCATTTCATGCGCCCCATTCGCATTGCACTTTTGTCCTCAAAGATGCTGATCTCGCCAGATAAGTTGATAACGTGTGTATTACGGACAGAAACTGTTACTAATCGTTGTGGTGTTAATAGGCAGATTAATGTGAGTTTATTATCAACAAATATCAAACTGCTATAGACCAGTTTTGACTTACTGACTGACAGACTGACGCCATCAGTGACTGACCGACTGCTGATCATGTACGGCATTTTTGCTGCGACAGCTTTCTTTTCTTTGTTGCAGCAGTTGTGCATAATGGTGTCATGGGATTTTTTATATGGCTGGTGTGAACAAGTTTTTGTTAGTGAATTAAATAATGCTTAGTCCAGACATTTATTTTAAAACAGTGTTTAAGTGGCTAAGTCTTGCATAACACTTTGCTTCTTTTACTCATTAAGAATTGCGATTTTTGAACACAGATATTTCACAAGGTAGTGTAGCGACACGTTTAGAGTGCGGTGGGGGTGTTTAAATATGACTGTTACAAATGTTTTACTCAGTCTAGAAGTGAAAGAATTTTGAAAATCGGTTGATATGTGGTGAAGTTATGGGCAAGAGTTTCGTGTCTTGTTTTCTTGACTCACAGTGTAGAACATCATCCTAAGCATCTAGGAGCGGCTGCAAAACCGGCAGCATACCGTACGCGATCCCAACAGTTCCCGAAGAAGAGAGGGGACGAAAAGGGGAATATTATAGTGAGGAGATGAAAGGCGAGGATAGGGGACAGGGAAAGAGAGAAGAGGGGAGGTGAGAAGAAAAGGGGAAGAGGGGAAGAGGAGGACAAAAGGGAGAGAAGGGAAGGGAAGCAGAAGGGAAACAGAGAAGAGGCAAAAAGGCAGGGAAAGGCGAAGGAAGGGAACAAACGACAAAAGCCTCACTCGAGGTCGCACCGACTGCTTAGCACATAGAACTCGACACAGCCAACAATACGTCACGTCGTAGCTAGCATTCATGGTTAAAAAGGAACGTCTTGATCTCGTAAAAACAGAGGGACGGACATGACCGATCGCATTACCTTGCGCGCCACTTGGTCGGTAAAATATCGTGTATGTGTTATAGTGTGTCATAGCAATCTGGTTTGGCGGCGTTCACTGATGCAAAGCGCAATTCCCGCCCATTTGCCTATTGGCTTTCTCGGTCGTTCTGGGCGTTGCGCTGTCAATACGAAGAACAACACTCAGAGACCTATTGTTTTTAGCGGCTGCGCGGGCCGCGAACATACACGAACATTCCGGTGCTCGACAGACCGTCTGATTTCCGACGTCTCACAGGCGTATCTGGGATTTTCACTTCCAAGACACGGTCCATCGGTCACGCTATAGTGCGGTATTAGCTGTACTCGTCCCGTTTCAATGTTCGTCTTTGCGTGTCACAAGTCGGAGTTCTACCGAACGGCTGGGTGGATCGAGTTGGTGTTTGGCATGGAGACTTCCTTCGACCTATCGTATTTGCTCGTAAGGAAATTTGGGCATCTCCAACAATAACGGTACTTCCATCTGGAACTTTGTCCCAAAATCTCTACAAGAAGGCGCACGCACGAAATAGCAGTAGGCCCTATAGTATAGTCGCAGCTAGCACAGCACTTACGCGTGGATATTCCGTTGATGTCATTGTTATTGTTGTTGCTGCATGTCGAACTGTCGTCTTCTTCTTTAAAATGACGATCTCCTTGCTGCAAGGACAGCAAACAACAACAGTTTGCATTTACAATGTATAATGACGGCAGAGAGCAAGATGAATGTGGTTTGATGACAGAAAACACGTCCGATACGTCCTAAACGATTTGTACCACTGCCGTGGCGATACATCTTTTATTCACCAAAATTGGTAACCTAGAACAAACATGCAGGCCATTTAATCTTTTTTTTACAGTTTCGGTCAAAAACAGACAATCACAAGTTCAGAACCCATTAGCAATATTAAGCTTTAACTCGTCAAATTCGAATTCTTGTCTCTGGATTTTACCGATTCAAAAAAATCCGAGATTTAGAAAGTCAATAATTTAGAAAATTTGACTTTCTTTGTTCTGGTCATTATGATTTTTCGTATGTATATTAATTAACACTGATAGGCTAACAGAAACAAAATCCGGCCAAGTCGAGCGTCAACAGTTACTAACGTCTTCTGTTTCAGTGAGGAGACCGAACTTGTCTTCGGACAGAACTTCGGACGATCGCTTCTCGTCGTCGCCCTCGTCTTTGTACACCTTGACTTCATCGGTTGACGCCAGGTCGTCCGAACAGTCGACAGCTGTGCACGCTTGCGGCATGGTGACTACGTTACGTTATGTCTGCGACGACGACGACGACGTCCTACAGACTGCGATGTGCTTTGATCATTTGGTGTGCGCCGCGCCGCAGCAGCAGCAGCAGCAGCAGCAGCCTGCAAGCTCTGCAAGCAGCGCCCGCCGCGACTGTATTCATAATGGTGGCTCTCTGTTCCTGATGCGTGCTCTGTCGCGCCGTGAGCATAAGTCTGCCGAGAGATCAAGGCATTGATTTAGTCACTTTGCGCTTGCATGACCTCGTAAGTAACCAGCCAGTGTTGTGAACGGTCAAAATTAATAACGAAACGTTTGTAAAACAAATAACAGCCAGAGATACGCTGTAGCCCGCGGAACGCGCTTACGGCGCTCGCTACCCGTGGCTAACGTCACGTCTCTGCAAACCAATTAAGCCTATAACAGAAAAGAATGTCTGGCTAAACAGGATATCGCAGTTGCTGACGCAAGGTGAGTGGCTGCAGCAAGCTTCCATCACGCATCGCAGTCGTCCTGCATGCCATGACGGACGACGACGGCCGGACCACCTGTGTCTTTAAGTATACTGGGTGGGCCAAAAAAGTTAGGCCACGGATTCATGGCCATCATTCGGTAAAATCTTAACCGAGTTACATTTTTTTCACAGGAAGATTTTTAGGTAAATTTGCAGTAGAGTCATTACTAAAAATCCCACAACACCTTGCGTATGTTGCCACACTACCTTGTGACACATTAATGTCGAAAAACAAGCGATTAATGGTAAATTACATGGTAGTATAGCTACATATTTAAGGTGTGGCGGAGTAGTTAATAACCAAATTAAGAAAGGTTTATTGCTGAGTTGCCAGTGAAAGTAACTATTAAAATTTTTTGGCAAAGTTAAAAACATGAACGTGATTGTCTCGTGCATTTTATTCGTCTTTTAGCAGTGTATTGGCCAAGCGCACAAAGTGCATGAGACAACTACGTTCTTGCTTGTAACTTTGCCAAATATTCACCGATTAAAATGTTTCACTGGCAGACTTAGCAACAAATCTTACTTAATTTGGTTATTAATAACCCCACTACGGGCCCTTAAATATGTAGCTACACCACTTTGTAATTAATTGTTAATCGCTTCTCTTTGACAGTAATGTTTCACAAGGTAGTGTGGCAACATATGCAAAGAGTGGTGTTAATAACCAGTTTACTGCAAATTTACCAAGGAATCTTAATTCCAATAAAAATATGTAAATCGGTTAAGATTTGACTAAATTATCATTATGGCCAAAAGTTTGTAGCTTCACTTGTTTGGCTCACCCTGTACATAGGCCTACCAAAATAATAAAGATGTATGGGCTCTTACTTAATCTCTATAATTAGGATCATGATTATTATAGGGGCCTACAGTTTAACGCCAGTCGACACCACGCGTACCCAAGTCAAGATCATATTGATTCAAAAAATCAATGTTTGAGTCCAGCTCGAAATATCACAAACCTCAACGCAACGGTGTATCACAGACTTCGCTCCCCGCACCCCTTTCAGCTTATAGGAAGGACTCGTCTAGTCCTGACACTCGCCGTCGTTTAAGACCGGACGCCTCAGCACAAAGCTCCAGCACCATGCACTACAGCAGGGGCGTTAGCTTGTGCATGATGTCGCAACGGTATCGATTGACATGCCTCTATAGGGCTCACTACGGGAACACATGACGTCATCCATAAAACTGGAAGTACATAACATACCTCAAATTGCAACGCCCCCGGAGGAGGACCCAGTTCACCCAGACATTTCTAGGGCCCTATAACGTGCTCAGAAAATTTGGTAAAAGCTTGGACAGAGAGCTTCGAACTTCGATTATGCTCACAGAAAGAGACACAGATATACACAGATGCGCTCATCACAATACTCGATATTATTAAGTAAGCTTACGGTATTAATGAAATCGACGTTCTCTCTCATCACAGGCACAATCACTCCACGTAGTGTAAGTTTAATACACTCTCATTCTGTTTAGGCATAGGCCTGTTAACGTCTTTATAGTTTGTAGTGTCTCCTGCTTGTCTCTAACTAGACAGATCGAAGTCATCGCGTTCGTGTCAAACAAATTAACTATTACTCAAATCAGTAACAGTAAAGTAAACCACTTCCTTTCGAAGGCCGAATCTGCTACGGCCGAATTTTTATAGTGGTAGATGTTAAATAGTCTATGATCAATGTAAATTGTAAACAAATATGGAGTCTTCTGATGGTGATTATGTGGCTGAAAGTATACCTAATGGTAACGCATAATTCGTGTTATAGCTTATACTTACTGTATTTTATGATGCTGCTGGTAACAAAGAAGATATATCTGCATTCGCAGAAGTTACATAGCTGCTGACACCGTATTAATTAGGCCGGTGTCCAGTGAAACGGCTTCCCTATCCACCGTGTAGGTGTCGGATCAAAACTTCTTCCGGTGACGGTGCCGACTCGAATTCGAGCAATATCGCACCACGAGTGAATAAGCAACTGTGTATCGAGAAAGCCGTGCAGTAAACAATAAACAGTAACTTCAGGTCCATACAGTGAAGTGCAGTCGATCAGATGAAACAGAAACTAGTGAGGTGGGTCTTGAAACAATGACGGTCGCCACTTCCGAGTACTTACATGTAGATTAGTATAGTTTTTATAGTCATCATCATCATCATCATATCATCATCATCAAAAATAAGTGATAGTGCAATGTTTACAATGTTTTTAGATCACCATACAGTTCTGATAGTTATTGATAGCACAAACTTGTTTTGTAGCATGTCCTGGGACCCAGAGCAGAGCTGCAGGCAAAGTGTCAGCATGCCAGGGTTGTCCTAACCAGAAATTATGTGCATCTGGAGCTCCATCAGCACCAAACCCAGGTTGGAGTCATAGATTTATAGCTGAGTAAATTTTGAATTGTGTATGGAGACTGGAGAGTAAAAATGTCTCACTGCAGGTTAATGATGGTAATGAATAAGTCTCAGTTGAGATGAGGCTCAGTTGCAGTTTTTTGATCAAGGTATGAGAGGACCCAGGTTCGAATCACGCCACAGACAGTTGTGTTTATCGCGACAGCTGCTGCGATATAAATACAGTTTTGGGTATGGGCTATGCACCTTTACTGCAGTGCCTAGGTCTACTCAGCCTTCCATCCTCCATGGGACGGTAAAATGAGTATCAGCTTCTGGGCTGAGTAATAATAACAATGGCAATGATGGATGTGGATGATAGCTGCCAATTTTCGGCAGACTCACATCCCAAGTCGATTGGTTGGTCTAAGGGTTGGCGGCCACCCGGAGCTTAGTCTACATTTATCAGATGAACCGGGTGAACTCTTGCAATGACTTTGGTCATGATCACAGCACCATAAACATTGTCATGGCTATTACTATTATATTCAGACAGAATTGCAATAGTATACACTGTATTAAATTTTGTTTGCGTAGAATGCCACATGGTAAAGACTAGATTTTCACTGTCGGGTCTCTAACCAACTATTATACATTTTGTTGGTCTAACAGAGATGCCTTCAGTGCTTTGACGCTGTTGGTTGGGCAGCAGGAAGGGCATTCGGCCTGTAATAAACTGAGTGGTGGGGTGCTGGTGTGGTTATCTGTCTGGAGCAAGGTGCAGACTTGCATATGGCCCAGCTGATGCCACTGCCACTCACTGTCTTTTACTTCAGTAAAATCCAGATTGGTTTTACCTTTCTGGTACTGGCTCATCTGGGTAGTCCTGGAAAAATTGCCGTTAAATGGGTGTGTGTGTAACAGAGTTGTGTTAAGTTTTGAACTGTTGTTGTGTTTGTATGTTTAGCTATACAGCGGATTCGTGACCACCTAGCATCAGTCCGACACATTGTGCTGGTGCTGTCTGGCAAGGGTGGTGTAGGCAAGAGTACGTTTACAGCACAGCTGGCATTTGGTATTGCCACCAATTCAGCAAAACAGGTTCATTTTATCTCCAGTGAAGCTGTCAAGAGTGGATACTGATGTGGTTTCTGGATTCCAGCTAGGATGGCATACTGGCACAATGGGTCAGGTGTCAGATGTGTGATCAAGAGGTCATAGGTTCTGTTCAATTCCCAGTTGCGATGTGGCTCTGTAATGACTGTATGCAAGTTGTTCATACTTGTGCCTGTGCCACTAAGAAGCATAATGGTGCAGGTCAGTTAGTAGTAATGCTTTGTTGCTCGCAACACAACTCTAGGTTTGACATTGCATTGGCCACATGTTGCAGACTTCAGTGGTCTAATCACGTATGGCTGATGGCCTGTGAAATGGAGATAGACCTATGCTCCATTGGAGATTGTTGTCTGACCAACTCTGAATGGCACCATGTACTTATTTATGTCCTTTCTGATATCAGCCTGTATTGAAGAAGTGATGTTTCAGTGTTTTCCAAAGCTGTCATGATTGTAATTTGCTAGGGTGCCTAATTTTAAAAAACTGCTTATCCATGTGATTGTTTTGCATCAGCCACCCCTCAGGTTCAGGTAGGCATCTGGCTTACCTAGTTGCACTTGTTAAATGGCAGTTAAACTCTGTTTAGTCACGTGTTTGATGAAGCTAAAATTGACTAGATCAACCATTGTTGGCAATATCAATGTCGTCATTAAGCAACTAAACTTTGGCCCAGACTCAAAACTTAGGGCTAGCAGGAAGGTTAAGATTCATTCACCTCGGTTTTGAGTGATTCATTCAGATTCAGTTCCTTGTAAGCTGGAGGAAAATATTACACATGCAGGACATTTTTCACAGTTTCTCAATAATGGCAGTGTGTGGTCAATATAAGTATGTGAGTATTGTCAGTTTTTGTCACTAATTTTGCAAGTTTCCAGCCCTGAGAAACAACTGTTGAAGTGGCCGCTTTATATTCCACTGATGCGGGAATCTTGGTGCTCTTAAGAGTCTTAAATTCAATATTTGTTTGCAGTGTATTATCAGTTCATTAGAGAGCTGATGTTAAGGGAATCGGTTAGTGGATGACGTAGGATGAGATTGACATAAAATGTGTGTTGTTATATGTCTGTGTATCAGTTACTAAGTTAAAGGTGTTTTTCATTGTTAGGTCTCAGTACTTGATGTTGACATATGTGGTCCTTCCATACCAAGAATCATGGGCCTGGAAGGTGAACAGGTATGACATTTTCACACATATGTCACATACATGTTTGCCAATGCATTTGATTACTAATAAGACTGTATTTGTCAGTTTGACCTGCTTCTGTATTTATAGTGTGATGTGGCACAGTATTATTTGTTTTTGTTTTTAAATGTAGGAGCAGCCATGGCTGAGTCCTTAAAGCAAAGGATTGTCTTATGACAGCGTGACAGTGTTGCTTTTGCAGAGTCCCATGTGACTGATTGTTGCCACATGGAACAGTATCTGTTGAAATTTTTCAATGCTTTAGAATAAGTTGTAATTTATAGTCAGACACATCCTTTGTACAGGGGAGTGTGTGCATGACATGTAAAGGTGCCTGTTATGTTCGTAGAGTAGGTGTCTGAAAATATGGTAATTGTGTTTAAAACTATTGCTGCATGCACCTAGGCACTGTGTAAAGGTATATGTCAAAACATAATCGTCTGTTGTGTGAACTATACTAGGATTCATGTGTTAAAGGAGCAGTTTCACTTGTTTAAAGAAAGGATGTGGTTTGTGTCGGGAAGGGCATACAGAATTTTGCGCCCATCATTGCTGCAGATCTGTGGACAACTAGATAATCTTGGTTGCCTGGAAATGATTATTAAATCAGTGTTTATGAATATGTGTATATGAATATGTAGTGCCTTCAGTGCTTTGACACTGTTGGTTGGGCTGCAGGACGGGCATCTGGCCTGTAAAAAAACTGAGCGGTGTTGTGCTGGCATGATTATTTGTCTAGAGCGATGTGCAGATTTGCATATGGCCCAGCTGATGCCACTGCCACTCACTGTCTCTTGCTTCAGTAAAATCCAGATTGGTTTTGCCTTTCTGGTACCGGCTGACCCAGGTAGTCACGGACAAAGGGCCATTAAACGGGTGTGTGTGTGTGTGCGTGTGCGTGTGCGTGTGCGTGTTCGTGTGCGTGTGCGTGTGTGTGTGGAGCATAGGTCTCGGTGGAACCTCTCCTGGTCAAAGAGGCTCCTACAAACGCTGAGTAACGCCTTCCTGCAATGCAGGCTCTGCTCCAAAGTCCAGCAGTGGGCCTCCTCGTGGCACTCCATGGGTCACGCTAACCACTGAAGGGGCGAAAGCGGACCTCTGGCGCTATAACCAGATGACCCGGGCAGACAGAGCTCATAGCCTTGGTTGGCAATCTGTCTAGGAGAAGGAAAACTCTGATTCCAAACCGGGGCAGACGGAGCTCGCATAGCCTGTTCAGGCAAACCGTCTAGGAGAAGGCAACTCCGAAATGA
>Ga0126331_1000657_pt1 | contig 10182 bp, 11 predicted proteins | sample InaspJWI98metaG_FD_96379 | JGI IMG/M metagenome (GOLD analysis project Ga0126331, IMG submission 96379) | Marine gutless worms symbiont microbial communities from Oahu, Hawaii - Inanidrilus sp. 2 OAHU.JWI-98 metaG | ecosystem: Host-associated > Annelida > Digestive system > Unclassified | place... | reverse complement strand
ATTGAAAACTCTTTGGTTAGGTTGATCAATGAACGCACTCGTTCAGACCAAGCGTATTCTTCCAGAAGAGAGGGCTAAAATCTAGAATCAGGTAACGAGAAAACGCTGGCAATCGGAATCATTGCCGATGAATCCATCTACGCAGGATATCCTTCAGGGCCTCCTGGGCCATAGTGCGGATCTCCGCGGCCACGCCGTCCAGGGCCTGCGGACCCTGCTCGGCCGCCCGCAGGGCCAGGGCGATGGGTTGCAACAGTTCGGAGTGGGGGGAGGCCTCCAGAAGATCGGCCAAGGCTGGCCCCCGACCGATAGCATGGCATTCCCGGGCCTGTTCCTGGAGTCGGAACAGGGCCAGATTGTCGCCTTCCGCGGCGGCCGCAGCCAGGCGCTCCAGATTCTGGCCGGCGGCGCCTCAATTGCCTAACCAGAGCTAGGTCTGCAAGATTAGGTCAGCATAACAGATACTTACCGCATCCCCCGCGCGCTTCGCGGCCAAAGCCTCGATTTGGCGGTAGGTTGTGTTCGCCTCCTGTGCATCGCCGCGGGCCACCAGCAGACGACCCAGATTGGCGAGTGGGTAGGGATTCTCGGGAGCCAGCTCGCTGGATTTGCGATAGGCAATCTCTGCCTCCTTCGGGCGCTTCAGATGGACCTGTAGAAGAACGCCGAGACTGAACCAGGGCTGGGAGTCTTTCGGATCCAGCTCGATAGATTTGTGGTAGAGGCTCTCAGTCCAGCTATCATGGTGCTGCTTGGCCATCCGGTCGGTAGCCAGTTTGAATGCCCCAGGGGACTCGCCGAATGCGGTGAGGATTTGCTGAGAGGCGACCTTGGGATCGGGACAGTCAGGAAAGTAGTCCCCGGCCAGAATGGCCGCTCGTATCCGGTGGACGTCGTCGCTTGCACCGGGGTCGTCGGAAAGGTCCTCTATTTCCTGTTCGAAGAACCGGCGTAGTCCCTGATACTCTGCTTCGGAAAGGCTGGCCGCGTTCTCGGCTATCCGTTCCTTTTCCACCAGGTTCAGTGAAAAGATGCCCTTTACTGCTGCGATCCAGTCTCGCAGCTCCGCACCGGTTGCATGGGGACAGCGGCTCAAGGGTTCGTCCAAGGCCTCGAATCGCCGCAGATAGTCCTCGGTGGTCGTCAGAGGGTGCCCTGTTTCCTGGGCATCGAACAGATCGGGCAGCAGCGTCGCCAATTCCTTGCAGACGCGTCCGGCCCGGCGGTGGGCGGTGGAATAGAGGGACCATTTCAGCAGGTGGTGCTCCTCGGAGTCTTCCGGCAGGCCATCACTCAGGGCCAGGGCATAGTCCAGGGGCCGGTCCCCGATATGGGCACCACGGAGCTGATCCAGACTGTGCCAGGCCTGGCGCTACAGGTCGTCAGCGCTGAACCAGAGGCGCATGAATTCCACCAGCCAGGTGAGGCGTCGGCGGGTGCGACGGGGGGTATAGCGCATCAGATACCAGATGTTGAAAAAACGCTCGCTGGCTTGATAGCCGGCACGGGTGGTCTTAGCCAAAGACACCTTTTCCACTAATCCTTCCACGATGAGCCGGTTGAGCTGGCCGCTGACGGTGGTGGGCGCTCCGGGCCAAATCTCCGGCACCGGTAGGATCCCAGTGCTCCATCAACAGGGCCAACAGCTTGCGGGGTTGCTCCGCGAGCTGCTCCATGCGTGCCTTGTAGAGCGGGGTCATTAGGTCCAATAGGGCCTTGAGGTCGCTGTGCACGTTTCCCTCCCAGCCGGCGGCTAGCAGCTCGTAGAGGATGACGGTAGTACGGAGGTTGCCGCCAGTGAGGGTACGCAGACTCCGCAGGCGCTCCGGGCGGGCATCCAGGTTGCGCTGCATTTCCTGTTCCGCTTTCTCGCCCCGCAGATCCGGATCGGCACCGAAGGTACGGGCCAGGGCGAGCAGGCTCCAGCGCATCTCGTCCAGCTTCAGGGGGCGCAGTTCGAGGAGCTCGAAGAAGTCACGAAAGGCATCCTGGCATTGGTGGTTGGCCTCCAGGGCCTGGTAGCTGGCGCCGAGCCAGAAGATAGCGGGGTCGTGGGAGAGGGTCTTGCGCAACCGCCACAGGGGGGTAGCCCCGGCATCGACAACGCGTCCGCGCCGGCCCTTGATCTGACCCAGATTGGCAAGCAACAGGTCGCTGCCGTCGATGAGTAGCAATAGGCGCCGTTGTCGTCTCGCCGTCCAGTCCCGCAGCATGGCCTGAGCGGCGTCTTCACGCTCGGGGGGGGGGGGGGAGTTCCTCGATCTCCTGTATGCCGGCGTCCAGCTCTGCCAACTGGTCCGGTGTCGCCCCTTGGCGCTCCAAGCGATCGGCCAGGGCGTCTAGGACGTTCATCCAGAGCTCGGCCAGGGTGGAGACGGTGTACTGCTCCTCCGGGAAGGTGAGAGGGATCCAGTCTGCAGCCAATTTCGGATCGTCTGCCACCGCCAGGGCGATGCGTCGCAGTAGGGTGGTCTTGCCCATACCACGGTAGCCGATAACCAGCAGGTGTTGGGGTACCTTACCGGGCGGGCAGGTGCGGATGCGGTCCAGCGCGGTGGCGAGCTTCAGGTGGCGGACGACGAAGATGGCGCGCAGCTCGTTGTCGTCCCACAGGTGGGGGTTGTACTTGACGGTGCCCCCCAATGGTAGATCTTGGGAATCAGACATGATTGCGCTTCCAATAGTCCCGTAGCGGGAAGGAGAGAAACAGAAACTGCTGGTCCTGGTTTCCCAGATAGCCGTCCTCTTCGAGTTTGAGCAGGGCGGTGTCGAGACGGCGGGCGCGTAAGTCCGGGTCCGGCTCACGCTTCTGCAGGCGATTGAGCAATTGGCGCCGGGTCAGGCCGGCGTCGGAGCTGGCCGTGTAAGCCGGGGTATCGAGGGCGTAGCCGAGCTCGGGTTGGGGTAGATCCCGCACCAGGCGTTGGTACCAGTGGCTGAAGCGGGATCGGCGCCGGTTTCCAACTTCCGGTCCCGTGTCGCATCCAGGGTCGAGGTCAGGAGCAGGTTGAGATAGAGGGGTGACAGCCAGCCAGCACGCTCACACAGGTACACCAAGGTCTCTTCCAGGGCCTTCCAACCCTCGCGTCGAGCCTCTATCGTAGGCGTCGTTAATCGAGGTGACCAGATCGTGGTGGTCGAGCAGGAGGATATGGAAGCCGATGGAGCCGGAAAAGACGAACCGGCAGGCTACTCCGGTGCCCAGACGCCAGGCCCGCAGCTAGCCGAGCAGGCACTCGGTCTCGGCCCGATCCCGGACCAGCAGTTTCTCCAGGAAGATGGTGAACTCGTCGATCAGGATCAGGATCAGGATCAGGACCGGGATAGGCGAGAGCCTTTTTTGCAGATCTTGGGCGGGCCTGGTCCAGCGTGTATCGGGCAGGGCCTGCAATTCCAGACCGCTGCCCACGTCGCCTAGGATTTTAAGTTCGACTTTTTTGAGGCGCTTGAGCAGCCCATCGAATTTGGCGCCGGCGGCGCGCAGATAACCCTTCACCGAACCGTCGGGAAAGGCCCGGTTCAGCTCGGTGACGAAGGCGCCGGTGGTGTCGATACCCTGCGCGTCCACCAGCATCGGGAGCCAGCCCCGCCTATCCGCTTCTTCGGCGAGGCGCTGCAGGAGCGAGGTTTTGCCCAGGCGGCGGGGACCGCTGAGCAGGATGTGATTACCCTCCAGATAACGCCAGAGTTCCTCACACTCGCGTTCACGGTCGAAAAAGTCTTCGCCTTGCGCCTTGTTGCCTACGGGGATAGACATTCCGGGATCTCTTGACAAGCCCTTGGGTTGGGAACTGCCGGATATAATACGAAAAATCCGAATCAATCCAAAATTGAATTAATTCGGATTTGTCGCGGATCGCAAGGCGAACAGAAGTTCTGCAAGCCGATACGAATCCGCGCCCCGATTTTCAACGCCTTCAGGGCCCCTTGAAAAATTCAAGGGGCCCTGAGGTTACTGAACCAGACAGTTTTGCGATCCTACCCGAATAGGTTGACAAGCTGTGACAGCCTCTAGAAAATAAATAATTCACTTTTGGAGAGTTCAGTTGGCCAATTCACCTCAAGCCCGAAAACGCGCCCGTCAGGCGGAGAAACGCCGCCGGTATAACGCATCTTTTCGCAGTACGATGCGCACTGCCATGAAGAAGGTCGTCAGGCTCATCCGGACCGGCGACAAGCAGGCTGCGGCAGATGCCTTCAAGGTGACAGTTCCGGTCATCGACAGTGCGGCCGGCAAGGGGCTCGTCCACCACAACAAAGCGGCCCGACACAAGCGCCGCCTCAACGCCCATATCAAGGCCATGCCCTGATGGAAAATCGGCTTCTGCGCCGGTTTTTCTTTGGTATCAGGATACCTTGAAAAATCCAAGTGGGTAGGCACGAATAGCTGGGTTTCGTACCTCAACCCAGCTACCCATTTTTGTTTGGGTCTAGATAACTTTAGCATCTTCAGAGTATGCTAAAGTATATGGGCTACAAAAAGCGGTAGTGCTTAATATGTAGTGGTCGTGTGATGATCCCATCGAAGAAGAAAAAGCTTCACCAGAGAGTTCATCACTACACGTTAAGCACCGCCCGATCAAAATGGCCGAGACCGAGTTGAAGAGGGTCGAGGACACAAGGAAGTTTCTGAGAGTACTCAGCGGGCTGGTCGCGTTTGCAGCCGCCGTAATGACCGAAAATCCGGCAAGTATCATCGCGGCAGTCAATGACATTAGAAAGACAGTCGAGGGCGCGATTGGTTGACGAACTCCTTGGCATGCAACCTGGCGAATGCGACCGCCGTTTTCAGAAAAAGCGCGATGACTTGTTACCACGCCTGCTGCAGGCAAGTCGCTTACCGAGCAATTTACGTGCAACGGGTAGAGTCAACCCTTTGCCAGCGCCTGCAACCGATACAACGCCTCCAGGGCCTGCCGCGGCGAGAGCCCGTCCGGGTCCAGCTCCCCTAGGGCATCCAGGATCGGGTTCGGAGCTGGAGATTCCAGCGGAAACAGGGACAGCTGATCGGCTTCCCGTTCCCGATGACGCTGGGCATCGTCCTCGAGCTCCCGCAGGCGCGCGCGGGCGCGTTCGATGACCGCGGTGGGCACCCCGGCGAGTCTTGCCACCTGAAGCCCGTAGCTCTGTTTGGCCGGACCCTCGCGGACCGTATACATGAAGACGATGGAGTCCCCGTGCTCCACGGCGCTCAAGTGCACATTGGCGATGCCCGGGTACTCCTCGGAGAGGGTGGTGAGCTCAAAGTAATGGGTGGCGAACAGGGTGAAGGCGCGGTTTTGCGTCGCCAGCTCGACGCCGCAGGCCCAGGCCAGGGATAACCCATCGAAGGTACTGGTACCACGGCCAATTTCGTCCATCAACACCAGGCTACGCTCGCTCGCGTGGTGGAGGATATTGGCCGTCTCCTCCATCTCGACCATGAAGGTCGAACGCCCGACGGCCAGGTCGTCCGCGGCGCCGATGCGCGAAAAGATGCGGTCCACCGGCCCCAACCGCGCGGAACGGGCGGGCACGAAGCTGCCGCAATAGGCCATGAGCACGATCAGGGCCGTCTGCCGCATGAAGGTGGATTTGCCGCCCATATTGGGTCCGGTGATTACCAGCATGCGCCGGTCTTTCCCCAGCTGCACCCCGTTGCCCACAAAGGGGGAGTTGATCACCTTCTCGATGACCGGATGGCGGCCGTCGGCGATCTCGATGAGCGGCTCCACGGTCAGCTCAGGCCGCACCCAGTCCAGGCTGGTGGCGCGTTCCGCCAGGTTGCAGAGCACATCCAGGGTGGCGACGCCGATGGCTGTGGCCTGGAGCTCCGACAGCCATTGCGTCAGCCGTTGCAGCAGCTCCTCGTAGAGCGCCTTTTCCCTGGCCAGTGCACGCTCCCGGGCGCTCAGCACCTGATCCTCGAACCGCTTAAGTTCCGGGGTGATATAGCGTTCGGTACCCTTCAGGGTTTGGCGCCGCACGTATTCTTCCGGGACCCGTTCGGACTGGCTGCGACTGACTTCGATGTAATAGCCGTGGACCCGGTTGTAGCTTACCTTGAGATTGGCGATACTCGAGCGTTCACGCTCCCTCTTCTCGAGGTCCAGGAGGAACCGATCGGCATTGGTCGACAGGTCGCGCAGCTCATCGAGCTCCCGGTCGTAACCGGATGCCAGCACACCCCCGTCGCGGATCAGCGCGGGCGGGTTGTCGATGATGGCCTGTTGCAGAAGCTCCACCACCTCGGGAAAGACCCCGATCGCGTCGGCCAGTTCCTGCACCAGCAGGGCCTGCAGGGCCTGCAGGGCACCCTGCAGGGCGGGTAGACACGCCAGGGAGTCACGCAATACCGTCAGGTCCCGTGGCCGCGCCGAGCCCAGGACCACGCGGGCCAGAATGCGTTCCAGGTCGCCAATCCCGGCCAGTTCCTCTTGCACCGGGGTGAAGGCGTCGCCTCCGTACAGCTCATCGACGGCGGCGTGGCGTCGGCGGATGGTGTCCTGGTCGAGCAGGGGGCGACCGAGCCAGCGTCGTAGCAGACGGCTGCCCATAACCGTGCTGGTGCGGTCCATGATTCCTGCCAGGGTGTGTTCGGGGCGACTGCTCAGGCTGGTGGTGAGCTCCAGATTGCGGCGGGTGGCGGCGTCCAGGATCAGGGCATCGTCGCGTTGCTCGGTGCTGAGACCGCGGATGTGGGGCAGGCTGCTGCGCTGGGTGTCTTGGACATATTGCAGCAGGCAGCCGGCGGCACCTACCGCCAGCGGAAACTCGGCACACCCGAAGCCTGTCAGGTCCCGCGTGCCGAACAGGTCACAGAGTAGACGCCGGGCGCTGTCCGGATCGAAATGCCAGACCGGGCGGTAGGTAATACCACCGTCCAGGCCCAGCTCTCCGGGCAGGTGACTGTCCTCCGCGAACAGGGTCTCGGAAGGCTGCAGCCGCTCCAGCTCGCTGTGCAGGGCCTCCTGCGTCGGTGTCTGCAGCACTGCGAAACCACCGCTGGAGAGCTCCATCCAGGCCAGACCATAGCCATCTCCATCTTCGCCGGCACAAACCGCCGCCAGCAGATTGTCCCGGCGTTCCTGGAGCAGGGCCTCGTCGGTCAAGGTCCCCGGAGTGACGATGCGGACGACTTCCCGTTCCACCGGCCCCTTGGACTTGGCCGGATCCCCGATTTGCTCGCAGATTGCCACCGATTCCCCCTGGCGTACCAGCTTGGCCAGATAGGTCTCTACCGCGTGGTAGGGAATACCGGCCATGGGGATGGGCCGACCGGCGGACTGACCGCGCTTGGTCAGGGTGATGTCCAGCAGGCGTGCGGCACGCTCCGCGTCCTCGAAGAAGAGCTCGTAGAAGTCCCCCATTCGGTAAAAGAGCAGCAGTTGTGGATAGTCCGCCTTGATGCGGAGATACTGCTCCATGACGGGAGTATGTTTGGCGGCGGTCGGTTCTTTGCTCATCTGAGCCGGGCTTGGAGCAACTTGTCGATCGAAGAGAAATTTATACGCGCTCACCCTAATGCTCGGGAAGCGGCACCGTCATGATCCAAGCGATGCGCGGGGCGTCTACGCAGACCGCGGGGTATCAAAACTGACGATGGTCTCCCCGCTGTGCTCGATCCAGCCGTGGACCATCTTCTTGGTCGTAAAACCGCTGGCACAGTAGCCCGCCCGGTCGATCACGATAACGCCACCGCGCCCGGAAACCCTGCGTTGCAGGTAGGCGATACCTTCGGTTACGGCATCCTCGACGGTACCACCTTTAAACAGGATGCTGTCCGAGATGGTCTTGGCGATTACGGTGCGCATGAAGTCTTCACCATAACCGGTAGTCGAGACGGCACAGGTCTCGTTGTCCGCATACAGGCCCGCGCCGATGATGGGTGAGTCGCCGACTCGGCCCATACGCTTGTTGACGATTCCGCCGGTAGAGGTAGCGGCGGCGAGATTCCCCTCCAGGTCACGGGCAACGGCGCCAATGGTGCCGTATTTCTGTTCCTCGCCGGTGTCCTCGACGTCGTCGTGATCCAGCATCATGCGACGCTTCAGTCGGGCTGTGTCCAGCTGAGTTACTCGCTCGGGGGTAAGGAAGTAGTGGTCCGGCGTCCGCTCCATTCCGCAGTGATCGGCGAAGCGTAGCGCCCCTTCGCCGATCAGCATCAGGTGCTCGCTGCCGTCCATGACCAGGCGGGCGAGTTGGACCGGGTTGGCGATATTGGAGATGGCAGCCACGGCACCCGCGGCCAGATCGCGGCCATCCATGATACCGGCGTCCATTTCCACACGGCCATGTTCGGTGAGCACCGATCCGCATCCGGCGTTGAACAGGGGGTCATCCTCCAGTTGGGAAGCACAGATCTCCACCACTTCCGCGGCACTGGCGCCACTGGAGAGGATCTCGCGCCCGTGCTCGAGGATTACCCGCAGGCTCTCCAGGTAGCGGACGGAGGTACGGTCGTCCTTGATATTATCCAAGGCACCGGAACCGCCGTGGATCATGAGAGAAAAGGTCTTGGGCATGTGCTGGGAGGAGCCGGTCCGAAATCAGGCGTCCCCGAAGGGTACCGATGCCCGAAAACCTATCAAAAACGCCGCTCGAGTTCCAGGGTCAGTTGTTGCTGGACCACCTGCGGTCCGACGATCAGACACAGGACTTTACCTACGAGGATCGGACCCCAGTTGACCAAAATCACCCCCTCGCCGCGGTCGGGATCATACTCAATGTCGGTCAACTGTAGAAAGGCGAGCGATCTGTGGTAGGTGGGAAAGACCTGCGCCAACCAACATTCGAGTCCGAGCTTATAGGCAATGGCAGTAGGGTAGGAGGCCCCATTGAAACGGGGATTGCATTCGATGGCCAGGTAGTCGGTGCCGCTGCCATTCGGTACGACCGCTACATCGAAGGCGAAGGTCCCCTTCATGCCTTCCCGGTGCAGCCATTCGGCCATGGGCTCCACGCACCCCCAGGGCGCGTGGGGCACCGGAAAACGGTTGCCCCGATGGACACAGCCGTCGAGGATCTGCTCGGTGGCCGCCAGCCGTTCAAGTCCATCCGCCGTCATCCGGTACTGGAGGTTGAGAAAGCTTCTGCCCGCGACCTCCTGTTGGAGCTGGACCGGAACCCCCGGCTCGAAGCGACCGATGGCTGCGCGCAGCTCCCCGGAATCGCCGCAACGATAGATGCCGACCCCTGAGACGGAGACCGCGGCCTTGAGGTAACAGGGGTGAGGAAAGGTTTCGATCTGCCGGTCGCTGATCTCCGATCCCTGCGCGAAGCACAAAGTCTCGGGAACGGGCACCCCGAGTCGCTGGGCAAGGGACATGAAGTTGTTCTTGGAGTTTATGAAGTCCACGGCTCGGAACCAAGCGGCGTCCGGTCGGACCTGATGCTCGTTGGCCCCGAAATAGAACACGCTCACCTCCCGCTCCGGATACCGGGCCAGCACGCCTTGGTCGACGTTCCAGATTATCTGGTCGGTATGACTAAGCCCGATGCGCCGATAATGGTCTCGAATATACGGCCACTGGGGTTCGAGTTCCGGGTGGATCTGGATCAGGTCTCCAGGTTCGGTCAGGCCCAGGGCGCGCCCGGAATAGAGATGGTTACCCGCCACGCCCTCGGCGGTGCAACCCATGATGTCGTGGTTGACGATCCGCGCCGGCGCACATACCGATTCGATGGATGCTGGTGCTCCCCTCATTGTCTGGAATCCCATATGGACTTGAAAAATAAGAAATGAAGCAAGATACGGGCCAAGTGGATTGGGGCGGGATTAGGCGGAAAACCAAGCTCTCTTCTGGGTAGCGCAGGCGTCTCGCCTGCCATTTGTTGCAGGCGGGACGCCTGCGCTACCCAGAAGAGAGCTTGCCCCAAGCGTAGCCAGGAGGCTTGGGGAGAGAGCGAGCGAAAAACAGCGATTGATCACAATTCGCAGACTAAGCAGATTGCCCAGCCAAAAAACGAAAGCATTTGCAACAATCTGCGTAGTCCGCGGCGGCGTTTTCTCGACAGTCTTCGCAGTGCCCTGCGGAGCCGGGGCCGATGACTGACACAATGCCATTAAGTGACGAACCCCTCAGAGGCTGTCTAAAAAGACATAAGTTAATAGGAAATCACCCAACGGTCATTTTATAGGGCATCTGGTTATTACAGGTCTGTCGGAGAAGCAAGCGACTTGATGCGAAATAACCCTGAGCT
>Ga0126331_1000656_pt1 | contig 10197 bp, 6 predicted proteins | sample InaspJWI98metaG_FD_96379 | JGI IMG/M metagenome (GOLD analysis project Ga0126331, IMG submission 96379) | Marine gutless worms symbiont microbial communities from Oahu, Hawaii - Inanidrilus sp. 2 OAHU.JWI-98 metaG | ecosystem: Host-associated > Annelida > Digestive system > Unclassified | place... | reverse complement strand
TAAAGGTACACCAGGATTAACTATTAGCAACGGAAATTAGATATGCAGTACGGGATACCAGAGTTTCGGAATCGTTGAGTTCTAGTTTTAAAAGGTCCGTATTTGTTAATTCTTTCATAATGAAAGTGGTTTGTAGAAAGGTCGTAGTCTGTATGGCTATTGCAGTATTGCTGTCATGTTGTTCTGCCAACACAGTGTATAAATGCTTGTTGATGAGCACATTAATTGTTGCTGGTAGTTTAAGCGTGTACATTTCTCTGCAGCAACTGACGAAAAGTTAAAATGATCGACTTAACAGGCAGCCTTTTCATTATACAGTGCAGTTTTGTATGCTGTGTTGTTTGACAGTATGGTGTTATTTCTGTGTGCATCAGGTGGTACTAAACTGCTCATTGAAGAAGGATCTGCAGTACACAAAGGCGAACCCAACGTTCCATCACTGGTGGACGGGCAACAAGCGGTTTGGCTTGACGTTTCAGAGTTCGGCTGATGCGCGAGTGTTGGAACGAAGTGTCTGCAAAGCAATGGAAGCGATACTCAGTCTGTTGTCATGCTGTCGAATAATTTGATTGCGTATATGACTATATGTTTAGTTTTTTGTTTACCTGTAACAGGAATTTTGTATCATTTTGCTTTGTAGCTGTGGGAGTCGGTGGTCTAGTTGTGAGCACAATGGCATTGTGCATTTACAAGCTTTTTACACATTTATTATTTTAAATAACTTTGACATTTTGTATATTTCTATTTTATATTTGTAGATATTGCAAAAGTATATTGTAAGTAATAATGTAATTTGTTTGTGTGATTTGTATGACCATGTCATTGTTAAAGTTTTGAAATCACAAACATAAGTACTTAGTCTAGTTAGTTGTATTTTTTGTCAGCTGTAATGTGTTGTGTTTGTATCTATTACTTACTGGCTAAAAAACTATGCCAAGTAGCTAAAGTAACATAAAAACTCAGCAGTCATTGAGAGAGTTCATAAAATATAAACAACCACCGTTTTAAGCCATTAGCTGGCACCTCCAGTTAAGAACTGTCCAGAGGAATTTGTTGGTGCAAAGTTCACTGCTGACGGCATGGTCTCCAAAAATTGTGTTGAGTAGATTTTAGTTCTTGTTAATGTTCAGTAGTAACCTTGTCTTATCTGTTTGTGTGGCTGCATTGTAGCACCTCCGAGCTGCACTGGTGCTGATGAGCAAATCAATGATGACGACGTCTTTGTGGTCAGTATTGCCTTAACCTGTTACTGTGCTGTAACTACCTTATGGCCTCCTGTGCTTTGACACTGTTGGTTGGGCGTCTAAGAGCATCCGGCCTGTAAAAATTAAGTGATGAGGTGTTGGTGTGGTTGTCTGTCTGGAGCGAGGTGCAGATTGTTTGCATATCGTCCAGCTGATGCCACTGCATCCCAACCCCCATCATCTCTTTTCTCATTTAAATCCAGACTGGTTTGACCTTTCTGGTACTGGCTTACCCAGGATGCCATTCGGGGCAGCGGGAGACTTGTGTGGACCCCAGAATGGGGGGGGGGGTCCAGATCCACGGATAGGATTGGGCAGTTTTATGGGGTTTCACTTGGATCAGATGCGGAGGATGAGTGCAGAGTTTGATGCAATTACAGTTTACAAAGTGGGTGTATTCCTGTCCTCACTGTTGTCCATCTTGACCATATAGAACAGAGGTCAAATGGCGACGAGATTTCCCAGTGGTATGCCCAAGGTAAAATATTGGGAGATGTAACCCTTGTGAACCTACTGGAGACTATGTAGTGGAGTGGTATAAAATTGTCTTTCTTGTGAGCTGTCTCAAATAACGTGTAAGATATCGTTTTGTGGACTAATTACACAATATTTGCTCGTCAATCCATTCATTGCAGTGCACGTGCCCATTAACAAAATTTGAAGGTGGACTGAATCTACTCCACGAAACGGATAACGACAGTCATGTGGCTGGATTCTGCAGCAACTGCAGCACACACACCCATTTAACGGTCATTTGTCCGGGACTACCCAGGTGAGCCGGTACCAGAAAGGAAAAACCAATCTGGATTTTACGGAAGCAAGAGACAGTGAGTGGCAGTGGCATCAGCCGGGCCATATGCAAGTCTGAACCTCGCTCCAGGCAGATAACCACGCCAGCACCCCACCGCTCGGTTTTTTACAGACCGGGTGCCCTTCCTGCTGCCCAACCAACAGCGTCAAAGTACTGCAGTGCACGTGCCCATTAACAAAATTTGAAGGTGGACTGAATCTACTCCACGACTCTACTCTACAGACCGGATGCCCTTCCTGCTGCCCAACCAACAGCGTCAAAGTACTGAAGGCAAAAGCAGCACTCGTGAAATATAATAATTGCAGTGTAAATTCGTTTGACGCTGGACTTTTCAGTTTTCGTTTGCTGTCTGATATGAAGTAATTTCTGTTGCTGTTTGCACTGTTATTCTTCGACTGTGGCTGGCAGGGGAAACGCTGTGTTTCCTTTGGCACTTTCAGTGAGGGTAACCGGTTGTAGAAACCTCTCTCATTTATCTTCAAGGCCTCAGAGGTTCTCTTTTGGAGATTGGCATAAACTGTAAAACCTGTGATGTTGGCATGCCCTTTATTTCGTGAGCCAAACAAAACTGCAAAATGAAAGTTATGATTCCTCATCACTAAACCATCACGTGCAGTATTTTACATGGGTTCTACTGCTTGTAATGCGCAAATTATGGCTGAAAAGTACACTCATTAGTTGTTTTTTTTTGCATAGAAAGAGTTGCTTTGTGTGTTTAATGTAAAAAGTTTATTTCAAGTTTAAGAGTTGGACCTGTGTAATTTGGATTCTCCACAATAAAAGATGCCAAAATAAATTTGCATGTGAATTCACCAACTTTTAGGGCAGCCAAATCAAAGGGTTTTACAGTATGCAGAGAGAGAGAGAGAGAGCTGACTGAAATTAATGCAAAATATACAACACTTAAAGAGCTGTGCCACTGAGTTACGTTACCTGCAAATGCCATATTCACAGGTGTAATTGTGCCGTAGCCGCCCAACACATGAGCATTATGTTTTTGTGTTGTCTGTCTGTGTGTACGTGTGTGAATGTATCTGCGTTCGTGCACGCATCCAGGCACAGGCGTTTTCCGACTGGCTTTCTGTTGACATCTTTTGCCTTCACTGCTGGTTGGGCGTCAGGAAGAGCATCCGGCTGTAAAACTTGAGTGATGGCGTGTTGATGTGGTTATCTGTCTGGAGCGAGGTGCAGATTGTTTGCGTATAGTCCACCTGATGCCACTGCCGTCCCAAAACCCCATCATCTCTTGCCTCAGACTGATTTTACCTTTCTGGTAATGGCTTACTCAGGTTGTCCCGGAAAAGAGTCCGTTGAACGGGTGTAGTAGTAGTAGTAGTTGCTGTCGACTTGTACTTTCTTTATAATTCTGTCACTCTCAGTGAACGGCTGCCGGCTAAAGTGGATTGATTTACGCAGGCGCTGAACTTGCCGATGAGCAAAGAAGCGAGCTGGTCGCGGTCGGTGAGCACGACGTCGACCGAAACCAGCTCGCCGTCAGTTCCGCTGTCGCCGCAGCAATCCACAGAGGGCGCCACGGGCTCGTGTCACCCGGGCAAGCCGTGCGCACGCGCGCCGCTCCTGCACCAATCAACGCTAGGCTCCTCGGCCGACGACGACGACGCAGAACTCGAGGGACACGGCTCCGGGGAAATCCGGCTGCGCCACAACTCGTTCCAGGTGACGTCCACATCGGTCGAGGTCAGCGGCGACGTAGTGAACATCGAGATGGTCGACTATTCGTACGTCAAGCTTGCCAAGACGTGTGCCGCCACCACGACGCCCAAACACGACTACACCTACCCGCTGGTGGACAGTCCTTCCACGCCGCCCGTCCACTCGGCGGAGGTCTCCGCGGAGAGCAGCAGTCACGGTGATTGTGTGGCCCACCAGTCTCCACCCCCGGCCGTGCGTCTGCCGGCCAGAAAGCCGCGAGGCCGCAGCCTGACGAGGGAAGCGTATCGGCGTAGCACCGGTGCCGCGTCGGCGTCGAGCGAGCGGTCGCTGGTCGTGTCCGGCATGCGATCGCGCTGCATCCACTGTCGCGAGATGTTCTCGCACGACAGCAACCGGCCGGGGTCATGCCTCGACGCGCCCGACCCGGCACGGCGAGCCATCGACCGGCTGTCTTGCCTGTGCTGCGCGCGGGCCGTCGTCTACCACTGCGACGTGGTCGGCTCGACCGACGACTGCCGGACTGGCGACGAGCCGTGCAGCGGGTGCGACGGACCGGGCTGCTGCCAGCGATGGACTCTGCTCGCCGCGCTGTCGCTCGTCGTGCCGTGTCTCTGGTGCTACCTGCCTCTGCACGCCTGCCATCGCTGCTGTCTCGGACACTGCGGCGGACGGCACAAGGCCGCGTAACCCCGCCTGCCCACCCACTCCCTGTCTAGTCTCTATCTGCACAGAAATCTCAGGTGGTCGTGATGAACTAAAAACACGTCGAAGCCGTTAATGTTTGCTCACAGCACATGAACTGAACTAAGTCTTAAACCTCTTCTCCCATATGCCAGTCTTGCAGTCAAAATCTCAGTCTGTCCTAGTGTTAAAACGTGCAGCAGCGGTCAGTTCACTGGCAAGCGACAGTGTCTGTTAGCTTGTTGGTAAACCCTCCCATTCCAGTCTCAGTGGATGACTTTATCTTTTCGCTTAAACTTTTAAAAAACTAAAGTATTAAACTGAAGCTTATTCAAACCCAAGTCTGGGGTTAATCCAAAATTGAGATTAACTTCGTTTTTGGACTTAAGTTTAAAAACTGGGTTTTAGTCTGAGTTTCAAACCCGGTTTAGCGACCGATTAGCTGATAACTGGCGCTTATGATAACGAATTTGCAGATGACGTGTGCAGTATCTGTCTCAACAAATAAACTAATGCACAAATGTTAATAAAACAGAGATTGCTTTTTTAAGCCAGTGGCGGGCAGTTGTTGAAGTTAACTTTGGTTCGAAACCACATTGCGTTGTCACATTACTTTTGCATGTTACATCGAAGTTTGGTTTAAAACTTCAGTTTAAGCAAAAAGTCGCTCACTGTGAAAATCTCAGGTGGTCCAAGCATTAAGATGTAGAGCAGGCACTACTTTTAATGGCAGGCTACAGTGTGTCTAGTGGTCTTAAAAAGATTTGAGTGGTACATGTGTGCACAGTGGCCGAAAAGTGTACACTCCAAAGCAACTTTGGGTTTTTAACTTGAGTGTAGTCAATTATTTAACAAGGATGTTTGCACCTTGACTAACCCAGTATGTGGAGTTGTGGACCAAAGGTAGTTTATTTTAAGGGTGCAAACTTAAGGGCCACTGTGTATTTGGCTGCAGTTATGCAGCACCTTCAATATGGAATAAAATCTCCCTCAAAATTTGTAATAACTCCTTGTTTGCCTCTTTTGAGAGGAACCTTAAAACACATTATTGTTTCCCGTGCCTTCTCTTAGACCTGTTCCTCGCCATCTTCCCCCCTAGTGACTGTCCGCGCCTCAGATTCGACCCTCCGCCTGACCATGTGCACGTTATAAATGATTTTATTGTATCACTGTGAATACAAATAAATGTATTTGCCAGCCAACACAAACGAGCACATTCATAATGTAGGTTGTAATTTGAAATTTGATTTCATTTTTGTTAACTTGCCGATGATGAAGGTTCTCACCATTTGTTTCAGTTGTGGTCCGCTGTTATGTGGTGTCATTGAATAGTCAGTCACTGCAGTATTGCAGCCAGATCTAGTCTCATTAGCCGGGTATATTACGTCACGGTCCTTTCACACCTTATTGGAGAGTTGCATGCGGTCCATGGCATGTTGCGTTATGGTTCATTGGGGTGTGGCCTCAGAGGCTTGGAGCGCAGGCGTTGTATGATTGGCTGATCACTGTTTGCACTCAGCCAGTCACACGAAGAATGCAGATGATTGCAGGGCTTGAGAGCAAGTTTGCGGAAAATAGTGGAATGATAACGTGTAGAAAATTATTTGAGAAATTTTTTCCGAAATCCATGTGCAGGTGTAGTTGAGCTGTTTTTGTTTGCCTGTTTGTTGCCGTATTTTTTCTCGCTTCCTCTACCGACCGACAGTGAACGTCAGCACATATCCTGGTCACAAGTATTGTTTCGTTTAATTTTCTCGACATAATGCGACTGACACATCCTTATTCCATTTTGCAACAGCAGAATTGTGTGAATGCATGCTGATGGACATGACCGCAGATAAGCTGAGTTGAGTTATGTACACAGTCACAGCATTAGGCCACGCCCCCAACGTCGCGCACCCCTTTAACCCCGCCCTACCGCCGCCGCTATGGACCGTAACGCAACTTGCTGAGATGAATGGGAATGGACCGTAACTACACATATATCATTAGCCCGTTACTGTCAGGTGTCTCATCTGGCAAGTGACAGCGAAGAATGTGATGAAAATCTGTGAATGTGCGTGCTCTAAAATCATTCAAATGGCTACATTGTCACTAACCATGAGTGACCATGACTGTTGTCGCTTCCACTGCTTGAAATCTTTATTAATCTGTTACTTAGGATAATATAACATACGAATGCATCACACCACTTGTCTGACGTAAGGTATAAGCTGTCGGTATCTATCTGAAGTACTATTCACAGTCACAGGCAGTTAACATGTACCAGGTACTGAAAAGCCAAAGCAGGATAGATGTTGTTCCTGTAGTGAGCACATTTAATTAAGCCAAGTTTTTAATAACGTAATGTTGAATACATTGCTAGGTTGTAGTGTTTCGCACAGTGTACGGACACATAAACTTGGTGTGTTTACTTGAGAGAGTGAGTTGCATATTGTGAATTTCTGTGCTTTCTCAGTATTTTAGGTTTAATAGTTAAGAAAGAGTTGTTGACAGTTAACTCTGTGTCCTTGCCTTAGTGTTGTGCTTGTCAGGTTGACAAGGGAATGTAACATTAGTTTTAAATTGAAATATGATGTTGTAATCTTGAACTACACATTTGAATGGGTGAATCTAATAATTGTAACTGAGGGACCATGGCAATTTTTGGCTGTTAAAAAAAGCTCATTAGAGACTCTGTATAGACACACTGTGACCTCTCATTATAGCCATCCAGACATTGAAAACAAAAATAGATGCCAAAATAAACGACACCGTTTTATTTCAGTGCATCTGCACGTGTGACATAAAAATGACGCTACAAGAAGCATTTATTTTATTTCATGGCTCAGGTACTGTTTAGCAGTGGAACTTTTTGTTCGTGTTTGTCTTGGGCATTTTCATAATGATTTACGATGCATGTAACGTTATTCACAAAACGTTACTGCACTAAACCGATATGATATTGATAGTGCTGTTCCACAGACACGGGTATGTCTTTGCAGACACAGGTTTGCATGCATGATATATGAACTTGAAATGTTATACAAGATTATTACATCTTTGTCGAAGCTACCTGATTTTCAATCGGCATTTTCTGCTTGTAAACGGGTGTATTTAAATATCACAGATACTGTGAACTGCTCATCACGGCAACTCCAGCCTCCGGTAGCCATGCGACAGCAAGCGGCTGCTGCCACCTACCGAGTAACTTTGTCTCGCGTCAGATATTCCCTGTACTTCACAGTGAGCTGGGAAATGTCTTCCAAACTGCCTTCCCCTGTGGGGATCTGGGCAGGGCTGGATTTAGCTGGGGCCCAGCTGAATAAAAGTTGGGCTTAACTAAAATAATGACCAACAATGCGCAACTACAACTACTAAGTCGTAGGCATCTGTCATTAGCGAGAAATAAAATATGAACAGTTTGGTGGGAGGCCGGGGTCCCCCATTAAATCCGACCCTGGATCTGGACCCCCCACCTAACACACGGGTCCACCAAGTCCAGTCCACAGCCCAAACGGCATCTGGATTCATTTAGCTGTTTTAGATAGGGTTGTGTCCAACAGACACACACTAACCACGGATCACTGGTAACAATAGGTCACATTTTATGTTTTGCACAGTGATGTGGCCTACTCACGATACCTGTTGACTGTAGCTGAGACACTGTTGGCTGCACAACTTTGCAAGCAGCAACAGCAACTGGAGAGTGACTAGCATATTTTTAATTTGTCTATAATCTCTATGTATGATATGACTATAGGCCATGAAGGCAGCTTGTGATGATGTAACATACATTGTTTAACAACAGCTGTATTTCTGACTCTCCACTGTAAGTGGACGATGGTTAGTGACTTGCATTGAAAGTTTAAATGAAACTTGAAAACTTGTTTTGCTGAGTGTGCTGTCGAAGTGTTGACTTTGTAGTTGAAGCACACAGTGTTGTTAGTGTTTTAAGGTGGTTTCATATCACGTGCAACTTGATCGAGCTATGTCTTTGTGACGATGTTGTAAAACTGTGTGACAGTGTGCAAACTTGATTCATAGTTGATTTATTTTTATTTAAACACTTTGAATATCGTTTTCATAAAGCCAGTTGATTTTGTTAATGTATTTGTTTTGTTGTACACAACTTATTTACAGGTAAAATATTGTATGTGCACAATTTGTCATCTTTTTATTGCTTTTGCATGTTTAGTTGTCGTTGCCATTATTTTTCGCTGTTATCAGTTTTACATGCATAATTAATGAATAAACTTGGTTACAGCAATAGCACTTGACATGTCCTATCCAACATTATGATCGTCTGCATACATTTTCTTTCACACAGCACCGATTTACTCTCACAGATACTTGACATATGGACTAAAAAATGTAAATTTCTTGATATATCAAATTGGCAAACAACATGCAAATTCTGAAATTTGAACAAAGCATTAAATAATAACTGTCATCATTTGCTTAGATACAGTCTGCAGGGTCTATGCCGGTGGAGGCAGCTTTCATGTTGCTCTGATGCCAGATCCTAATTCAAAAGTCAGTAACTTGTTTATTTACGTATACATATCATTTGCACCAGTTAACAAGCATAACAACAGCACATCAGACGAATGTAACTGCAGTTATATGCTAACAGTCAGAACTGCTGAGTAAATAAAACTGCAATAAAATCCAGAGCTAAAATGTCCGAAGTTCAAAATGTCTGTCATAGCGTCGTCAAGTTGACCTGTTTGGAGACATTTCTTCTCAATTTGCAAGCATTCTCCACGAGTGGTCAATTTTGCAGCTGAAACAAATCAAATCAAAGCAATGTTACCAACTGCAAAGTTGTACTTCTGTATTATATTACATCAAAACTATAGTGACCTCAGTATGGAAAAAACTTCAAGGTCCACTATGGTGACAGAACTGCTGCAGACTGGACGATTGTATATGACACTAAATCAGTGAGGTGTAAAGTACTGTAACCATGACCGATAAACAACAATCATCAGCCATTTCTCAAGTACATGATTTACTCTACCACAGTTATATGCCACTGACTGGGAACGATTAACAGCCCAGACAGTGGACACGATGTGGACACATCGATCCATTATGGAGCCTTCCACACGTGGGAAGATAACTGTAGGTTTAGCATGACACTGGAAATGCTTTACACAGTTAGTTGTATAACTATCAACAGTTTCAAAGGCCTATCCTTGCCTAAGTCACACAGGCGCCTTGCCTAATGCCGATGAATATAATCCAGCAAAACTATCTGTTATCTTGCTAAAGGGGCTATCACACTTGTGGAATAAAGGTGCTGTACTGGCTAAACAATTCTAGATGCCTGATTTGTGAGCAAAAAAAGTTAATTTGGCATAGAGTAGCCAGAGTTGAACTTAGGTCAAAGGTGAAGGAGATGGATACTGTTGTTACACGATGCAATTTGCACAATGAAAGCAAACAATAATCAAAATTTAACTAGCATTTCTGGTAAGTCACACCAATGAAGTCATTATAACAAACACAGTAAGCTCATTTCACAACAACTAACCGTCAGCCATCACAGTCAGATGCTGACAATAGATCAGTAGGTCTATCAATACACACACACACACACCCGTTTAACGGCCCTTTTTCCGGGACTACCCAGGTGAGTCGGTACCAGAAAGGTAAAACCAATCTGGATTTAACTGAAGTAAGAGACAGTGAGAGGCAGTGGCATCAGCTGGGCCGTATGCAAGTCTGCACCTTGCTCCAGACAGACAACCACACCAGCACCTCACCACTCAGTTTTTTACAGGCCGGATGCCCTTCCTGCCG
>Ga0126331_1000655_pt1 | contig 10200 bp, 4 predicted proteins | sample InaspJWI98metaG_FD_96379 | JGI IMG/M metagenome (GOLD analysis project Ga0126331, IMG submission 96379) | Marine gutless worms symbiont microbial communities from Oahu, Hawaii - Inanidrilus sp. 2 OAHU.JWI-98 metaG | ecosystem: Host-associated > Annelida > Digestive system > Unclassified | place... | reverse complement strand
CAAATGGAGAAAGATGATAAAGGAAGCACGTTGATTCGGATAGGTGTGAGTGGGTGAAAGTTCCTTCTGGTACCGGCCTACCCGGGTTGTCCCGGATCAAAGGCCGTTAAACGGTCGTCGTCGCACTAAGCATATAAATATCTGATGAACGCTTAGCTGCAGTGACTGCACAAGAATCACAAACACAATTTGCATTTTCAATATTCACTGTTTTATTACTAAAGCACATGAAATAAATTTCAAAATTCAAAAATATATGGGCAAAAATAGTTGTGGTGTTGGATTTCCTAGAAAACAATGAAGTACAACCCTGACAACTGACATTCAGCCTATGGCAACAGTCAATAAGTTAACAGCAATATGTACACAGCTACAACAGGCACACATGACGCTCTCCCCTTCACCAGTAGCAGTCACTGATTCAGCTTGCTTTATCACAAAAAACACGTTTTCACATTCAAGGCATATTCACACAAAGTCGATGAGCAAGACAGAGTCGAAAATTACAACTTATGTGAGCCAGAAATATTCCTATCTGTGTGAAAACAACTGAAAATGGTTCCATCCTACTAAGACAACAGCAACTAGAAATGAGGAAATAAGCAACTGATCCTAGATGTGAGATGACTTTACATTCACCGGTTGCATTCACTCAAAATGCCAAGACAGTAACAGAAAATTACAGCATGCTGACTGGCATGCAATAAATACCTAACATAAACAATCAAAAACCATCGAGTGAAGAACGCATATCGGCTAGTCACCACTAGAGTAGTTATTTCGTCGCAAGAGTCAAGTACGCAACTGTCCAACAAAAAAGGAACGCAAACAGAAAGCAAAAAACGGCCGCCAGACACCGACATGACTGTGTCATGGCGGCCTGCAGATGACCTAGTTGATGATAGTGCAACTGTCTCTGTCTGCAGCAGCGATTAGGCAACATGGTCAGGTGGTGAGAGTTCTGGAGAGATGCTCCGTCGTCCGTGATGTGACACGCATGTCGCCTTCGTCGCCGGCAGACATCATGAGCCGATCGACCTCATCTCAGGACTGACTCGACGCCGACGTGCTGTCGACGTCGTCATCTTCGTCGGCTATCATCACTGTTCGGCTACGATGCATCCATGGATGATGGAGAACCTCACTCAGCGAAGGCCGGTCACACTGGTCGATGCTCAGGCAGCAACGGATCAGATCTTCCGCTTCTGTAACACCAACAACCGACAAACGTTAAAAGCAATCGCCATCACTTCCTACCAACCACAACATTCAGTTTCTAATTAACCAGCCTAGTTTGCAACAGAATTACAGGTAAGCTGAGTCTTCTAAAGACTCAATGAACGAATTTTACTGCCAGTTTAACAGCGGTGAAAAATAGTCGATATGGATGATAACTTTCCAACAAAATGACCTATGTTGTAGATATTCAGCACGGTGGTTTATCTACATCAAGTTCGTACATCAAGGTTACAGGTCTCAAAGTTCGAGACCACAGGAAGAAAACTATTTTCTCCTTTACCTAAATAAATTGCCTTCAGTGCTTTGACGCTGTTGGTTGGGTGGCAGGAAGGGAATCCGGCCTGTAAAAAACTGAGTGGTGAGGTGCTGGCACGGTTATCTGTCTGGAGTGAGATGCAGACTTGCATATGGCCCAGCTGATACCACTGCCACTCACTGTCTCTTGCTTCAGTAAAATCCAGATTGGTTTTACCTTTCTGGTACCAGTTCACCTCGGTAGTCCCGGACAAAGGGCCGTTAAACGGGTCTCTCTTTACCTAAATAAGTGAATTTGAAATTTGGAAAACAACATAGGCTGGGAACAATGTTCAGCTAAAAGGTACACTTAAAATTTGAAAAACTAAGTGAACAGCAGCGAGTGTTATCTGAATTTTACCAAATTATTTCTGTTACAGTGTTTGTTGCGACTGCCTAGTATATACGCCAGACAGTATGCCCTGCCCGCTACCCAAACAACAGCGTCAAATGACTAAAGGAGACAAACTCCTTATTCTTAAGTATTCAATTCAATACTTCAATGCACCTGAAAACTACAAGATTTGACACGGACCTGGTGAGACGGGTCGACGTAAACGGACCTCAGCCTTCATGATCTGTTCGTCGCGTTCAAATGGAATGTCGCCACAGAGCATGTCGTAGAGCAGCACGCCGAGTGACCAGACAGTGGCAGGGACAGCCCGGTACGAGCGCTCTCGGATCCACTCCGGCGGGCTGTACACTCGCGTACCTGAACCACACAGACACACCACCGCTTAACAACACCACCAACGCACAGACAGCATTGGCTCTAAATGTCAAAAACAACAACTGAGTGCGGGTAACAGCCACGTTGCCACATCGGGTACTTCGGACACTTCTGGTAATCAGAAGTTGTTGGTTGTGTCTAGTTGGCAAGCATGACCTCCTGTTAGTGTTCTATAGTAACCCAAGGTCTCCACAGAACTGGTGTCGAGTTATATAAATCGCTGATGTCAGCAGAACCATAATCCCCACAAAGAAGAAGAATGCTGCGGGACATCTTTATAGAGCCGCTTTTGCTAAGCAAGAGCAATGCGGCTGAAGACAGCTGCCAAGTGCTGAATGTGTGCCTGACTTCAGCCAATAAAAATACCAACTGCCTAAATGTTTTGGAGTTTTGTGTCGCGACACTAGCGTGTTTTCAAGGCCCGCGGTTGCACAGGGGCCGCACAGCTTGTGAACGGCCGCGAGCAATGTTCAGTCATAAATCAGCACATGAAGCGAGCAAGGGGCGCATTTTTGCACTTCAGACTGTCCACGGCTGGAGGCTACCAGCCAGATTCACTGCGTACGGCGCTGGTGACGTAAGAGCTGTTTGAATTAATGACATTGTGTGACGTCACGTCAAGCGTCGAGTGAGCGTTGCCAAGAACGCACAGGGTCAGGCGGACACTGGACGCCGGCCAGAAGCAGAGACCTACGTGCCTGGCATCATGCGACGCGCGCTTCGCGTTCCTGGCAGCCGGCCCACCCACGACGCCGCCGCCGCGCAAACAATCGCCACCACTAGGCAACCGGCTGACCGCTGCCAGCACCCCGCCGCCGGCGGCTAGCAACGTTGTTTACTTCCGCGCGACCCTGACAGCCAACGCGCGCCGCCCGCCGTAAGACGGAAATACCAAGTTTCACAAACACCGCATCATCGTCGCCGTACTTTCCTTAATTCTCTCTTGACTGTTTACTCTCTCAACAAGGAAGTTATGACTAGGCGGGCATCAGCGCGAAATCCCACTACTTCCGGCTTGCTATGGACCAATCCCGTCTCCGTTACTTCCTGAAGCCGTGATTCATTCACACTATCCTTCTCAAAATACGCGTACTGCTGACTTCTAGCTAGCGATCTCCAGAGTACACTGCTTTGAGCGTTTCTCTGAATTAAAAAACGCGGCGAGACGGGCGTCTCAGAGTTCACCAACGCTCAGTCATAGTGACACGCCACAACAGAGTCTGTTAAGGCGCGTCACTATGACTGAGCATTAATCGTCAACAGTGACTAGCCAGGCGTTTCGCCGAAAACGCAAGTGACGCGCGTAGAAGCCGGGCGACTGACTGCCCTCCGTCCGACACCTGCGCTCTCCCTGAAAACAATCACCGCGGGCAGACAACCGCCCAGTGGTTATGGTTAGCTAGCGGGAGCGGATGTCCGCGAGGTGATTTTCGGGGGCAGGTGTGCGGGGGGGGCAAATGTCCAACATTCGGGCGACTGTTATGCGGGCGCCGGCACGGTCGGTACCTGCCACGGCGGGGTGCGGTATGTGCGGCATGACGGCAGGCCAGGCCGGCGTGGGTGGGCGCGGCCACTAGCTGCAGGCAAGTCACGTCTGGACGGACAGCACAAACACTACATGCAGGTCACGACGCAAGCACAGCACAGCACGACCGGCCCGCCCGCCCGCGCAGCCACCGACACGACCGACAACTCATCGGCCCCGCATCTGTACTCTACAACCAGCAATCCCCGCAGCATCCACATACGTCCGGCAAATACACGTTCCGCTTGAGATATCACTCATCGCTGAATTCACTGCAATAAACTCCAAGTCTATTTCATTTCACCTCATCCCACAAAGTCCGCAAGCTTAAAATTCAGCGAATTTTGGAAACCGTACGTACACCATTTCGATCATTTTTCATCTGGTTCTGTGCCACTTCACTCTTCCATCATTCCTTCCATTCCAGGATGAAAACGTATCCACTCTGACTGCTTTCACCAACTCTGAGTTTACATTCATATTTCTAATTTGCTTATATATTTTTGTTTCTGGTTCCATTGTCGCTAGTCTCTCTTCCTACCTCACAGGTTTCTTCTATCTGTTTCTTCTATCATGTTTTTGCTTTTCTACATTTTGGTTCCGTGCACTAGATTAAACTGGCCAACAGTCGGTTGGTTGCAGAGCACACGTTTATAATCCTATCGTTGTGTCGCATCATGCGGCGCGATAGACCGAGCTGGCTCGCCGCCAATTCCTGAGTGCATGACGACGCTATCATACTACATCGCTGTCGTCTCGCTGTCGTCTCACCCACAGCGCTTGCTGTCACTGGGTGCAACATGTGACGCCGCGGCAACGCATAGTTCTAACCTGGACAACGTCGCATCAGATATTCGCCAGCATACAGCTCAGGGTCGAGCCCGCCAAACCAACTCGCCGTCTGACTGCGCGCTGCGGGCCACCGAGCAGATCGTCAGACGGCCAAGCATCTCACCTCTCAACCAGCTCAGCTACCGCTTGAACGGCCGACCGCTGCGAAGCTAGAGCCCAAATATTTCTTTCCCGACAACCCATATCTGGAAGATGCGGTTTCGGTAGGCAGATTCGGACCCCCAGCTAATAACAATTAGCTGTCCTCTGTGGTAACTATACGAAAAAGCAGCTCGGTGCGTGTAGGTGTTTAGCCACAATATACGGCACACACAGACACACAACCTGTTGGATACGTAGAACCACCGCATGTCTACGGCCGGGCCGGCTAAACTCAGCAGCAGCAGCTGTGCACTGACTGACGCCGAGCGTTCATGCTGGTCTATATTTGACCTCTGCCACGCCACGCCGCCTACGCCCAAGATAACTGGGAGCAGAGGCCAGCATCTCTGGCCAACGCCGGCAGTCAGTGAACCACTTAGCGCCCATCTCGCACCTGCTGTCAGCCCGCAGTAGCAGCTCACGCAACCGCACACGTAACTACCTTGCCGCCGACACACTCAGCCGTCTGCCGCGGCACATACCAGACTGATGAGCGGCAGGCTTAGCAGCAGACATGCCCGGCAAATCCAACAAGTCGCAACCGGATATACACCAGTCCAGACAACCACTGCATTTCAACCGCGCAACAGATAGACAGAATGCAGAACTCTGCTGTCGGCTCAGTCTGGATATTGCACGACCTATAATTATTACCCATCAAGTACGTTCCCATGTAGTGCCTTCAGTGCTTTGACATCCGGCCTGTAAAAAAACTGCATGGTGGCGTGGTTATCTGTCTGGAGCGAGGTGCAGACTTGCATATGGCCCAGCTGATGCCACTGCCACTCACTGTCTCTTGCTTCACTGTAAAATCCAGATTGGTTTTACCTTTGTGGTACCAGCTTACCCGGGTAGCCCAGACAAAGGGCCGTTAAACGGGTGTGTGTGTACGTTCAAATGCAGCCAGATCCAGCAGTATTAGATGCACTAATGATAACACTACCACTGTCACCAATAACACTGACAACAATATTACAATAATTGCAATGCTGAAATCATCACTAGACATCATGAGAGTGCACCCAGTTCACTCATATAATAAAAGCAGGCTCGGTGCCATGTGACCACCAACCCCTGAAACCTGGCAGACCAAGCCAATTAACACCAGTTAAGTGCTGCCAGCCACATCTGCCATTGCCATTTATTACTATTACTTAACCAGGCAGCTGACACTCATTTTACCACACTGTGGTGGCAGCACACTAAATTGGCCTTGGCTATAACTTAACATTTAATCATTAACAATCTGCTGCTCACCCTCAAAGTCATTGTAGACGCCGTCGTGAAGAAATGTGCCAGAGCCGAAGTCGATCAACCGGATGTCGTGCGACTCGGGATCGACAAGAATGTTCTCATCCTTGACGTCTCGATGGACAATGCCGGCGTCGTAGAGCGCCACGGCCGTCTTCACAATCTGTGAGAAGAGGAATCGCGCCTCTGCCTCATCCAGACAGCCACACTCTGTGATGTGGTCGAACAAGTCCTTCATGCGCTGCGGCCGCTCCATCACCACGATGAAGCTGTCTGGCTGCTCGAAGTAGTCAACCAGTCGGATCACGCCTGGCACGTCCCGTGAACGCCTCAGTAGAGATATCTCAATCGGCAGACGACGTCCGTTTTCCTGTAAAACATATCAGCTGCAATATGAATTCTGTTAACAAAACTAGCCTTAACTATTATTCAAAATTACGCAAAAATAGTACCAACTGTGCAACAATAATTAGTTTACCACGAAAGTAGCAACTCACCTCCACCCATTCTGTAACTCTTGATCTTGCAATGTGCTTGATTGCCACCTAAAGTTGAAAACACAAGTTATGTTGTCACTTCAGCAATAATATTATGAAGTGCAGTACTGAACACGATATGACTATGTGCAAAATACAATGTCTACACATTTATTGTCTATTTAAAATATTAAAAAATTTCAAAACTACTGTTAACGTTGACTAGTGACTATTATCAATGAAAGACGCAGGAGCTTCTACTAATACTCTACTAGTCTGGTGTAATTCCTAGACTTATCCTAACTCAGCTAAGTGTCCCAGAAACTAAACCTGATATTTCTGAAACCACTTTTGTACACTCAGGAAAACTAAAACAGAGTTTCAAATACGGTACTTACAGGCAGTCCATCACATCTTCTTGTTCCAGCATAAACAGTTCCAAAGCCTCCACTTCCAATGACGTTGTTAACGATGTAGGCATCTTCAAATGTTTCTTTTTCGGCATTTACTAAAACAAGCCACAACAGCAAGTTCGCAATAGTCAACCTGTAGGTCATGTAGCCACATCAAGCTTCAGAGAGACAAGAAAACAATGTACTCAACTCAAATGGTTTCATTCCATCAATTACCATTTCACAAAGAGCACGGATTATTTACTCTTGATCCACTATTACATGCGCTGTATAATTTCATTCAATGTTGATTTCACATCATCAGACAACCGTATCAGACAACAGCTGTTACCTCTCGTTGACGCCGTCGACGCGTTTCGAGCAACCGCCTCGTGATGGCTCGCACCGCAGCTCAAGTTGCTGATCTTCCGAACCAGCATCCTCGACACGACAGACATTACTGCTTCTTTCGCGCTACACGACGATGTTGCGATGTTCTGTTGCTGTATTTTTCGTTCGATATATCACCGTTTTACGAGATCACGTTGAAACAGCAGAGCGCTATCGTCTGGCGACTCCATAGAAGCGACATTCAGCAACGCTCGTCAACATTCACTATGAGAGCCTCAGCCTGAGAGCGCGCGCGCTGTTGCTATAGACGTCATCGGGGCGGTGGGCGGGGCCACGTGTATCAGTCCGCCACACATGCACTACGCCAGCTGCTGCCCGTTCTCAAAATGTCACGAACAGACACAACAAATTCGTCATCGGTCAACCGCGACTGTTTCGTCACATTTCGTCGGACGTCGGGCTATGTCTTGTGACGGTAGACGGAGCGTTGTTGCAGCTCGGGACGGCGAACAGACGCCAGACAGCTGGATCGCACTACGTAGTTGGTGCTGGCAGTCGCGCCAAATGTCTGGACGGTGAGTGAAGCGGCGGCTGTTGGCTGGCGGCCAGTGCGCGGGCGTTTGGCAGGACGCCAACTCTACGGTCAATTCAATTCACAGACGCGGTCACGGCCACGGCGTAGAAAGGGCGCCATTGGCTCCGTTATTTTACTCAGTCGGACTGCTCTGGATTGATCTCGTACGGCAGTAAACCGTTTTTATTACGTCCGACTGATTTGCTCCGCATTTTTGACTCAAGACCGTATTAATTCGAAACGGTCGGATATCGCTCCGATGAAAACCTGCGACTGTTTTTACCCGCAAGTGCCACGCCCACGTTATTTTTGGCGCGACAGCGGTGAACTCTGTCGAAAAGTCTGCAAATGCAGTGATTTTGGTCATATGTAGTACTGTTTGCAACTTTGCAGAAGTTCTTGCCGATAATAGCCGTTAGTACTTAGCTACGTAAGTAAATTTAGGATTTACGTACAGTTAGCGCTTTTTGCCAGTCACGCTTCTGACCCAGGCTAGATCAATCCAGTCCAAGCGATCCAGTCCGGACTACCAAAAAACGCAGCCTTGTAATGTCACGCTCCGGGCGTCTGAATGAAAAATGCTTCCCGCCGTTGATAACTTTGCAGCTTAACTTGAATGTCGACTTTTTATGGCGTTTTTGTCTGGCCCGTCTATCATGCTGAGCGCAAATCAGCGATGTTGATATGCAAATTACTGTATTTGCCGCATTGGAATTTGGAAGGCACTCACTGCAGACTGCAGAGCACCACTCATGCACCAGTTCTTGAATTCGCACTTGAAGGTCAATCTTTTACTTAAGTCTGTCTTAAGCAGCATATACGTAGCGTATATTGTCTGATCAAGTCCAACTTTCCCTGAGCTAACAACCAGTATAACTTTAGTTGCTGTTTTGGCACGCTATCGCTTGTGCGTGCGGTCACGATGATTGACGCAAAAAGGCGAAGAGTCGTGCCATGCAAAGCGCGAACGGCGATGAAACAACTCCCAGTTCCAGACCTATGATCAAGTCTCACATTCAGGCGTGAGACTCGTGCGTCCAGGGTCCATCTCACGCTGCTTTCCCACGCACGGTTCTCAAGTCCTCCCCATTGCGAGTGGACTCAGTGGAGAAAAATTCTTTTTTTCTGGGTATAGGGGGATCGACGCCCCTCCCCATTAAAATGAATTTCCCCCTCGAAGTGGTGTATTTTCTTATATTCTATTAAGCGTAGGCCTATATTTGAATTCCAAACTGTGAACAGCCACTATGCAAATACGCCTTTAGGGCCTAACCGTTAAACGGCATTCAGCACCGAAATCCGAATCCTGGACCTCCGAGCAAAGGCCAGCGCCACATTATTGCGAATGTGTCTGCTCTCCAGAAATCCGAAGGTTGCATTTTTATGCCATGCATGTATGCCTGCCTCGGCGTGTTGGCCTTGGCTTTAGTTCATTATCTACGTCTAAGTTACGTTTTATCGAATTTCTTCAGGCAGCAGGGAGTCCCAGGGAGCCCCAGGGAGCAGCTCAAGTTAAAAGCACCCAGCATTGCACTGCAGCGGCAGTAATTAGTCGCATCAGCTGCACGGCGGGCAACGCGTGCGCTCTAGTGATGGGCAAATCTATTTTAATCAGTTCTGATCGATTTTCATCGAGGAAGTCGAAGTTAAAATTTTCGATTTGGTAAAGCCCGAGGTTAATTTAACAAACTTTCGACGAATATTGATTCTCATGTGAATCTACGTGCCATCTTTAATCCATTTCTTGTTCTGTTTTCAACTTTTCATTTTCAGCGTTTTTCGGCTTCGTCTGCAGCAAAATTTATATAAGAGCATACAAAATTGCAAATTAACCTACGAAATCTAGGGTTGCCAGATGATCATATTTTAAAAAACCGGACCGGACATTAAGACGACGAAAGCGTTGAGGGGAAGGGGAATGGGGAGAAGGTATTTCCCTCTCCAGCGGACTACGAGGTCTGGTGGCGCCGGAGCCCCAGCCGAAAGCGAAAACGATTTTTGTGCACTTTTTTATCCGAAAAACCGCCGTTGGTGAATAGAATTTTATTAAATGTTGCCAAATGCTGTGCACTGGCGGATTTAAGGGGGGCAAGGGCCAAGGGGCCATGCCCCCCAAGATGCCAGAGGTGACGAGGTCAATGTAGAATTATCACAGGAAAATACGACAAAGATACATGTCTCAAAATTAAGTTTGTTACTTATCAAGGTACTCATACTAGAGCCAGGAAATAAATTTAAAATATTTCCGGAACATGTTAGTTACAACCTACGAAAATACTTTTTTTCCAATTGAGTTATACAAACTTGGAATAGTCTACCTCGTAGCATCAAGTTGCATTAACAGCTTTAAAATAAAAGTAACCTTGATAAGTGTT
>Ga0126331_1000654_pt1 | contig 10203 bp, 6 predicted proteins | sample InaspJWI98metaG_FD_96379 | JGI IMG/M metagenome (GOLD analysis project Ga0126331, IMG submission 96379) | Marine gutless worms symbiont microbial communities from Oahu, Hawaii - Inanidrilus sp. 2 OAHU.JWI-98 metaG | ecosystem: Host-associated > Annelida > Digestive system > Unclassified | place... | reverse complement strand
ATATGCAAGTCTGCACCTCGCTCCAGACAGATAACCACGCCAACACCCCACCGCTCAGTTTTTTTACAGGCCGGATGCCCTTCCTGCCGCCCAACCAACAGCGTCAAAGCACTGAAGGCATCTTGCTTATAACTACATACTTTGTTAAATTTCTCAATACAGTAATGCAACATTTCCCAAAATATGTACAATCTAACTATGGATAATGAGCATTTTCTGTTGTCAGTGAAACTACTTAAACAGCAAACTAACTCAAGTGATCAGAAATGACTGGCAAAAATGTTAAGCGCACTGATGCATACAAATATAATTACAACTTTGCAGTCATCTCATAATTCCCTGCTGTTCAAATCATTACACAAATGAAAACTATGCGAATAAACTAAAGCCTATCCTATCACTGAAGAAATAGCAGGATGGCTGTTATTCTGCTAACACTGATATGTGGCCCTTCCCACAGCAGGATGCATTACAGTATCTATAAAACTTCTTATGTCCAACTTCACCTGTATCCCACTCAAGAACAACACCAGGACTTTCTGGTGGGTGAAACTACAAACCATGCAACTAGTGCAACTAGTCAGTTGTGACAATGCACAGTTCAAATGTTTAAAGCCATATAAAACTTCGGCAAAATATGTAACAATTGACTGCCATATGATCCAAATGTGGTGGAACTGTTAGCAAATCATAAGGACTAACATTGTCATCTATGTGCATTCCTTGTGTGTAAGCGCAAACATATCAGGACTGGAACATCACGGAAACACCTTAAAAGGACTCACAGAACACACACACACCGTTTAATGGCCCTCTTTCTGGAACTACCTGGGTGAGCCAGCACCAGAAAGACAAAACCAATCTGGATTTTACTGCAGCAAAGTGAGTTTCAGTGGCATCAGCTGGGCCATATGCAAGTCTGCATCTCGCTCCCTACAGATAACCATGCCATCACCCCACCACTCAAGTATTTTTAGAGGCCGGATGCCCTTCCTGCCACCCAACCAACAGCGTCAAAGCACTGAAGGCAAAGACTCACAGAACACATGCTCAAATAATAAACATGTGTCTATGTCAACCATAAATGAGAACTGTCTGCTCACACAAAACGTTAACTTACATTTACACATACACAGGTTGAAGATAAATATCACAAGGCTTCACACAGCCCTGATCAGAAATGTGCTTTGGGAGTACCGGGGAATCCTGACACTGCACAGAGGGCCACACATCATGCAGGCCATCAGAGCTATGCATCTTTGTATTTAACAAAATATAGGGCATGTAAGTAAATGGAATTACTTTCTCCCTTTCTACATCTCACTAATGTGCCATAGGCCTTGAAAAAAATGAACAAAACGTCTAATTCCTATTCTTCGTAAATGACTAAAATCAACAGAATGACAGCATTTGGCTCATAATGAACTATTCTCTGTGGCAGCTGAAGCGTAGTAAGAAATTGAAATCATCGTCACAAAAAGAGTATCTCACTCTCATGCCACTTGTTAAAGTGGGATTTCCATGGTGATTATGTTACATAACTTACACACCCTATTACAGCAACAAATATGTGATAAAAAGTTAGAACTAAACTACTTTATCAAAATTACAAACGCACACTGTCTGTAACAATAAAGAGACCCAGTTCGAATAGATACTTGATACAATTACACAACTGATACTTGTTGATTATGTTATCAATCAAAAAGTAATACAGTTCTCAACAATAAGGATGTTAGACTGCCTAATAATAACCTATCAGCTGCATCTATCGCTTCAAATAATTACCAAACCGAACCTAATTATTTATTCCTCAAAAGGGCAAGACTACATATTTGTTTACAGGCCTAAAATTAGTAGGAAGCAGATGCAGCATTCAACATTCACTACTCACTTCTGTGCTTCAGAACATGTATCCTATAAAGAATCAATCACATTATGATTAATGTCTTACTTTACTTCAACGAAATATCAGTCAGGGCATGAGAATCTGTCAGACCTGTGGCCTACTAAAGGTTCATTTACTTATTTTGGTCATTAAATCAAAATCATACTTCAAAAGTGAGTGAGGATGACATTTTTTCTTATTAATTGCTACCCTGAAGGCTAGCAACAACTGCAGCATTAACATAAATAACACAACACAGCATCTGACAAACGACTGACAACATCACAAATGACTAAATCGGTCGATACAGTAATGTCGTAATAAATTTATGTCGGTAGCGATGCGACGCGCTGAGAACCATTACACCATCCTGCAGTAATAAATAGCATACAAGTCAGTCAATAAAATTCGCACGAGTGTTCTTTGGGGCTTATGACACCCAATTCAATGCTGGGCCCAATTTACAAAATATCTTACGATTTATCATAAGATTATCATAAGTTTATCGTAAAATCGACTTACTATAGTGACTTAAAATTTGCTAAACTTTCTTTTAGGAATACCGTAAGCTAATTGCGAACGTGTTCCCCAGATAGAATAGTCTACTGGGCTATTCGGCGGCCAATTAATGCTGAATTAATGCACTACTGTCACTAACTTGTTAACGGACGCGTTTTCATATTTACATCTACCACATCAGAGATGATGTCACATAAAATATTAATTACCACAGGATATTTAAATGCAATTTCTTTTTGTCTTTTTATCTGTCTATACACTACAAGTGTTGAAGGCGTTATTTTATGCAAATTTTCACAAACTTGGTTGAAATGTTGAATAGTCCAGTTTATTCTGCACCACCCTGTAAACACGCATTCAAATTATTGGCATGGGTGAAACTGTGATCTCAGATGTGAATGTACCATTCTGCTGCCTCAAAAGCTTAAAAGATTTATGAATGTAAAAACCGGGGGAACACTAAAAAGGCAATAGGCTTGGGCAAAGGTAAATGTGGCAAGGTGTGGCATAAAACCTTAACTGCATCTGTGTAATAAACAGCAACAGTGAACTCTGGCCTCATTTGTAACTAGCATAAAGTTGCATGGCATGGTTATTTGGTCACCTGCATAATATTCACCGTCATTAAAGAGTAATAATGGTAAAAATTTATGTAAAATGTGTGCATCGTACAGCACACCAGATTATGGGTTCAATTTATTAAACAGTTAGTGCAATCTCTGACAAGCACAAAACGTTTCTGTGAGCTCCTTGTACTGTATATCCACTGCTAACACTGCATCTGACAGCTGACTATGCAAATCTAAAAATTCACAATATTTACAGTCAAACCTCCTTTAAGTGGATACCGCTTAAGTCGATAACCTACTTAAATGGATTTGTCTGGTCCCATATAGACACAATGTAAAATATAAAACATGGACAAGTGGATACTATGCCTAAGGGAATACTCACAATCAAGTCCTGGTGCTATCCACTTAAGCAAGTTTGACTGTAGACTATTTAGACAGAAAATGTAACAAGCAACAATAACTTCTCAGAAAAAATGTACTGACCCTTATTGAGAGTGTAAATGTATGATTCAGAACTACATGATTTGGCTCTGGTAACAGTGTCGGATCCATCTGTTATAAACGTACAAACACATCAACGAGTTAACATTAACTGCACATATCAGCATTGTTATCATCATTCACCAACAATCAATGTATGACCAGATGGCGATGCATTTAAAAACATATACTATGGCTGAATGGTTCTACAACATATAAAAAAATTAAACTGACAAGTCTCAGCTGTCACAGATGAACCACATGATGCTCTGCATCACATCCAGTGTGTGTTGTAAACAAAAGTGGGTCAAATGGCAACTGGATCGGTTCATCCGTTTTTGTAGGGCTCACAGTTGTGTTCAACAGACAGACACACAAACAGACCATGCTACAACGTTCACCAGAGGCCGCCTCTTAGCACTCTTGAGCATGCTATGCAGCCTAAAAATTGGAAAAGTTCATCGAGAGTTTGGGATCTTGTTCAATACTTCAAACTTGGCCGACAGTTTTGGAGATACCAAACTGCCTTACAACACAACACAGGACAATGCTGAAAGCAGCCTGAGCCGAAAACCAGCTCGAGCTATCAATCTATTCAGCCATTTTGACATGCAGCCACGCAGCCACAGCATATACTATGCTATACATGTTTCACATGGTAAAATAATGCTGCTGGAAAATTCACAAAAAGACGGAAAGACTCCAAAGTAGAAAGTAAAACTGACATGCTCGGGTAAGTCAGCATTGAGAACAGACTGCAGGAGGTGTGGTGGCAATGCAGGTGGTCCATGTCTCACAAAGTGACAACCACCAGCGTCTCGCGGAGGGATGTACTGACAATATCCGCTAGGTGGACTCCTGCCTGCTAGCTCTAAAACATTCAACAAACCTACCGGATTATATTACAGCAGTAATTCCTCACTGGCATAAATTACCTATAAGGTACAAAGTATAGCAGTTTGCAACTAGCCTCACCACTATGGGAACTGACGTGCCATATGGGATCACAGAGTGTTTCCTGCCACCCGGCAGAGGTTATATTCCCAACCTGGAGAACCTCATGAATGCCCACTGACATGCAGCACATCAGCTATTCTACGGAAATAGTATAATCACATTTTAACATTTACAGTGCGGGAACGGCAATCACAAGCACAAAAATCTGCTCAAATTACACCACAGATGCAGTAACAGTAGATGTGGATCCACAATGTCTTTCAAAATCAAAGCAATTGTTCCCAAAATTTTGTGATAATTCATGCATAACATCTCAATAACAAACTGGAAAAAAAAACAAATGCATTGACAGGCTTGTTTGCCAAGGTACCGGTAACAACATACTTGGTGGAGGTGTCGGGCATTTATCAGGTGGTTTCTCTGCTGGCAGTGGCACCAATTTAGTGAGGTCGTCGGTGTTGAGAGCAGAGAATACATCGCAGTCGTGCTCGGACAATGTCAACACATTATTTGGGCTACCGATGTCTCCAACCACTTGAGGCTGTAACACAGTCATTACACAGGTCACAGTAAACAGCCCAACAACAGTATGCTGTCACATACACCGAGCTACAAAGAAGGCAATCAATTCTGAAATATATATTTTAGTCCAGTGACAGAAAGCAAAAATTTGTTGTGCATGAAGTAACACTATGCACATCCAAATTAAAAGTAAACAGAAAATTTCAAACACACTATTCTGTCCGAAATAAAAATATAGTTTCTTAGTACACTAAATTTTTGACAGACTATTCTTTCATTAATAGTAAATTATTAAGACTGCTTACAAAAATAAAGCATTCGAGGTAAATTCAAAAAGGCTTAGGCTACTGATTCCAAAAGCCACCTTCATACGTACAGTGGCACTGCACATACATAAATGTCACTAATTATCTAGCAGATCTAACATGTACCAGGACCAGTTAAGCAGCTTCCTGCAGAAAGTCCAACGCACAACCAACAAAGCTGCAGCAGCTATCTCAAACTATTTTATGGAAAACAAATGACTGAAATAGGGATGTTAAACGAACTTAAATTTACGAACTTGCCAGCATTCTCGATGACTGATCAGTGATAAAAACTGCTCCCCAATAAAGCGAAATTTAGCTGACAGGGATGTCGTAAAGCGGTCCGATGCAAAAACACTCGAGCTGAAAGACGAACACAGGCAATTAATGAGCGATCTGCTGCCTGTGCTTCAGCCGCTGGGGCGCGAAGGGGGAGGGATGTGGTGATCGCCGGCCGGACCCGGCGCCATTTTCGGCCGATGACGGGACCCCATCGCCGCCTGTGGACGATTGACACAGCGGGCGGTGGTGCTCCCAAAACGGCCGGGAGAGGGTACGGGGGGAGCGCGATCAGGGAAGCACAATGGCCATCGGCCCCCGGACGACAGGCCGGGGAATCACCGCCCCCCCCCGGGCAGATTGCGCGCATGAAATGGCGGGCAGCGGCCGGGTCTCCGGCGCACGTGTCGAAACACATGCTGGGAACACGATGGGGGGGGGGGACGCGATCGCCGACCAGATGCCGGGTATGGGAGACCACAGGCCCACCGTCGGACGCGGCCAGATGATCGGCCGACATGAGTCACATGAGTCCGCCTGTCTGGCACATAAACGAAGTTGGAATTTAATTCAAATTTTTAAAAATGAAGGTCAAATTTAAGAAATAAACAAATTTAACATCCCTAGACTGAAAACAAGTCAACAAAACAGACTTCATAAGGATGACACTGCCATCGTCCATCGACCAGAAACTTGTACTGATGTACACCTTGTGGCACATTGATAATTGTAAACATTTCAGATTGGCTACAAAACATCAAAGTTACAAGATATTTCAATAGAAAATATCTTAAATGAACTAAGAAAAACATACAATGACAATACTTTTACCAGCATTGCTATCACGACAGCACAGGTAGCAATTTAGACAAGACTTCTTATCACAGTGATCATCATAGTTAGTTCTTAGGCAATATATGCTGCACATTTTGATAAATTAGCCCCAGAGTCTTTATGAGATAAAAGGACCATTAAAAGACAGTTAAGGTCACTGGCAATGATGGACATATCACACAATTACTACCTATGACTTAGCAACTACATCTGTTCCTTGTACTATTTCCATTAATGAAGAGGGATAATGGTCAAACTGTTAATTCTACACAGACAATTCATATTATATGACACTTCTGCTGCAGAGACTGAATTTTATGTGCTAAGTTTTGTTTGCAAAAAAAACAGCAACAGGGCAATAACATATGACAGACAGACTAAGATAGAACTACCACTTTTCACTACAATGCACAGTAATTACAAGTCCAATAACAATGCGATAAAGTTGAGAAAGCAATCTGCACCTTCGAACCAGTGGGATCTTTGTTTTCCATCCATCAAAACTACCAGAGAGAAACACATTTTGTCCTTCACCATGCCAACGAATCACAACGGGATGTAGTGATGTGGACATTACATCAGACTGACCAGAAGGCTCATCCGATTCATCACTACTTGGCTGCTGCAAACAATATATGAACCCGTTTTACCAAAACAGACAATGTTGATATCATGATATGATACTATATACAGTTCAGTCATCAAAAACATTCCAAAAATGTCTGTTGTGCAAAGAGGTCAGCTGTGACGAGTAGCAGAAACCCAACTTAAGGTTAACACATGCATCACAGCGGCCTGTGCACAAACTCTGTATGCACTGTGTGTCCTGCACAAGCATGAGTTGTGCGACGACTCACTGCATGATATCTTTCGCACAGTCGACGTTGCAAAACTCATGTATGCATCCAACGCCTAGTGGGGATTCTTCAACGCCAACGAGAGAAGATCTTTGCTTTCATTCGTCGCTGCATTCACACTGGTTTCTGTTCTCCAGATCTAGCCGACTTCCACGACCTTTACATTTCATCAGATGAGAAACTATTTAACAAAATTTTAACCTGCCCAAACCATATCCTACGGACACTCTTGCCACCACCTACTGCACAAAATTACAGTCTTAGAAATAGACCTCAAAATATACAGCTATGTGACTGAATTTCTCGAATACACACACACACACACACACACACCCGTTTAACGGCCCTTTTCCGGGACTACCCAGGTGAGTCGGTACCTGAAAGGTAAAACCAATCTGGATTTTACTGAAGCAAGAGACAGTGAGTGGCAGTGGCATCAGCAGGGCCAGACAGATAGCCATGCCAGTGTGTGTGTGTGTGTGCGTGTGTAAATACATCACATAACACTAGCAGTAGTATTAATTAGCAGCTCACCATGTCCCAACTGTCAAAAATAACGTCTGAATTTCTTGGACTACGAGAGTCTGAACTTCTCACACTGCGAGATGAATGCGTGTCTGATGGAGACTCGTCTCGGTCTTTACTGCGGTGTGATCTCTGCTGGACAGCACAGTCATCCATTCTGTGATTGACAACAGCAGTATCCAATGGATCTGGCTTCATCGCTGGCACTTCCGTGTTTCATGTGAATGAGATCTCTGCTGGTTATGCACGTTCCGACAAAACACATATGTACAAAATATATTACATTTTAACAGACTGCTGTGAAGTCCGATCAAACAGGAGGCAATTAGTTCAACAGACTGAACAGATCCGCTTTCACATTGCAGTGCAAGTTCCGTGGTTTGTTCGATCAGTCATACTGCTACAACACACAACAAAAGCTAGTTTTAAATGCATAGACAAATGTTAAGAACACGAAACATATGGAAAATATTGTCAAGTTGTCAAGACCGAAAATTATAATATGACGAACTGTCCACCATTCTTGCGACATGACCACCTTTTGGCAGGCCCAGGGTAAATATCAGTTACTGACAACTAACAAACTTGCGACAAGCCGGGCTGTCATTTACAGGATGCGCTTCTTCAACTGACCCGCCGAGCCATAGGCCTCCCCAGTGGGTTTTCTGGCTGGTGAGGCTACACAAGGTGAGTAACATTTAATCGACATGCACTACCATCAGACTACAATTAAAACAAAACAAGACTCAGTACACGGTGCTGTCAAGCAAATAACTGAAGCAGATCTAAACAACAATCGAAACAAATACCAACGCATTTGTGGAATCGAGACCAAAGTGCATAAACTCCCGTTAACTAACCGCCGATAAGATAAGCAAACTATCTAACACAGAAACTACGAAACACTTTTCCTAATATAATCCAACTAAAACAGCAAAATGAAAACCACGAAACTAGAAAAAGCAGGCAATACTGATATATGGCGTTGTTTACATAGCCACCGACACTAGACCGCAACCTCGCTACTACGTGACACACGGCAGTAGAGCACCTCTGCAAGGTATACACTTTTTATCACTGTCCAGGGTTATGTCCTAGAATATCGCATCGCGATGTCCAGTTGTGCACTAAACAATCATGTCGTTTTAGTTCAGATGTTGTGGTATTATTGCGTTCGTCAGCATCTGCGTTTGACGTGGTATGCATTAATAACAGAAATATGTTATATCGTCCTCAATGTGTTTAGCACTAAGTACTAGCATCACGGTGCTAGCATCAAGTACGTAACTCACTTACTTATTTATTGTCTGCATCTCCATATCGATGACAAAAAGTTTCAGCAGAGATCAGGCGACGGGCCTCGATCGTTTTGTGCCGCCCACTCGCCGAGGCAACGGCGTGCTGCCAGCAAAGTATTAGTGGCGCAGGCGTGTTTATCGAAATCATCCGTCGTGTGCACCATGTCACAGCGAACCGGGCCAGTAAACATTGAATCTATTGACGGCTGGTACCACATAGTGCACATTTTATGTCTGTAGAGCGCATCTGTGGCATTGGCAGGGGCCGGTGTTCATCCACGAATAAAGAGTGTAGCATTAAAAACGCACATGTTAAATTACCATATTATTTATGTGCATCGATCCTGAAATGAAAGTTGTTTTATACAAAACAGCAACCAATCGCGCTTCAGTGATTGTTCCTGTTGGCTGATAATGTACTGTAGTTATCCCAACAACTGCCTTGTACGCAGACTGAGTGCGTCGCATCATTATGCAGTCGCCGGTTAAGTCGTGCATGCATTGCTCGACCCAGTGCCGACGTTCCTGGTGCGCGAGTCCGTCGACCTGCTGCTGCTGTTCCTGACGACGCTGGTCAACACGTCGCTGATGCAGAGCCGGCTCCGTCACAGAAGCATGCGACAGTGACGCGTCTCAAAAGATCTGGTCTAGATCTGACTGACATCGCCAACTTTCGACCAGTGTCGAATCTTAGGCCTACCTTCATGTCGAAGATCGTTGAACGAGCGGCAGCTATCAGCGTACAGAAAGAAGCACTCGACCGAAACAGCCATGCTATACGCGTCTGGTCTGACGTGCTGACGTGTCGGCTGATGTGCGGGAGATGACGTACTGCAATTGGTTTGCTCGAGTTGCTCGACCTCTCAGCGGCTTTCGGTTGCGTCGACCACGATATCCTGCTGCATGGACTAGTTCTAACGCGCATTTGGTCTGACGAACACTGCGCTCGATTGGATATACGCTCGTTCCTGACTGATCGCACACAGCAGGTCTCGTACTGCGGTCGCGCCTGTTACCGATACAGCGCGTACTGTTCGGCGTGCCGCATGCAGGCGCAGGGGAAGGTGTTCGGTCCACTCCTGTACGTGCTTTACGCCGCCGAGCTGGAACTGATCGTCGCGCGCCACGGCCTACGTCTACACATGTACGCCTACGACTGCCAGGTGT
>Ga0126331_1000653_pt1 | contig 10216 bp, 8 predicted proteins | sample InaspJWI98metaG_FD_96379 | JGI IMG/M metagenome (GOLD analysis project Ga0126331, IMG submission 96379) | Marine gutless worms symbiont microbial communities from Oahu, Hawaii - Inanidrilus sp. 2 OAHU.JWI-98 metaG | ecosystem: Host-associated > Annelida > Digestive system > Unclassified | place... | reverse complement strand
GTAAAACCAATCTGGATTTTACTGGAGCAAGAGACAGTGAGTGGCAATGGCATCAGCTGGGCCATATGCAAGTCTGCACCTCGCTCCAGACAGATAACCACGCCAGCACCCCACCACTTAGTTTTGTTACAGGCCGGATGCCCTTCCTGCCGCCCAACCAACAGTGTCAAAGCACTGAAGACAGTAGGCACTGACGGCAGTAATCTGCAAATAGTTGTGGTGAAAATAAATTAAGCTGGTACGCAGTTTCATGAAATTTGGCAGTTACTGTCTGGAAAACTGGTGACTAACGATTTTTTTAACAAAAAATAGTTGATATTAGGTTATTGTTGGTGATATTGTTTGATGATGTCACAGGGGTCCGTTTTTAACCCCAGTGTATATGTGAGCTAGCATTCGTGCATTGAATTTGCAGATAAAATTTTGATATTTGCTGTTTGAAGCTGTGTGTTTTTTTCAGCCAGTTTTGCTTTTAGTGTCTGAAATAAAAATGCAGATTTTTAATCACTGCTTCGTACGAAGTGCTTTGTTGTCATTGCTGTTGCTAACACTATGCGGCAGTCACAGTAACTGTCACAGTTGACTGACAGAATTTTTTCACACTTTGCTCAAGATGCAAACACTGTGTGCACCTTCTGGCTGTGTTGTTGTAATAACTGAGAGAAGTTAGTTAAGTGGACTGAGCAGCTGCAGAAACTGGTGACAAGTGCAGAGCGGTTGAGTGTTAATATTTGTGTGTTTATAGCAAAGTCCGTGGACGACATTTCGTGTGGGGCTGTTTGCCGGTGTGTTTCTAGTGATGTTGCTGGTTGCTACTGTCGCCAGTAGGTCACTTTGACTTGCCTAACTCTCACTCTGTTCTGAATCTGTTGATAGCTTCTCGTGTTGAGTAGCTTGTCTATGCATAGGCAGTACAGCTCGTGCAGATTTGATAGCTAATGAGTAGTTTGCCATGATTATTAAGCATCATTGATATCTCATCTGAGCAGTGGGGAGTTATTGGTGCTGCATGCTACAGTGTGCATTTTTGTACAGTAATATTGGAAAATTGTACACATGCATGCACCACACATCACACACACAATTTTTGGCAGTTTTCTGGGTGAACCTACACCACATTCAGAAGAAAGGTGCCACTGTACTTTTGCTATAATTTTGCCAAGTGGAAACCGATTTCCAAATTCTTTCACTGGTTGACTTAGCAGTGATTATCCCATCCCTCTTTGAGCATGTCGCTACTCTACCTTGAAAAATTTTTGGAGTAAAAATCACCATGCTCTGTAACTGAGTGAAGACTCGTTCAGTCTAAACAGTTATCTATCGAAGATATTCACACACACACACACCCGTTTAACGGCCCTCTTCTGAGACTACCTGAGTGGGCCAGTACCAGAAAGGTAAAACCAATCTGGATTTTACTGAAGCAAGAGACAGAGGGTGGCAATGGCATCAGCTGGGCCATGTGCAAGTCTGCACCTTGCTCCAAACAGATAACCATGCCAGCACCTCACCACTCATTTGTTTTTTTACAGGCCGGATGCCCTTCCTATTTAACCTACAGTTACTTACGATTACTTACTTACTTATTTAAGTACTTACCCCGACAGCAAATTGACTAGTATGATGAGTGAGTAGGTTTACATGGCAGTTATCGTGAAGACGCCTTAATGTGCTAGTATTGCATAAACAGATACATTTTGAGTAGGCTTCTGAAACAGTCTGTACTGGTTGTTGGGTCCTGGATAAAATCTGCGAGTTCCAGGCCGGCAACTGAAAAAGCCAGATGGCTGTCAGTGTTGAGGTAGAAACGTGAGTAGGTGACAGTTGGCAGAACGTGTGGTACTGAGATGTATGGATGTAGTTGTTTGTGATGTCGATTATGTCAGCGATTATGTCAGCTGATAAAGACTGATCGCGGCTCGCACTGGCGTCAAGCATATGTTGAAACTGCTCCTTTCTACATAAACAAAGAAGTTGATCAGTTAACCAACAGCGTCAAAGCACTCGGTTGTTAATCCTTTTCGAAGAAATCAATTGATTAATTGTAAATTACGGTAATAGATTAACCGTCGTCATCGCTAACTAATACAATACACCAGTGTACAGTGTGTCACTGCAGTGGAGAGTTGTAATGCGAAATTCACGAGAGAGAATGTTGTTTGTGTTGAGTGAACTACTGCGTGGTGGACTGGCACGCGGCATTGCGCATGTACCGTGGCATGTTCCTCGTCATCTTGTTTATCTTCCTGCTTGGCATCAATACATACGGCTGGCGTTCGTCTGGCGTTAATCATGTACTCATCTTTGAACTGGATCCACGCAATCATCTCAACCACCAGGAACTACTGGAGGTACTGCTGCAGTGCCTACAGGCTTGTCTTTGTGTTGTATGTGAATTCGTAGCATGTACCTGTGCCATCAATGCTTCGACACTATTTGTTGGTTGTCAGGAGAAGCATCTGGCCTGTATAACTTGAGCAATCAGGTGTTGGTGTGGTTATCTGTGTGGACCGAGGTGCAGATTGTTTGCATATGGTCCAGCTGATGCCACTGCATCCCAAAACTCCGTCATCTCTTGCAGCATTTAAATCCAGACTGGTTTTACCTTTCTGGTGCTGGCTTACCCAGGTTTTCCTGGAAAGAGGCTGTTAAACGGGTGTAGTAGTAGTAGTAGTAGTATTGATGTGCCTGTCAAATAGATGACTGTTTCTGTCACTGGTCTGTCTGTCTGATATCGCTTCATTGCGTAAGCGCATGCAACTTGGCTAATGCCTTAGCCACTTGACTGTGAAGTGTGAACGGGTTACTGTTGGGAACCGGAGACTGAGAAGATTGCGACGTTTAGTGCGGCAGTTGTGTTAGATCACAGTGCTAGAGTCCAGTAACTAGATGAGTGCTGTGATAAAGTTGCTTACTTTTTGAGACTAGCATGTGTGTTGGATAACGTTCACAAAGAACTTGAAGTTTTACAGCTGATGCTCTCAGTAACGCCAGAAGCAAAATTGGATAGTTATGATGGGAGCTGCAAAGCTGCCAAGAAAAGATTCTCTGCCTTTGATGGCAACAGTCTGTGGGCGGTGGGTTCTTGGGACCTACATCCTCCCCACCGGCAGCGGTGTCGGGTGCACTGTAAGCTCCCCCAGCAGGGTCTGGGGTTGTGCGCCATCTGCTCAACATTTTCCTACATTATGAGGTCTCCAGTGCTTTGCCTTCAGTGCTTTGACGCTGTTGGTTGGGCAGCAGGAAGGGCATCCGGCCTGTAAAAAACAGTGGTGGGGTGCTGGCGTGATTATCTATCTGGAGCGAGGTGCAGACTTGCATATTGCCAGCTGATGCCAATGCCACTCACTGTCTCTTGCTTCAGTAAAATCCAGATTGGTTTAACCTTTCTGGTACGAGCTCACCTGGGTAGTCCTGGAAAATGAGCCGTTAAACGTGTTTGTGTGTTTGAGCTCTTCAGACAGCTTGTTCTGCTGTGTTTCTGCAGTTGAAAGTGTGCTTGTTTATTGTACCAAAAATGACAGAAATTTTTATTGGCATGGTGTCGCCAACCACATTTTGGATTGGTACCGCAGCCGCCATACCTGCAATAGCACTTCTGGAGCCACTTGATACTCTGTAGAACATCTACACGAGGTGGACCTTCCATCGTTGCTGATTATGTATGGCTTGTGAATGGGGATTAGTAAAAGTTACAGAATATTACGAATATCACACGATTGATGTTTTATTTTGTTATTATATCATTGATAGATTGTGCGTGTGCAATGCAGGTTGCTGGCTTCTTTGGCGTTGTCTGGTGCGTGAACCTGTCAGTCTATGTCTTCAGTGACGTTCTGCACATTCCACCATACTCCTGTCCACTCTCACTGATTGCCTTCATGCTCGTCTACCTCTTCAATCCATTCCGTGTCCTTCATTACCGCGCTCGACGCTGGCTGCTGCGCCTCATGGTTGGTGACTGTTTCTTCATGTAGTTGGTCTCGTCCACTAGTGACACTGTTACTGCTTGTCACTTGTGAGTTTGTTTTGCAGCAACTTATTGTGCTAGTAGCTATGTGGCATGTGTTGTTTAATGTGATTTGTTATTTATTGCTGTTTCAGTTCCGTATCTTCACAGCTCCATTTCATTTTGTTGACTTTGCTGACTTCTGGTTGGCTGACCAGCTCAACAGTCTCTCTTGTGTTCTACTTGACTTCGAATTTCTCATTTGCTATTATGCTATGGAAGTTGATTGGCTTGGACATGACAGTAAGTTATTAGCTGCATTGCCTGACAAAAACAGCTCAGTGGATACTTTGCAATGCTTTTGTTTGTATTCCTTTGTTGTTGTTGCTGTTGTTGGGGATTATGGTTCTGCTGGCTTGTAACTCGACAGTGGTTTCATGCAGTCCTAGGATTACTGAGTAGATTGACAGGAAGTCATACCTTGCCTGTCAAACACAACCGTCAGCTTGCTGCTCTGATAACCGGAAGTGCTTGAAATTGCCACTGGCACCTACTGACTGGCACTTGGAAACACAGCTATTACCGCAAAATTCTGATTATAATATTACACACTTGTTTAATATGCCTTCAGTACTTTGACGTTGTTGGTTGGGTGGCAGGTAGGGCATTCGGCCTGTAAAAAACTGAGTGGTGGGGTGCTGGCGTAGTTATCTGTCTGGAGCGAGGTGCAGACTTGCATATGTCCCAGCTGATGCCACTGCCACTCACTGTCTCTTGCTTCAGTAAAATCCAGATTGGTTTTACTTTTCTGGTACTGGCTCACCTTGGTAGTCCTGTGGTATGGATCATGGCAGGAAATAAATAGTTGGTGCTATATATGAGGGTGTGGTTAATGAACGGCTGAACCTTGAGCTATCACATCAGTCAAAGTTGTTCTCCTAGATGACGTCAGGCAGCAGCAGATTAACTACATTTCGGGCACACGCCAGGAACACGTGATGGCCAAATAAGGACTCACTAACTGCGCAGATATCGTCTGACTTTGCGTCAGCCTGCTGTGCCGCCAGCTGCTGCCTGACGTCATCCAGGACAACAACTTTGACTGATGTGATAGCTCAAGGTTCAGCCGTTCATTAACCACACCCTCATACATAGCAGGTGTCAGCACCAGCTATTTATTTCCTGCCGCAATCCATACCACAGTCCTGGAAAAGGGCCGTTAAACTGGGTTGTTTTTTTGCTCAATATGCACCCCACAACTTTGGAGGAAAGTCATCGAAAAACTGAACTGTAGAATTTGCACCCTGTTCTGCACATAGGCAGCGACACCCAGTTTCCACCCCTTATTGAAAAATGGGGCTGCAAACAATAGTAAATGCTGTTCCAACTTTTTATGTAGTTAATCTGCTATGCTCATGAAATCTCATCATCAGTTATCATCAGAGTTTTTTTAGTTTTGTAACACATAACATGACCAATAAAATTAGTCAAAGCTGACAGGAAAATTGTATTGCAATATTGTAAAATGTGCTTTAGCTTCTGTGGGACTTCGTACCCCAGGCCTCATACCAGGGCTTTGCCCCTTGACCGCGTCCCCCAGACTGCCTGCTTTGCTGCCCCAACTCTGCCGCCTCTGGTTCTACACAACCCGGAGCAAAGTTATTTACAGGGTTCTGATGAGGGGCACCTAAGCTCCTCTGGGGATACGATACGATACGAGATGCTATTTTAACTTGCGCTTGAAAGCCGACATGAGTCGGCTTAATCTACCGCATGGAAATGACAACTAAAAATTGTAAAACAGAAAAAGTAAAAACAGCCTATGCAAGAGGTAACCGTAAAAGTCTGGCGAATCATGTAGTCAGTCCTGAAGAAGAAAAAGAACGGCTGCAGTGGGAAGGATTTGCAGAAAAAAAGGTTTTAAGTCTGGAATGAAAGAGAGAGTGGGTGATGAAAAACTAATAATAATAAGTGTAGCTGTTAGACGCATAAATGACCATATAAGATTCTACAGTTAAATGCTTTGCACAGCTGCCATCAACACCTCTAACACGACGAACACAGACCGGTGCCGCCGAACGCTAATCCAGCAGTCTGGATTCTAATTCGTGTTGTTGTGTGATTTCTATAGCTCAGCTAAAGAAGCCTATACGATAACGAAAAGAGATGATATTCTGAGTGCGATCAAAGCCTACATGACATCGACCAGTTTCTATTACCAGTTTCAGACCCCAGTATCCCAATACTGGTACCAGCAAAGCCCTGAGACCCCAGTCTGAGGGCTTTGCTGGTACCAGAAACTGATCTAGTGTGTCAGGGGTTGACCAGTACCAGTGTACCAGTACCGGTAAGAGAAACTGGTCAATGTCAATAGATGTATCAATAGTAGATTTATATAGCGCATAATCACAAAGCCTCTAATGCGCTGTAAACGCTTATAAACGAGAAAAGAAAAGTTTTCATATACCAGCAAAAACTGTCAAAGGAACATGCCAGATCTCGTGGTAGCCTGGTAACGAGTTCCACGAGAATCCACAGGTCACATGTTGATCACTAGACTACATCCGGCACGTTTAAAAGACAGTTAGCAGAACAAAAGTCGAAAAGTCTCAGAGAACTAGAACGTGACTTAGTGTGTCATAGGCTTTTGTCGTGGGCAGTTTGTTTGCAAACTGAAGGCCGTTTTGTTTGCGCGGGCATGTTCGTTAGAGGTACCTTGTAGAATGGCAGTTTAATAGGCACCTTATAAATGGACTTACTTGCTTTAAGTTACTTGCATGGATGAAAGTGACCACTGAGACACTCTTGCTTTGTTTATTTTTTACACCAGTAAGACTTTACTACTTACTGTGGCTGAATGCACTGTTTAGGCCTATAGTATGTGTGCTAGTTATTAGCAGACCGTATGTTTTGTGCAGGACGGCCTGTGTGTGGCAGTGTGACATATGGCGTGCGTCCTTTGGTCTCGTGTTTACCTGCTTGGTTTCGCTTTGCACAGTGTCTGCGCCGCTACCGCGACACCCGACTCGCATTTCCACACATTGTCAATGCTGGCAAATACTCGACAACATTCTTTGCTGTGCTGTTCAAGTCGCTGTATGCAGCATATCGCTGTGAGTCATGTCGTTTGTGCACATAACTGTAAGTCTGTTGAAATGGATAGTGAAAACGACTGATACACTGACACACACACCCGTTTAAGCGCCCTTTTTCCAGGACTACCCAGGTGAGTCGGTACCAGAAAGGTAAAACCAATGTGGATTTTACTGAAGCAAGAGACAGTGAGTGGCAGTGGCATCAGCTGGGCTATATACAAGTCTGCACCTTGCTCCAGACAACCACACCAACACCCCATCACTCTGTTTTTTTACAGGCCGGATGCCCTTCCTGCCGCCCAACCGACAGCGTCAAAGCACTGAAGGCAAAAGCACTGAAGGTTTGATTGATTGATACACGAGTTACACTGAATACATTCAGAGAACTGTAAAAGTTAAAAAAAGCCTATGCAAGAGGTAACCATAAAAGTCTGGGGAATCATGTAGTCAGTCCTGAAGAAGAAAAAGAAAGGCTGCAGTGGGAAGGATTTGCAGAAAAAGAAGGTTTAAAGTCTGGAATGAAAGAGAGAGTCGGTGATGAAAAACTAATAATAATAGTGTAGCTGTTAGTGGCATAAGTGACCGTATAAGATTCTACAGTCAAATGCTTTGTACAGCTGCCATTAACACCTCTAACACTGAGTGGCAGTAGCTGGCAGAACATGAGTTATGAACACACCGGCGTGACTGTTTTTCACGTGAAACTGAGTCAGCAGTTTCGTCCTCAGTTTCGTGCTGCAGTTGTTGCGCAAGAGCACCTGCGGTTGAGGTGGAACACTCACAGGTCTGTCTGTCCCATTGGCACATTGCACTTCAGCACGTATGCATCATTAGAAGAGAGATAACGGAGTGCGTACAGTGCGTTGTTGGCGTGAACAGCAAGCCACGGCGACGACGATGCACAGAACAGCGCGTTCCTCTATCTGTGGATATTGGCTGAGGTCGTCCGGTCGTGCTACACGTTGACCTGGGACATCAAGATGGACTGGGGTCTGCTCGACCGCAGTGCCGGCGAAAACCGATTTCTTCGAGAGGAAATTGTCTACCCACGCAAGGTGTCGATTGCAGTTTGTGTCCATTCTGATTTGTGTTGCATGCTGACACTGTGCCTTTCAGTCACACTCATGCACGCTGGCAAAATGCTAAACTTATAAGCAGTTTTCAATGAAGTAATTTCTGGTAGCCTTTCTTCAGTTTCTGTCATACTTTATGATTGTTTCTTTTTCTTAATTCTTTTCTGTTTTGATTTTTTAATTTTGATTTTGATATTTTGTTTTTTTTGTGTCCAATTCTCTACCACAGCTGAGATTCTTGTTTGTTCTGACGATTTCTGTTGTGAAAACAAAGTACATATATTCAGTATTTCATTCTTAACAGTCATCGTGTTGGGTTCAGCAGCTGTGGCAGATGACGTGGCTGTTGTGCTAGTGCTACTATTACGTTGCGGTCGTTGAAGATGTTCTGCTGAGGTTTGCGTGGATGGCAGCTGTCACTGTCCGGCTCAACAGCTTCATTGACTCGGAGATCTTGGCTACAATTCTTGCATCACTTGAAGTCTTCAGGTCACCTTATCCCCAACTCTCATCTGTATTTTAGTCTTTTGTGCTTATTTCACTTTGTTTTCATTTGTTATGATGACAGCGCTTGCACGTTAGCACAACTGAGTAGTGTGATGGTGGTGGTGGTGATGCAGACGTTTTGTGTGGAATTTCTTTCGTCTGGAGAATGAGCATTTGAACAACTGTGGTCAGTTTCGTGCTGTGCGCGATATCTCCATTGCACCAATCAACTCAAGCGACCAAGCCTTGCTTCAGCAGATGATGGACGATGAAGATGGAGTTAGTCACCGACGCAGCGTGTCAGCCTGGACCAGATATGCTGCTGCTGCTGCTGCTGCTTCATCCTTTCGGTCAGTTGTCAGTACACTGTGAAATATCTGCTTAATGACTGTGAGCAGTTTGAGCAAACAATAGTCATTCATCGGTAATGAATGTCAGCTCTGAAAATTTGGATGTTTTGGGGGGTGACAGAATAAACCCATCCAGACAAAGTTTGGCACATAGCCTTGAGTACTTTGTAATTTGGGAAATTTAAAAATAAATTTCCAGAAATTTCCCGTGTTAATAAAAGTACTAGCATAAAAATGACCAGATGAAGCAAAAAAACTTAAAACTGATTTATATTAATTCTACAGGGAAACAGATGACTAGTTGACTTTTGGTTTTACTGTGATGAATTTGTTGGCTTTTACGTTGGCCTACAGTATTACACATGTTACCTACATGGCATAAGTAATCCATCAGTTCATCAAACAAGCACTTCCACATCAGGGTTGTATGAACGCTGGCCATAATGTATTACTGGAAATTTTCCCCTAGTAAAAATTTCCGGAAAATTCACGACCCTACACATAAGTGTAGATTGAGGGTCTGCTTCAGAGTGGCAAATTTAGCCCTGATTGCTCACGATGGTGAGTAAGCGAGCTTCCAAAAAAATTAAAATTAGATCAAATGTGCAGTTTTTTGGAGCTGCGATAGCATGTACCAAGCTGAATGAAATTTAACATGTAATCCATAATCATCTTAAGCCAGTGATGGTAGTATTTGTAAGGTAAAGTGGCTACAGCTCACTTGTAAAATGTAGCCACTACTAAGAAGTCAGTTTTTCAATCATGTAATTCATACTGCCTTATTGGACACTCGTCTCAGAGTCTTGGGGTATGACGTTGATGAGAAACGCACGATTGCATTAACACGTTGAGGGGTGGGCTTAAAGCCCACTATTTTGCCGCCTCAGATAAAGTAGGCCTACCATTCACAGCGTCTTGCAGTTAATGAACAATTAAAACAGGGCTTACAGTGAACTACGTTTATCAACAAGAAGATCAGCTATCGCCGAGGGACCGTGCGATGCGTCGTGTCAATTGAAATCTTGCCAATTGCAGTGCAGTGCAGAAACTACTTATACGACAAGTCCTGACCAAATCGATGGTATGAAGTTGGAGATTTAGTCAGGAGGCAATGCGTGATAGACAATGTGCACTCAACCATGACGCGACTGTCGCTTTCATTGTCTCAGATGTGTCATAAACAAACCGACGACGGTCGAATTGTGTATATCACCTGTATACCGATGACTAGCTGTGGCGAAATTTTCTAAGTCCACAATGTAG
>Ga0126331_1000652_pt1 | contig 10219 bp, 5 predicted proteins | sample InaspJWI98metaG_FD_96379 | JGI IMG/M metagenome (GOLD analysis project Ga0126331, IMG submission 96379) | Marine gutless worms symbiont microbial communities from Oahu, Hawaii - Inanidrilus sp. 2 OAHU.JWI-98 metaG | ecosystem: Host-associated > Annelida > Digestive system > Unclassified | place... | reverse complement strand
TATCCTGGTTCATGGGTGGTGTATCCTTTCCTTTTTAGTGTGGCCGGTTGACTGCTGCTAACAATCTACCGGTGGATACACCGCCTTTTCCTTTAAACACAACTTTTAAATATAACTCGACGAATAGCGATTCGCACCAACCCGGATATAACATCATCGGTGTGGAGTTCCAACCGGAAGCGGAGCCGCCCCGGTTACCCGAAAAGGTTCGTATGGGCAGTGGATTCATGCCGCTTGCTTCGGATTATGATTTTTTGAAAAACTTGCCTATATATAAAACGATAAGCAGAGATGCGGTTTGTTCTGTACTGAACTGTTTAAAATACAAACACGTAAAAGCCGGTCGCAGATTGTTGAAACAGGGCTCGAGAATCGATGCCTGTTATTTCATTCAAAGCGGTTCTTGCATCGTCGAGGTTGAGGATAACGGAAAAAAATTCCCGATCGACCGTATTCAGACCGGGGGTATCGTCGGTGAAACGGCAATCTTGAACGATCACCCGCTGGGTTTCCATGTGGATGCCGAAACCGACCTGGAGCTGTGGGCGTTAAGCCGGTCGGATTTTGATGCGATTTGCAGCGACCACCCGCAATTGCATAATTTTCTGACCCACCTTCTCATCGACCGGTTCTCGCCAACGAAACACACGGAGAAAAGAAAAATCGGGACGTATCTGATCACGGACATGGTTGGAGAGGAATCGCACAGCCTCGTGTACAAGGGGCTTCACCAGCCTTTCAACCTGCCGGTTACGATTAAAATGATCAAACACCAGACGGCACTGGATAGCGCGTTTCAGGAGTACTTCCACAACGAATCGCCAACAATCACCGGATTTAACCATGAAAATATCATCAGCATCCACAAGATCATTGAACGCTTTCGCACCGTATTTCTGATCATGGAACGCTTGGATGGAGAGTCGTTAAAATCCTTGCTGCAACGGTGGATTATCTTACCGCTGCCGCGGGTTACCGACTTTTTGATGCAGACCTGCAGCGGGCTCGACTGCGCCCACCGCCAGGGTATCGTCCACCGTGATATCAGTCCGGCCAACCTGGTGATCATGCCCGGCGATCGTTTGAAAATTGTCGATTTCGGCCTGTCCCCGCCCGACGAAGGCAGTAATCAAAAGTTGAGCGATTCCTTGCAGTATAAAGCCCCTGAGCAGATGGAAGGCCGCAATCCGGATCAGCGAACCGATATTTATGCCGCCGGTGTCGTCGCTTTCGAGATGGTTACTGGAAAAAAAATGTTTCCGGATGATGATCTATCGGCGTTGGCTGCAAAAAAACTCGACCAGGAGTTGCAGGACCCATCCAAGTGGCAACCGGGTCTGCCTGAAATATTGCGAAGATTTATTTTAAAGGCCTGCGCCCCGCAGCCGGAAGAAAGATTTCAGAATGCGCGCCAGGCCTTGATTCACTTGCAGCCGTTGTATGACTCCTACGGATTGGATCGACAAAACCAGATTGACAAACACAGAAAAATGGTCACCTTTTCATTGCTTTACAGTGGAAAAAACCAGCCGGCTTTGAAAAAGCTGCTGCAGGACTTTAACAACCAATTGAAACAACTGGATGCCGAAATCAAAGCGGCAGACATTCAGGATACGTAAATTTTTCTTGCAAGAAATTAAAAAATATATATAATGCACGATTTCGATTTAATCCAAAACCCTTAGAATGAATCTGACTTAGACTTTGTAGTAGGAGGTGTTGCATGACGACAAAATGGGTATATTCTTTTGATGAACTTGATGAGGCTCAGGAATATGTCGGCGGAGACTGGGAAAAGGTCCGCGGGTTCCTGGGCGGAAAAGGCGCGAACCTGGCCGAAATGGTGCGAATCGATATACCGGTCCCACCAGGCTTTACCGTTACCACCGAGGCTTGTAATGCTTACCTTGACGGCGGGGGAACCATGCCCGATGGAATGTGGGAGCAGGAGTTGGAAGCGTTAAAAAAAGTGGAAGACGCCACCGGTAAAAAATTCGGCGATCCCAAAAATCCGCTGCTGGTATCCTGCCGTTCAGGCGGCAAATTCTCCATGCCCGGTATGATGGATACGGTGTTGAACATTGGTTTGAACGACGAAACCGCCAAGGGTATGATTGCCTTAACCAATGATGAACGCTTTGTATATGACGCCTATCGGCGACTGGTCGCCATGTTCGGCAGTGTGGTGATGGGCGTGCCGGATGAACCGTTTGAGGAAGTCCTCACCGCGGCCCGCAAAAAAGCCGGTGTCGAATCAGATTCTGACCTGTCGGCCGAGGACTGGAAAGCGGTCACCCGAAAATTCATGGAAATCTACCGCCACCAGACCCACCACGATTTCCCGACAGAACCTTTAGAGCAGCTTAAACTGGCCACCGAAGCCGTTTTCAAAAGCTGGAACGGCAAGCGCGCGGTCGACTATCGTAATGCGGCCGGAATTGCCCACGATCTGGGTACGGCGGTGAATATCGTAACCATGATTTTCGGCAACATGGGGAATGACTGCGCCACGGGTGTGGCCATGACCCGCAACGGATCGACCGGTGAAAATCATCTGGAGGGGGATTATCTCACCAATGCCCAAGGTGAGGATGTGGTGGCCGGAATTCGTCTGACCAACAATCTGCAGGAATTGCAAGCAGAAATGCCGGCCGCGTACAGTGAATTCGAGCAGATTTGCCAAAAACTTGAGAAGCACTATCGCGAAATGCAGGATGTGGAGTTTACGATCGAAAATCGAAAGCTCTGGATGCTGCAAACCCGCGATGGGAAGCGTACGGCTCAGGCCGCGGTGCGAATCGCCGTGGAGATGGCCGAGGACGGACTGATCAGCCGCGAGGAGGCTGTCATGCGGGTGACGCCGGAACAGGTTGATTTCTTTTTGCACCCGCAATTTAATCCGGAAGCGACAAAGTCGGCCAAATCCTCCGGCCAACTGCTGGCAGAAGGTCTCAATGTTTCACCCGGTGCTGCCTGCGGTGTGGTGGCCTTTGATGCCGATCTGGCCGAAGCCTGGGCTCAACAGGAAAACAAGCAGGTCATTATGGTTCGGCCGGAAACCAAACCGGATGACGTGCACGGCATGCTGGCGGCCGAAGGCATTCTGACGAGCCGTGGTGGTCGAACCAGTCACGCCGCCCTGGTGGCCAGGCAGTTCGGTAAACCCGCCGTTGTCGGCGTGGCAGAACTGAATATTGAACTCGCCAAACGCCAGATGAGTGTCAATGATAAAATCATACATGAGGGGGACTGGATATCGATCGACGGTACCAGCGGCTCAGTTTATACCGGCCAATTGGATACCATCGTGCCGGATATCAAAGACCCGTGGCTGCTGAAGCTGCTGTCCTGGGCGGATGACTACCGGCGCCTGGGTGTGTGGGCCAACGCCGATTATCCCCGGGATGCGCAGCGGGCACGTGAATACGGTGCCGAAGGGATCGGTCTGTGCCGCACCGAGCATATGTTTTTCGAAGCCGAGCGGCTCCCCCTGGTTCAAAAAATGATCATGACCGATCTGCCGGTCGAGCAGAAAGAAGCGCTGAGTGCGCTGCTGCCTTTTCAACGGGAGGATTTCGCCGGTCTTTTCCGGGTCATGGACGGCCTGCCGGTCATCATTCGTCTGATCGATCCACCCCTGCATGAATTTCTGCCCAATCATACCGACCTGTTGCGTAAACTGGCCGATCTCAAAATACGTTTGCAGCAGGCGGGCAACTTGCAGGAGATCGACGAGCTGCTGCAGCAAGTTAAAGAAAATGAAAGCCTTTTGAGAAGAGCCGAAATTCTTAGAGAAGAAAACCCGATGCTCGGTCTGCGCGGTGTCCGCCTGGGCATTCACATCCCCGAGCTTACCACCATGCAGGTGCGCGCCATATTTGAAGCAGCCTGTGAAGTAACCAAAGAAGGCATCAGCGTGCACCCGGAAGTGATGATTCCGCTCACCAGTCATGTCAACGAGCTCAGGGTGCAGCGCGAAATACTCGAAGCCGAAGCCAAAAAGGTCATGCACGAGCAGGCCATGGACATCGATTATAAGTTCGGAACCATGATCGAAATACCCCGCGCCGCCTTGACGACCGATCAAATCGCCAAATATGCGCAGTTTATATCCTTCGGGACCAACGACCTGACCCAGACCACCTTCGGCATATCCAGAGACGATGCCGAGGCGGGATTTCTGATCGAATACATGGAAAAAGAAATCCTGCCGACCAACCCGTTTGCCGTAATCGACGAAGACGGTGTCGGTGAACTCATGGACATCGCCGTTACCAAAGGTCGCTCCGTCAATGCCGACCTGGAATGCGGCATCTGCGGCGAACATGGCGGAGAGCCCCAATCCATCACCCTGTGCCACCGGCTCGGATTGACCTATGTCTCCTGTTCACCCTTCCGGGTGCCCATCGCCCGCCTGGCCGCGGCCCAGGCCGCGTTGAATGAGAAGAAGGCATCCGACGCGTGAGGTGAAGTACTATAATTTAAATTACAATTAGTACCAGTATTTTTAAACTAAAAGGCTGACAGCAACTCATTTTGTCAGCCTTTTTATTTCATTTTAGCAATTACATATCGAAAATTGCTGCTATTTGCATACAGTGCTGAGGTACATTACATGGCAGTGCTACTGCAGATACGGTTAGAATATTACCAGCTTTATTATAGAAAGAAAATGACGAATATATAGCAAAACCATCGCCAACATTGTATGACCACAATATATAGTGGTTGCGTTAAATTAATAAGGTGCGGCATCCATTGAGAATAGCGCACCTTTCTTAATACCAGCTCGAATTAAAGCATAGCCGAATATTGGACTCAGCATCTTTGATTTTTCAGGTCTAATTCGGCTCCTTCAAATGCCCGGTTCTCCAGAGTGACATATACGATTCAAATATCTAATTTTACTGGAATCCGCATAGTGGCAAACTGTCTGTATTGCGATGGTTCCCGAGTTAATCCCTCCGTATAGTCATGCGTCTAAACGTTTCTGATGGCAATTCCCCAAAAAGCTTTTTGTAATCTTTAGCAAATTGCCCCATATGCCAAAAGCCCAGAGCATTGGCAACCTCAATAATTTTTCCTTTCCGGGAGGGTGATCTTTTCAGAATTCGTCGCACGGCGTTCAGTCGATGCGCGTTTAAGTATGCCTTCGGCGGCATGCCATATCGCGACTTAAAAGTTCTTAGTAGAGTGCTTTCACTGATACCGACCTGGCTGGCTACTTCCTTGACCAATAGGTGTCTTTGGTTGTTGGCCCTTATATAAGCCTCAATCTGTTGCCAAATCCTTCTCCTTTTTTCTGCTAAACGATGACCATCTTGTGGATTATAAAAAGGTAGACAACTGGCCAAATTTTCAGCGATTTGGATATTTACACTGTATTGAAACTGTTTGTTTTCGATCAGTGATGCATCTTGTCGAAGGCTCGACAACGCACTGGAAGAGCACTTTCGCAGATCCTCTATTATAGGCGCAGGAAGTTCTATTAATTCATCACTGCTTAGAATGTTTTTTCCATCACATGACTTTCCCACAGCGGTAAAATGGCAGATGAATTCCAACGAAAATGAAAAGGTAAAAACCTCGACCAATTTGCCACGTGTAACAGAATCTATCTCAGATCCAGGATGAAATATCATCAATTGATTGGGAGAAATTTCTTTCTTTCTCCATATCAAATGAGATGTTGGATCTGCCAAGACGGCACATGTAAGCAACCCATTCGGTGGATCCCCTGTTTGATGAGTCCTTCCGGTGAAGAGTGCATGGGACACCAGCATTTCACCTGTGTCAAATTGGGTTAGTACATTTTTTGTGGGTCGATTATCGAGTCGAAGGATTTCAAGCTGCCAGGACCTAATTGCCTCCTCGAATTCATCGAAATCCAAGTATTTGCGACTGGTGAAGAATGGCTTCCGGTCTGGCATTTTGGGGCTCATATTGACGGATTTTTGATGTGGTGAAGTTAAATCAGTGATTATATTAGGTGACCATTTTGGTAAAGTCAATCAAGTTACAGGTGCGCAATGCGACAAGCTGCATCGAAAATTTCATTTGATTCAAGGAGGTTAAAATGAACATTCGGCTCTTAATCCTGATGATGGCAATCGGCAACCTGCTGATTCACGGTATGATGACATATCCAGTTGAAGCGAGTGGATCTGCCAAAATCATCCACGACTCAGAGTATTACATTTTGAAGGCTCAGAATGGGGAAAGGTGGGCGGCCGCCGACAAAGTTGTCGACGCCAAACTGGCAGCATTTCGTGAAAAAAACAATGGCAAGCCGCCAAATATCCTATACATCTTGATAGACGATATCGGATTTGGGGATTTAGGGATTCCGGAATTGAACGCTATTCGCGGATATAAGACTCCTGTAATGAACAAATTCGCTGATGAGGGTATGCGTCTCGCACGCATGTATACCGAACCATCCTGTACACCCACACGGGTTGCATTTATGACCGGACGACAACCCTATCGAAATGGGATGGGCGACACAAAGGTTGATATCGACGGGTCCGGCCTCGCTGCCAAGGAAGTCACCCTTGCAGAAGTGCTGTCGGAATCTGGCTACAACACAGTTCATATCGGCAAGTGGCATATTGGAGATATCATGGAATCCTGGCCCAACCACCAGGGGTTCGACTTTGCGTCTTTTCCCATCCACCAGCAAGGCCAGTTGACCATCTTCAACGATGACGCCGCTAATGAAGAAGTCACTATGGGTATCGGCAAGAACAACTACGACGACCGCTTCACCCTGGATAACTTTTTCCGTCCGGACGCTTCCCATATGGCGACGGTTGTGGAAGGCAAACGTGGCGAGAAGGTCCGTGAAGTGCACATGAAGCCCGGAGAACGTTGGAACCAGAAAAAATACGAAGAGATGAACGACCGCTTCCAGCGCCAGGCGCTTGAGCACTTGCGAGAACTCGCCGAGCAGGACAAGCCGTTCTTTTTACAATACTGGCCAGTCATTCCTCTATATAATCCCCGTACAACCCGTGATCAGTACACGACTCCAAACGGTGGTACCTACGTCGAAAGCATGAAACAGCTCGATGGTTGGATCGGTGAGATTCTCGCTGAAATCGACAAAATCGGAATCGCTGAAAATACAGTCGTCGTGATTATGGGCGATAACGGTCACTTCACCAAGTATTCGCCAGGTAGTGGTTTTACTCCATTGATCTATCGTGGGGGTAAAGCCGCTACGACGGAAGGCGGCGTGCGCGTCGATGCTTTTGTTCGTTGGCCTGGCATGATTGCGGCTGACTCCGTTGTCGCTGATATCGTCCACGTTACAGATCTGTTTACGAGTATCGCGAAATTCTGCGGCGCAACCGACAAGATCCCCACGGATCGTGTGATCGACGGAGTGGACCAGACTGCCCTTATGTTGATAGGTGAGACCAACGGTCGGCGCGATCACGTCTTCATCTATTCAGGTAATTACCTGCAGGCAGTGGTGAAAGAGCAGTACAAATTCAAGGCTCCGAAAAAAGGAGAAAATCCCATCGTAGCCAAGTTCTATGACCTTTTCCGTGATACCCGCGAGGAATATTCTGTGTCCACTGAAATCGGGGCGTGGGGCGGTGCAGAATTCGTGCGCATGATTCAACGACACAAGATGAGGAAAAAGGAATATCCAGATGAACCGAATGCCAAAGGTCGCCCATATGACGGCATCGTAAACTTGCGTCCCGAAACGATAGCTGCCGTGGAGGCGTTCCTGCTAAAGAAAAGCTCACCGACACTGAAATAACAAAAGGCCATAAACCAGTAAAAACTAGGGTCGGATAGGGCTCTTAACTACTTATCATCACAGTCCTCCGGCCCGATTTACTAAATGTGCAAGCACAAAGAAATCTCCACACTTCGACTCTTAGTCCAGTATACCGTTGATTAGCAAAAAGGCGCTGATTATCTGATATATTCCGCGCCGTTTCGATATCGATTGCCTCTCACTGAACAAATATCAATAATTGTTATATGTATGTAGTCTGATAATACGATTTGCACTTGAGACATGGATACAATCTCTGCTTAATATTCTTGCCAAAACCTACACTGACTAACTATCAAACCATTATGCGGTATTGGAACACAATCATTTATCCTGCCTTTTTTACCTCTGATAGAGTTTTTTCTATTGATACTTAGATTTGACAACTCTTGCGGTATCAAATACGTATCATCAATGTATTCAATCTTGTATTAGTCTTAATATAACTGCAATTCATTTGTAACGGTTCAGAAATTAGAAAGATGTAAAAATATACAAGGTTCGTGACTCTATTTATTGTATTCGTGCAACGAATACCCTATCTTTTTATTGCATCCAATACAGATAAGGAGAAGAGGTATGCTGTACAGGAAAATGCCAAAAAATGGTGATGAGCTTTCGATATTGGGTTTCGGCTGCATGCGCCTGCCTATGTTAAAGGACGGAACGATTGACGAAAATCGGGCAATCACCCAGATGCGTTATGCCATTGATAACGGTGTCAACTATATGGATACTGCTTGGAACTACCTTGGGGGAGAGAGTGAAAGAATTTTAGGCCGAGCCCTCAGGAATGGATACCGCGAAAAGGTCAGAATTGCCACGAAACTTCCACACTGGAGGGTCGAATCCTTTGAGGACATGGAAAAATACCTTAATGAACAGATAGAAAAACTTGGAGTGGATCACATTGACTACTATCTACTCCACGGCATTGATGGAAATTCATGGGATAGGCTTGAAAAGCTCGGGATTTCCGACTTCCTCGATAAGGCTCTGCAGGACAGACGCATTGGTAATGCCGGCTTTTCCTTTCACGGCATAGCTGATGATTTTATACGGATCGTGGATGCCTACCCGTGGATGTTTTGCCTGCTCCAGTATAATTTCCTGGATCAGGAATATCAAGCAGGAACAACCGGCCTTAAATATGCTGCGTCAAAGGGACTGGGAGCGATGATCATGGAACCTTTGCGTGGCGGAAACATCAGTCACCCTAATCCTCCGCCAGATGTTAAAGATATTTGGGATACTGCCGAAAACAAGCGCACTCCTGTGGAATGGGCTTTGCGCTGGGTTTGGAATCATCCAGAAGTAACGGTTGTTCTTTCCGGAATGAACGAAGAGGCTCATATAGAGCAGAATCTTGCTATTGCAGATGAAGCACATCCTGATTCCCTAACACATGAAGAACTGCAACTTGTGAATCAGGTTGCTGAAAAATATAAGGAACTCATGAAGGTCAACTGTAACTATTGCGGATATTGTATGCCTTGCCCAGAGGGCGTTTGGATCCCGGAATGTTTTGAAACCTATAACATGGCACACATGTTCAAAACCAGTGAGGATGAAGCAAAGTTCAGGTATGCAATACTGCTATGCGGCGAACTGGCAGGTCAATCTGCTTATGCATCCCAGTGTGTTGAATGCGAGGAGTGTGTTGATAAATGCCCTCAGCATATCCAAATTCCTGAAGTTTTATCCAGGGTTGCTGAGGAGTTTGAAGGTAGCGACATGGAACATATGGTTAAAATGTTCTTGAAAATCACAAAATCTTAGCAGTTGGACTAATACTAAGTTCAACTGGTTTCGGTGCCGTTTTGACACTTGCGAAAACTCCACCATATCAGTGTATTATCTTGCCATCCTACGTCTGACCGCTGTTAGCACAGGATATCAAATTATAACACCATATCACGGTTTCGACGTTTCCCTTTGGTTGATCTGATAATTTATAGCGGTTTTCAAAATTTCGTTCCGTTTGAGGCAAGTTAAAGAATCAGGATTCAAGTCACTATCTTTTCACCCTTATAGAAAAAGATAGAGCGGCACGCGGCGCAAGCGCCTGCGCTGCGCGAGCGATACCGTCATCCGGTATCTGGTATCCTGGATCTGGTATCAAGCATCTAAAAGATAGAATCTTAGCTGATAGACCAATCCTGAATAACGGAACATTATTTTGACAACTACTATAATCGGGAAACCAAACAAAAACCGGGATACTAATTGTCCCGGTTTTGTACATTCAGGTGCGTTATTAATAATAAAGAGTGCGGTTTTTTAGGGTTAAAATTCTGGATGTTGATGAGATATAGTCAATAGTTGTGTATGAAGAAATTAGGCGGCAATCCGTTTTTCTTCGACACCATTGACAAATTTAACTCCTCTAATTACTTCTGCCAGGCGTTGCGGATGGTGAAGTCG
>Ga0126331_1000650_pt1 | contig 10225 bp, 8 predicted proteins | sample InaspJWI98metaG_FD_96379 | JGI IMG/M metagenome (GOLD analysis project Ga0126331, IMG submission 96379) | Marine gutless worms symbiont microbial communities from Oahu, Hawaii - Inanidrilus sp. 2 OAHU.JWI-98 metaG | ecosystem: Host-associated > Annelida > Digestive system > Unclassified | place... | reverse complement strand
GGATTTAGTATATGTTTGATGCTTATTATGAGAATTCCACATTGTCAAAGCACTAAAGGGCATATTATGCATTTCTTAGTTTGTAGCATGACACTAGTCATCTGTGGTGTGTGATATAATTATTTCCATCAAGGTTGATGAGTTATAAAATGTGATTTTGCCGAAACTTGCTGTTTCGTTTGTTACCAGGATTTCTCAGAGTAATTTTTAAGAGGGCCATGCTGGACTGATAAATAGTTGATCATATTTTGTGTGATCTGCACTGGAATCACAGAATTTTTATTATTTGTGCAGCAGGGAGACTTTGTCAACATACTGTGCTGACTTGTTCATAGGTCACCTGATTTCATGCACATTATTGTAAAGTAACAATTACCAGTGCGTGTTACTGATGTACATGTAATATGTACTTAATATGTACTAGATATATCTATAGTAGTATTAAAATCGCAGTGGCATGTGTATGTTACGCTGTCATACTGTTGCTGTGATGCCACTGTTGCTGAGGGAGCGAACACAAGCACAGAGAGGGCCAAAGGCGTTGTCGTTGCAGAGGGATTAGTGCTGTAGGTACTATAGTTTTCCTATATAAGTATAGTGTAGCTAATGAAGGCATTTAGCTATTCTCAGTTTCCTGAACTGTCGTTGTGATAATGCTGTCACTGACTATTGGAATAGAAAACGAGTCCTGGTGCACACATGTTGTATAAAGCAATGTGACTGAATAGCAATTACATTTGTATTTTTGTCATTGTGTGTATTTTTGAATAAACTTTGCCAATTGATCTTTTATACTGTCAGTCATTTAGCTGTAGCACTACAGTTCCTTACAGGACTCAGCTGTTGCAGTAAGCCCACATGAGTGATGCTGTGTGTTATTTTAAGATTTTATTAATTTAAAATTTAAATACCATCTTATACACAATGGTTGTGTTGGTTGATGATAGCACTTATCGTAATCAGTTTGTTCTGCAAGTTTGAGATAGCTACCTGCACCTGTTTAAAATGTAATTGAAGAGGCACATACAGTTTAGATACTGGTGAGACAATTTGAGTTTTATCACCATGAGATATAGTAGTGTCGTGCATGAGATTATAGGAAAACTTGCACGGTGTTAATATTTATTGCAGCATACAGACAGTTGCTAGCTTAGTACACATGGACTCTGCATGTTTGAGTTTGTTGCTGCATTTTACATTTTACCTGGTAAATGAAAATCTAGCGTGCTCCAAACCAATGATGTAAAAATAGAGATAAAATGTATAGGATAGTATAGTTTTCGGCTTATTGATGAATAATACGTTAACGGTTTCACAAGTAATCATTTCGTTCGAGTATGAAGAAGGACTCGAACACCAAATTATTCTATCTACGCCGCTCTAATTGCCAAATCTGCTGTTAAATTATCTATGGTTTTTGTTTACTTTATTTGTGATTTTGTGTATATTTTGAATTTTGGTAATTTATCTCACCAAGTTTTCGACCTTATAGTCTGTACTGTAAGCTAGTACCTACGCTGTGTTAATACCATCGCAATCACATTTTACTATAACGTTTTTTCAGAAACTTTATTCTCGCCCGATGTTACGGAAAGGTTTCCGCACACTTCGGAACAAAACACTCGGCACTAGTTTGTTGGATTCAAACTGTCTAGATATTTGGGCACTAGTGCCGAAGTGTCTGAAAGGCAGTTCGGACCTAAGTGTTGAACTGTTAAAGATCTTTTTAAATATAGATCTGTTTTTTCAGTCCAGTCTCTGCAGCCATTCGTTGAAATTAAATGGTGTCGGGTTAGATGTTGCCAAATTCTTCTTCGGTTATAAGGTAATTAATGAATAGAACATGTTGTGTGAGGAAACCAATGCAGGAAATTCGTTAAGTTCTCTCCCACCCCATGGACTGAACTGTTCCTCCTGTGGACCAAAGTGTCTTCCCGTAATTTTATGGCATATGTTGCTTCTACCACTCTTTCAAAGAACTTGTACAAAAACCGCGTTGTGTATTATTAACTTAGCGAAAATCTCTCTCACATATATGCACTTCACTCATGTTGAAATGTCTCAGCATTTGTGCCGACATGTGTTGGTGCTGAAGTGTCTGCGGTCAGAACTGTTCACACACACACTTCTGTGCTAGTGCCAAAGTATGGTGCCAGAGTGCCTGTCGGGTGGTTTGAACATTCTTGGATCCAAAGTGTCTGTAAGCTGATGAAACACTGTGAGTGGTTTACTGCAGTGCAGATGCTATTTTGTTATTCACCAGCAAATTAACCGCAGAGCTATTTTGTCGGTTAGAGCCCATGGTTGACATCTGCACCGCATGTCTCGTGATATCCACAGTCACTGGAGACATGGTCCAGTTTGTCCGTGAGCTGGTTTTCAACTGCTAATATAATTAGTGATCAAAGTCCAGCTGACTATCTTAGTTTCCCTGCACCAGCGTGACATCACTGATAATGATACTACTAATGTAAAACAATTATCGTTGTCTACTTATTTTGTCACTTTTACTTACAGATTGCTTATAACTGGCAAAGAATGATGGCTGACGAATTCTCCCAGAAGTTTTCTTCAGCTGAAGAAGAAATAGAATATTTGAAGTCGCTGTGTAAAAAGTACAAAGAAAGGTAATTTTAATGTTTAATAATTACACTCAGTGTAATTTATTATTATCTTACATTAATTTTATCGATAGTTCAAAAAATATCATCACTGGCATTAAAAACTAGATATGGAAGTTTAGAATTATTTTTACGCTAAGTGCCTGACTGGTGCATCATTGGTGTTTGGTATAATGCTTATTTTTGAAGTGTATATGTTTATTTGTATTCAAAGCTCTTTTTAGAATAAAACATTTGCATTTGATCAAAGAGTTAAAATATACCAGTATGTGACATGTCGTTCTTCTGTAAAAATTCATTTGTAACTTTTATTATAACATCATGTTAACTCACATTTACAATTTTACATGTGCTTTACAGGAAAACTTGACAGTACAGTGCCTACTTTTTTTACAACTCACAGTTATTTGCTGACTAATAACTGACTTATGCCACTTTTCTTTAGGAAGTTTGGCTGTGTGTGTAACGTTTTGAATGAAGTAGAAACAATGGCATTAGGCATTGGGTTCTTAGTCAGTGGTCACAGATGGAGCTTAAGGAAAGATTTCCCTGCAAAAATTGTAGTGTTTGTACAGGATTTATTAATACGTTGGATGCGACATACGAGATATCTCGTACACGCCTTGTATAGTTCAGGCACGACTTATGAGTTAACTCGTACTTCAGTACAGCAGCAGATAGGGCACACCCAGCGTCTCAATAAACCATATTCCTGCGTCCTGACTACCCACAGGACAGTGTTACCATCTGACGAATTTTACAGTATCGATATTTTGTTACCCTGGGTTTTCCCAGGGCAGTAGTTCGGCCACAGTCTATGGGCCAGTTCGCTGCAGTGCACTCTGGCGTTGGGCCAACTCGAAAGCGACTCACAGTTGCACAAGTGTGTAAATAATGCATGTCGACATTCTACACTTTTAGTCTGCAGCACCATCTGTTTCAGATGTCTTGAATAGCTACTGTATATGCCTACTAGCCCAGTGCTGCATGTGTGCAGTATTCCGTGCATTTGCACTCGAGTGTTAAATGTTCCATGCTTATTATGAGAATCCCACACTGTCAAAGCACTGAAGGCTAATTTAGTTGGGTGGAGAATATTGCTGGTTACTTTGTTATTGTTTGGGATATGTGTGACTACTCTGATGGTGTACAGTGCGGAAAGTTCACAACATGACCTGGAAGAGTTTCAAGCTGGAAGTCGCGAATTGGAAGCCGAACTGGAAACACAACTTGAAGCTGCAGAAACAAAAAACAAAGAACTTATTGCAACAAACTCCCGATTGTCTATGGAGGTTGATGGATTGCGGGTCAGTATTTAGTTTTGTATTTGCAGAATATTTTCCAGTTACCTACAGTAAAAGGAAATGTTTAACATGGTTTTTTGGCTGTTTTTGTGAATACGTAATAATAATAATAATAATAAAACGACAACTTATATCGCGCCGTAACATGCCGGAGGACATTACAATATAAGTATTACTTCAGTTGAAGACACTAATTCAGTTAGAATTGTTCAAGCTGTTAAATTCACTCTGTTGATGAACTTTCAAAGTGTTGTAGCATTTGTCTTATTAATTACATCGTCAGAAGTCAGGCTACATGTCAATAATGTGTCGTGCTTGTTTAGTTAGTTCAAGTCTTGTTTTAAATACATATTTATGCTTTTATGGAATATGTTTTAGCACCTATTCTAACCGATCTTTTATGTACCATAAATTAAATACAACATTACTTAAGTAAAATAGCAGAAATTATGCATTCAGTACAACATTGTTATTACTCTGCCCCCAATAGGGGAGTGGAGTATTGTGATGAGTATATCTGTGTGTGTGTGTGTGTCTGTCTATCTGAGATCATATTTTCGGATCTACATGTCCAATCTTCACAAAATTTTTGTGCACGTTATCTGTGGCCGTGGCTCAGTCCTCATCTAGTGGCTTATTGATACGTTATGCACTTCCGGTTTTATGGATTTTTATCGATGACGTCATATTTGCACATAAGCCAAGGTTGCTCGATGTCGCTGCCCAGCTGAAGCGCAGTGCACATGCAGCCTTGGGCTTGGCTGTAAACCATGCGCAGTAATACCAGTTGTGGGCCAACAGATGCACAGGACTACTTTCGGGGCACTTAAAGTAACTTCCCAGGTGGCAACAACAGGGGCAAAGTGTGCAGTCTGACTCTGCCTTGTTTTAGGCATGCTGTAACATTAACTGAGTTGTTGGAGTTTGTTGATCGTAATGTGCAGGACAAACTAGAGAAACAGCATGCAGCAACTCATAGGACTATTTCAGAGCTCGAGACAAAGTTGGCTGAAGCTAATGCATTCAGTGAAGCAATGCAGAAATATGTTCGGGAGATTGAACAGTCAAATGATGACCTGGAACGTGCTAAAAGGTAAGGTGAACGTCTAAAATTCAGCAGTGCCAGTCATGTTGTTTTCGTGCCTTAAGTGTCGAATCAGATTGTCAGCAGGCATTTTACCACACATTGTGCGATTTGCATTATATATGCTGTAGCTTGGTGTCTGTCCATCTGCTATGCTGGTGTATAGTGTACTGTGTCGAAAAAACTCGAAATGATTGCACATATTGAGGCTGTTTTAACTCAGAGGCCTTGTGTTATCGGGGATTTGTCTTCACAAATAAGGGCACTTGCCTCTGTTACATTGTCCATAAGCTTTGTCAGTTTTACTGCATTTTGTCATTCATACTGCATATGTAACTTCGTTCGATCATTGCAAGTTTATGATGCTGAGTACCAAATCAGCCGTCATCGTTTATCTGCTGTAGTCAAGCTGGTAAAATTCCACCAGTAATTAACAAGCTTCTCTCAGTCACTTACATAGTCGTTACAGCAACCCAACATCCAGTCCATACTTACATAATTTCATCAATGTTCAGCTTCATCACAGCTCTCACTGTATATCATGACATTTATAATTGTTACAAATAACTGATAATTGCTTTTGATATGCTTCTCTCTGGAATCAACTCCTGGTCTCTCTTTGACAACCTGATACCAATCTCCCAGTCTCTGACTCTGCTGTTCCTCTACCTGTTACTTCGTCTTCCTCCATTAATTCATCACTGTGCTCATCCGTAACTCCTTCATTGTTTTACTGCCAGCTCAGAACTACTTTTTCTAAATTTTTCTCACAGTGGACTCTTTGTCCCTCAGGACTGGCTTCTTCGACTCTAGACACTCACCCTTTTTGACTGTATCAGTTTTTGTCCTTCATTTTTATATTTTTTTTGCGATTTTGTTTATTTTTGAATTTTTGTGGTAGATTAAGCTGGCTTTCGATCACATGTTAAAGTAGCTTGTCATATCGTATCATATGGTAGCTGAACCTTTCTTATACAGCTTGTTCCTTGAATATCATAGTTACTTGGTTTGCTATTTTGTTGCAGGGCAGCAGTTGTTAGCCTGGAAGATTTTGAGCTGCGACTAAATCAGGTTCGTGCCTGCAGTTATCACTGTTTAGTTTTGACCGTTTAGTGCATTATTTTTGATAGTATGCTGGCTATGCTCACTGGTTGGCTGTTTATTGTTTTTGCTGCCATCTAATTTCAAACGAACATGTTTTGTTTAACAGTTATTTTCCAGGACAACTTGAGTAAGCCGGTACCAGAAGGACAAAACCATTTATGATTTTAATGAGGCAAGAGATGTTGGGGTCGTGGATGGCCGGACCGCATGCAGCCAATCTGCACCTCTCTCCAGACAGATAGCCAAAGCAGCACCTCATCACTCAGTGTTTATGGAGTAGATGCTCTTCTTGTTATCCAGCCAACAGTGTTAAAGCACTGAAGGTGTTCTGCATGTCAGCCTGACTTGATGTTGTTTTTGTGATGCTCTTCTACACAGCTTGTGTGTTGATTGATAATTAATTTCAGGCGATTGAGCGCAATGCTGTTCTCGAGAGTGAGTTGGACGAGAAAGAAAATCTTGTTGTCTGTGTTCAGCGCCTGAAAGACGAAGCAAGAGGTTGGCAAATTTTAGCATGTAGCACAGTTGTGATCTTGTGTCAGATGGATGTAGTCTGTTTGTATTGCTGTATATGAAATGTTGAGAAGAGGGGGGTTGTTTCTAGTTAGACGAAGCTTGCAGGTTTCAGCAGGAACTGCATAATAATGGTTTTTTAGGAGCACTGCGGACAATGTGAGTGAGAAATCTCACACAATGCTGTATCGTCATGTTGGAGTGAGGGACAAATCCTGACACTGCTGTGACTTCAGTGTCTGTTTATAAAAATTCTGCTGCATCAGGCTCCAGGGGTTTGAATAGAAAAATTTGTTGGACATAGCCTAGTCTTACCAGTTGGACACTGAAGCCGGTAATAATAATAACTGTACTGTGTGAAATACAAACTGTTTGTGCAGATCTGAGACAAGAGCTGGCTGTGCGACATCAGAAACAGAGCACTGATGCTAACGGTGAACCAGGTATTACCACAGTTTTGTACAATAGTAGATGATTGAGTAAACTGTAGTGATATCGGCCCAGTCTGGAGTAATTTGAGGGAAAAGTTAATAAAAACAAATGTAGTACTTTCACAATGATAGTGATGGTTGTGGTGGTATGATAACGGTGGTGATTGATATGTCTGTGATGCTTATCCAATCTGCAGTTTTCTTCTGTGTATGGTTGATAGCATATGTGCAAACTTTTTTTATCTGTGCTTTTGTGTGGTGTAGGCAGTCCAGCAGCAAAGTTGGAATTTCCAAAAGATGCATTGTTTACGTCAACGTCCGAGTCAGTTTCTGGTGATAAATTTCATGCACCACAACCTGTGCTAACCACTCCATCACGCATCACTGCAGCACAGAGTAAGTTAAGTTGTGATTACATTCTATAATGTGACTGTGATGTCAGAGATTTTTCAGTTATTGGACTTCAGTGTATAATGAGTATAATTAGTTGTATTATTATCGTACTATTGCCTTCAGTGCTTTGACACTGTTGGTTGGGCACCAGGAATAGCATCCGCCTGTGAAAATTGAGTGATAAGGTGTTGGTATGGTTGTTTGTCTGGAGCAAGGTGCAGATTGTTTGCATATGGTCCAGCTGATGCCACTGTCATCCCCCGTGGTTTTGTCTTTCTGGTACTGGCTTACCCAGGTTGTCCTGGAAAAGAGGCTGTTAAACGGGTGTGGTAGTGGTAGTAGTAGTTAGTTGTGTTATTTTGCAAGACTAGAATATTGTAATGTTCAGTAGGCTAATAGTAATTGCCATTGTCATATCAGTAATCTTAGTGATAAGCAGAATTTATGTCTCTGAAGTTCTTACCGGCCACTGGTCTAGGTAGAATATTGCATGATCTCTTTGACCCTGTCTCTATCAAATTTGAATGTTGTAGGTCAAGATGTGGGTCATGGTTCCATTGCGAAATGAAAGTGAATTTCGAAAAGCAGTACCATAGCTAAAAGCAGAAAGCAGATTTAAATTGGAAACTATTAATAAATAACAACCAGCTGAAATTTTGTGAATTGATAAAATGTTGCTAAAGCGATTGGTTCAAACTTGAATGAGAGCATTTACATGCATTTGTCATCAGTAGCATCTAACAAAATTTAGGGAACTTATTTCACATTTTTAACCACATTTTTCCTGCTATCTAGAAAACAAAATTTGGGTCTGATATGTGTATGTAAATGCATAATGTATATTGGTGTGATCATTGCTACTTGACTGATGTTTGTTTCGACATTTTGCAGACTTTCAGACTGCGCTATCACCAATCACACCAGCTGCACGAATTTCTGCTTTAAATATTGTCGGAGATCTGCTTCGTAAAGTTGGAGTAAGTTTTGTGTTGGTTTACATTCGGCCTTCAGTGCTTTGATGCTGTTGGTTGGGTGGCAGGAAAGGCATCCGGCCTGTAAAAAACCGAGTGGTGGGGTGCTGGCATGGTTATCTGTCTGGAGCAAGGTGCGGACTTGCATATGGCCCAGCTGATGCCACTGCTACTCACTGTCTCTTGCTTCAGTAAAATCCAGATTCGTTTACCTTTCTGGTACCGGCTTACCCGGGTAATCCCGGAAAAGGGGCTGTTAAATGGGTGTGTGTGGTTTAGTATGAAATTTGTGATGTACTCCCATAAGCTTTTGAGCACATAAAGAACCACAGAACTAATGGACAAGAATTAAAAAGAAAACTGATTTTGTAAGGAATCCTAAAAGTTATTAGAATAGACAGAAATTGGTTTGCATGTGAGAGTGTTAATTTATACATATTGGTATTTCTCAATGGGTAATTTGCCTCTGCGGGTACAGCTGGACGTGGTAATTTCAGTTGAGCTTGTGGTAGAGACTCTGAAACTGATGCGTTATAGGTCACTACATTACACTGTGCGCTAAGCAGGTAGTTAATGACTGAGTTGCTGTGATGTGCTGCCAGATCATTTAAAAAGTCGCACTATGATCTATAACAAATGTTGTCCATTAACGACAGCGATATAACTTAGTTTGTGCTGAAAGCACTGCTAAATCCAGACCAACCAGTAAACCATCAACGACATGTGATGGTGTCATCCAGTATTTGCCTATGGTAAGATTATTATTAGTCACAATCAGCTGTGCTGTGGGATGTGTCTTAATGGCAGTGTAGGCCTTCCGGTCGCACTGCTGGGGAGGTTAAGATTTTAGATGACTTGTTGGGATTGTTGGGACTGCCTTCAGCACTTTGACACTGTTGGTTGGGAATCAGGAAGAGCATCTGGCCTGTAAAAATTGAGCGATGAGGTGTTGATGTGGTTATATGTCTGGAGCGAGGTGCAGATTGTTTGCATATGGTCCAGCTGATGCCACTGCATCCCAAAACCTTATCATCTCTTGCCTCATTTAAATCCAGACTGGTTTTACCTTTCCGGTACTGGCTTACCCATGTTGTCCTGGAAAGGAGGCCATTAAACAGTTAAAGAGGTATAGTAGTTGTTGGGATTGCAATGATATGTAAAAGTGTGTTGCTGCTGTAACATAATGTCATTTGCTTGCGTTTGTAATAATATTTGTACAGACTTTGGAGTCGAAGTTGGCAAGATGTCCAACTATTGACCGTAGTCAACTGTCGTCGTTTCAGGAGTGCACAAGTCCAACACAGTCCACTCCAAAGTACGTGTTATTTGTGAGATTGCTTTCTTTTGAATGAATGCTGGTCAGACTGATTGCATTAGCTTCCACTGGCCATGCATCACATGCTGCTTCCCAGGGTACAGACTGCCTCTTGCCATGCTGCATGCCTCCTCACTGTGACAGGTTGCAGCTGATGACCTCACAATGCAAACCTAACCTACAGATATTGCACGTTTGACTTGAAAACGCCTATTCGTGTCCCTATAATTAGTATTTTGGGGACTTGATCTTGACCTATAACCTATTTTAACCTTGGTTTTCAATCCCCTGCAAGGGTGGCTCGGTAGCCGGGTGGTTAGCGTGCTGGACTCAGGCGCAGAAGGCCCGGGTTCAAATCGCAGTCGTGACGCTGTAGGGTAACAGTCTTAGGCAAACTGTTCACACCCATTGTGCCTCTGTTCACCAAGCAGCAAAATTGGTAGCAGCCCTCTTAAGGGTTGCGGGGGTAACTGCAGGCCTGGCGGAAAG
>Ga0126331_1000649_pt1 | contig 10225 bp, 7 predicted proteins | sample InaspJWI98metaG_FD_96379 | JGI IMG/M metagenome (GOLD analysis project Ga0126331, IMG submission 96379) | Marine gutless worms symbiont microbial communities from Oahu, Hawaii - Inanidrilus sp. 2 OAHU.JWI-98 metaG | ecosystem: Host-associated > Annelida > Digestive system > Unclassified | place... | reverse complement strand
TTATCCTGGTTCATGGGTGGTGTATCCTTTCCTTTTTAGTGTGGCCGGTTGACTGCTGCTAACAATCTACCGGTGGATACACCGCCTTTTCCTTTAAACACAACTTTTAAATATAACTCAAAAGGAAAAAATGAAGATAAGAGCATTTTCCTTGAAATAACACAACGATTTGTTTATATCCCAAATTAGCCATTCTGGAAAAGTTAGAAGTGAACCGTTTCGCTGATACTGGAAGAAATTTCGGAACACTGCCTACAGTGGTATTTGGTCGATTTTAGAAATATAAGATAGATAAAATACCTTAACTCTTATGCGCCACGCCTTTTGGCAAATAAGGCACTTTTAACTTTTTGTTTAAGCTTATGTCCCCATTTCCTATCACCAATACTGGGCATGATTCTAACTCATTTATAATTCATAAACATTGCTCAGTTTACACAAAAAGGAGGGTAAGCGTATGAAAACAGTGGCAAAAATCATCTTAGCCGTATTCATGACAGTCGTACTGGGTTTCGGTTCTGCATCAGGTGCTCAGCTTGTCATCGGCAGCAAACTGGAACCTTCATCAGTTGATCCGCATTACCACAACCTCGGGCCGAACAACGCCATTGCCCGCCATATTTTTGGCCGGCTGGTGGACACGAACGAAAAACAGCAACTCGGACCGGGTCTGGCAGTGTCCTGGAAGGCTATCAACGACACGACCTGGGAATTTAAATTGCGCCGGGGCGTAAAGTTTCACGACGGCACACCGTTTACGGCCGACGACGTGATGTTTACATTTGAGCGGGCACCCAATGTGGAGGCCAGTCCATCATCATTTGCCCTTTACACCAAGGGCAAAACGCTCAAAAAAATCGATGACTATACCGTCCATTTCATTACCGAGAAGCCCTACCCGTTGATGCCCAATGATGTGTCCAATATTTACATTATCTCCAAAAAGCATGGTCAGGGCGCCAAAACCGGCGATTATAATTCCGGCAGCGCAACGATCGGGACCGGCCCATACAAATTCAATGAGTGGGTGCCGGGCGATCGACTGGTCCTCGACAAGAATCCCGCTTACTGGGGCAAGCCGGCTCAGTTCGATCGTGTGTTATTCAAGCCCATCAAAGAGAATCCGGCACGCGTCGCAGCACTGCTGGCCGGCGATGTCGATATGATCGACCTTGTGCCAACTGCAGATATTGCTCGACTTAAGAGCGATTCTAATGTGGTTCTTTCCCAGGGCGTGTCCAATCGGGTAATCTATCTGCATATGGACCAATACCGGGATAAATCTCCGTATGTCAGGGATGCCGGCGGTAAAAATCCACTTATGGATCAGCGTGTGCGTAAAGCAATCTCCAAAGCCATCAACCGGCCGGCTATCGTCGAGAGGGTTATGGAGGGTGTGGCTATCCCAGCCGGACAGCTCTTGCCGGAAGGTTTCTTCGGCGTCAGTCCCAATCTCCAGCCCGAAAGCTACAATCCGGAAGCCGCTAAAAAGCTTCTGGCTGATGCCGGCTACCCCAGTGGATTTGGCCTTACGCTGCACGGGCCCAACGACCGTTATATCAACGATGCCAAGATCTGCCAGGCCATCGGCCAGATGATGGCCCGCATCGGCATTAAGGCTGAGGTCGAAACCATGTCGAAGTCCGTATTTTTCAGCAAGGCCTCACGCGGCGGTCCCAATAAAACGCCGGCTTTCAGCTTCATCCTTGTAGGCTGGGGTTCGGGTACCGGCGAGGCCTCCTCGCCTCTGAAGTCGCTGCTGCACACCTATGACAAGGCACGCGGTTTTGGCGCTTCCAACCGGGGTCGCTACTCCAATGCAGAAGTGGACAGGCTAATCGAACAGGCACTGGCGACAGTGGATGATGCCAAGCGTGAAAAACTGTTGCAGCAAGCCACCGAGGTTGCCATCGAAGATCTCGGTATCATCCCGCTTCACTATCAGGTCAATGTCTGGGCAACCCGCAAGGGACTGGCCTACACGCCGCGCACGGACGAATATACCCTTGCCACGAGCGTGATTGTAAAATAACTTGAATCCATCGATCGGGGGACTTCTATGGGAGGTCCCCCTTGGATGCTTGATGCTCGATGCTGGATTCTGGAATTCAGCACCTCGGAATCCAGTATCGAGAATCCAGCATCATCCCCCAATGGTAACTTCTGAAAATCGACAGAGTTAAGTAACTGCTGCATCACCGAGCACTTTAAAAGGAGTACTGAACATGTCGGTCTTTATTATCCGAAGGCTTATGCAATCCTCGATGGTCATTTTTGCCATGTCCTTGATTGTGTTCTTTGGTGTCAATGTCATCGGCAACCCGGTTGATATTTTAATTAATCCGGAGTTCGACCAGGAGGAATTGGAAAGAGCGATCAAGGCGCTCGGTCTCGACCTGCCTCTGTGGCAGCAATATCTGGTGTTCGTCAAGAATGCATTCCAGGGGGACTTCGGTAAATCGTTTGTCTTTGGACAGTCGGCGATGATGCTCATTATTCAGCGGATACCGGCCACCCTGGAGCTGGCCTTCACCGCCTTAATTATGTCGATCATTATCGGCATTCCTCTCGGACTGTTTGCAGGATTAAAGCCTGATTCCCCGGTATCCAAGACAATTATGGGCGGATCGATCCTTGGGTTTAGCTTACCGACTTTCTGGGTCGGAATCATGATGATCATGGTCTTCGCGGTGATGCTGGGGATTCTGCCGTCAACCGGACGCGGACAAACAGTTACCTTCATGGGTTTGGAGCTCAGTTTCCTTACCTGGGATGGACTCAAGCACCTATTTATGCCGGCCATCAATCTGGCCTTGCTCAAAATATCGCTGGTCATCCGCCTCACACGAGCCGGCACCCGCGAAGTGGTGCTGCAGGATTATGTCAAATTCGCCCGTGCAAAGGGCCTGAGCACTCGGCGGGTAATTCTTGTACATATCTTGAAGAATATCCTCATCCCGGTTGTAACGGTGGTCGGACTCGAGCTCGGAAATTTGATTGCCTTTTCGGTGGTCACCGAGACCGTCTTTGCCTGGCCGGGTATGGGCAAGTTGATCATCGACTCTATTCTGCTGCTGGATCGACCGATCGTTGTCGCTTATCTAATGATTATCGTATTTATATTCGTCACCATCAACCTTGTGGTCGACATTTTCTATTCGGTGCTCGACCCACGTGTACGACTACAGGATATTAAAGCATGACTGCAACGTTTAAAGCCGATAAGATTCCGGAGCTATCAGCGGAAGTGGCTCCCGAGGTAGAAACTGCCTGGCGGCGATTTGTCTCCGACTTCACGGAAAACAAAGTCGCTGTCGGTGCTCTGATAGTCTTCATTTGCATCGTTTTTGTTGCCGTGTTTGCACCGCTGATTTCGCCCCAGGACCCGTATGATCTGGCCGAAATTGACATCCTGGATAGTCGACTGTCTCCACAATCCCAAAGCATGTCCGGCACCACATTCTGGCTGGGCACCGACGACCAGGGCCGCGATATGCTCAGCGCTATTTTCTACGGACTGCGCACCAGCCTCGGCGTCGGTGCCATGAGCGGATTTATTGCACTGTGTATAGGCGCATGTATTGGATTAACGGCTGCATACTTCGGCGGCCGGGTCGACACCATCATCATGCGCCTGGTGGACCTTCAGCTTAGCTTTCCGGCAATTTTAATCGCCCTTATGCTGCTTGCGATCCTGGGCAAAGGCGTAGATAAAATCATCATTGCGCTGATTTGCGTCCAGTGGGCCTACTACGCCCGAACCGTGCGCGGCAGCGCCCTCGTCGAGCGGAGCAAAGATTACATCGAGGCCGCCCACTGCCTGGCTTTTAATAATCGCCGCATTGTGTTTCGTCATCTGATGCCCAATGTGCTCCCGCCTCTGATTGTGGTTGGAACCGTTCAGGTGGCGCATGCCATACTGCTGGAAGCAACCCTCTCCTTCTTGGGCATTGGACTGCCCGTAACCAAGCCATCCCTGGGTCTTTTGATCGCCAACGGCTTTGAATATATGCTCAGCGGTAAATACTGGATCAGCTTCTTTCCTGGCATTGCCCTGTTGATTGCCATCGTCAGCATCAACCTGGTCGGAGATCAGTTGCGCGACGTGCTCAATCCCCGCCTTCGGAGATAAGGAGTTTATAGTGACGGACGGAGCCTCGACGCTGGCAGTTCAAGACCTGAAAACATACTTTTTTACCAAGGGCGGGGTTGTAAAAGCCGTGGACGGTGTGAGCTTCAGCGTCAATCAGGGCCAGATCATGGGATTGGTGGGGGAATCCGGGTGTGGCAAGACGGTGACCGGATTCTCCATCCTCGGCCTCGTGGATCCGCCCGGACAGGTCGTGAACGGATGTATCCTGTTTAATGGCGAGGATATCGTCAACTTGCCCGAGGCGCAGATGCAGCGTATGCGGGGCAACCGGATTGCCATGATTTTTCAGGATCCTATGATGACGCTGAATCCAGTGTTGCGGATCGATACCCAGATGATCGAGGCAATCCGAACGCATGAAAAGGTAAGCCGGAGCGAAGCGCGGCGCCGATCCCGTGATACCCTTGGCCGAATCGGCATTCCGTCACCGGAAGAACGGTTGAAGGCCTACCCTCATCAGTTTTCAGGTGGTATGCGCCAGCGCGTCTCGATTGCCATTGCGCTGCTCCACAAACCTGATCTCATCATTGCCGATGAGCCCACCACCGCCCTTGACGTTACCATCCAGGGCCAAATTCTGTATGAGGTTCAAAAACTCTGTCGTGAAACATCGACCGCATTGATCTGGATTACCCATGATCTCGCGGTAATTGCGGGTCTGGCAGACACAGTTTGCGTAATGTACGCGGGAAAAATTGTGGAATCAGGCAGCGTGGATGCGGTGCTGGACAGTCCCTTGCATCCGTATACGCGAGGGCTTATCGGTTCGGTGCCCAGTCACAGCCGCCGCGGTGAACCGCTGCAGCAGATCCCCGGCATGACCCCATCACTGCTCAACATTCCGAAAGGTTGTGTTTTTCGACCCCGATGCCCCCGGGCGGACCAGGTTTGCATGGAAATGCCGGAAATCACCGAACCGAAGCCTGGACAAGAGGTACGTTGTTTTCATCCACATTTAGACGACTAGAATGTGGATTAACTAATTTTAAAGCAATCCGCACAGAGAAGGATTACAGAAACTGATAATTCACTGGAACAATTAGATCCTATTACTACTTAGATAGAGCGAAGCGAATCCTTAACTTTAGGCACTTTAGCTCATTTTAGGCACTTTAGGCACTTATACGTCTCACTCAAAAAAGATTTCTAAACCTATGATTCCAGTTAAACCGACAGATGGGAACAGTGTGAGTACGCCTCTTATTGAGTTGCAACAGATTACCAAGCGGTTCGTCAAAACTCTTGATCTGGCGGAAAAGATCGCCAACATGCTGGGCGCTCACATCCGTGAGGAAGTCGTCCAGGCTGTGGATCGGGTGAACCTGCGCGTCGATACCGGTAAAGTGGTGGGCCTTGTCGGCGAATCCGGCTGCGGCAAATCTACGATCGGAAGGATTGTCTCCGGGACTCTCAGCCCCAGCGAAGGTAAGGTGCTCTATCGCGGCAGCAATGTGACCGACATGCCCCCGGCCGAAGGCAGAAAAGTAGGCCTTAAAGTTCAGATGATATTTCAGGATCCAATGGCTTCCTTGAATCCGCGCATGCGCGTGCGAGACATCATCGGAGAGGCACCGCGCGTACACGGTCTCGTTCCGGCTTCAGAAATAGAGGAATATGTGGATGACATCCTGCGACGGGTAGGGCTCGACGCAAGCTACAAACGGCGATATCCGCATCAATTCTCCGGCGGTCAGCGGCAACGCATCGGTATTGCGCGGGCGCTGGCGGTTCAGCCCGAATTCATTGTATGCGATGAGGCTGTGGCCGCACTGGATGTCTCTATTCAGGCTCAGGTGCTGAACCTCTTCATGAAGCTGCGCGAAGAACTGGAGCTGACCTACCTTTTCATCAGCCATGATATCGGGGTGGTCGAGCATCTCGCAGACAGCGTGGCGATCATGTACCTTGGAAGGATTGTCGAATTGGCACCCACTGAGGAGCTGTTCGCCCGACCGAACCATCCTTATACACAGGCCTTGCTGCGTGAAGTTCCGCGGATAGATTCCCGCAAACAGCAATTTGAACCCATTAAAGGCGAAATCCCTTCACCGCTGGACCCGCCATCGGGTTGTCATTTCCACCCTCGCTGCCCCCACGCCTTCAAACGCTGCAGCGAAGAGCAGCCCGAGCTCATCCGCATCGCGCCGCAGTGGCTGTCCGCCTGCCATCTGAACAACGGAAAAGTTTTTTAGTGTCGGACTCTGCAGCAGAGAGTTGACGTTACCCAAATGTTGCATAAACAACATGGCAAAGAAAAGCTAATGGTCCTAAATTATACCCAATTTAATCGTAATAGTACCATTTTCTGGATATCCCCACTGGTGGATTCAAAGGATTGGATCGATTTTGCCATGTTGTTTACCCTTCGGGAAAGCCGGAGGACTTCAGATCCTGTGTTGTCAAGGATTCACGGTAGCCGAGTACAGCTTCACCCTTGACGCCTTGGCTCTGAAACCCTCCGGCTTTTGCAACGTTAGGGATTATTCATGCATAGATGTTTTGGTGTTGTAAGGGTGGGCTTTATACCCGCCCGAAGCTCGAATATTACATCTGGGCGAGCATGAAGCCAGCCCTTACAATTTCTTTTTGATAAAGGAGAATAATATGGATCAGCTTAAGGAACAAATCGGCGCTGAAGTGGAAGCACTCGCTCAGGACCAGATTGCAATCAGCGAATTTTTGAAAGCCAATCCGGAGACCGCCTATCAGGAATTCAAAGCCTGCGAGCATTTAAGCCGGGTGTTAAAAGAAAACGGTTTTGAGGTGCAAAAGGGCGTTGGCAATGTGGAGACCGCATTTCTGGCGCGGCCTTCCGATTGTCAGCCCGCTCGTCCCACGGTCGCCTTTCTGGCGGAATACGATGCCCTGCCCAAAATCGGCCACGGCTGTGGTCACAATCTCATTGCAGCAGCCAGCATGGGCGCGGCCATTGCTTTGAGACGAATACTGGGAGATGATGCCGGCCGACTGGCCATTGTCGGAACACCTGCTGAAGAAGGCGGCGGCGGCAAAGTAAGATTGGCCGAAGCCGGTGTTTTCGACGACATGGACGCGGCCATGATGTTTCATCCGGGAGCACTGAACATTCCGGGCAAAGATATGCTGGGCCGCATCAAGTTTAAAATGGAATTTTTTGGCCGCACCGCCCACGCCTCCGGATCGCCGGACCGGGGTATCAACGCTCTGGATGCCATGGTCAGCGCCTATTCCAGCATCAACGCCATCCGGCAGCATCTGAGGCCTGACGGTCGTATTCACGGTATCATTACCCACGGTGGCGATGCACCCAATATTATTCCCGACTATACCGCCGGTCTGTTTTATGTACGCGCGGGCAGCCGGTCGTATCGCGACGAGATTTTTGAACGCGTCAGCAATTGCGTCCAGGGCGCTGCCATGGCCCTCGGGGCGAAGTCGAAAATAGAGATCGATCCGCCCAAACTTGATCCCATGAATCGCAATGCCGTCTTGGAGAACCTTGTCAGGTCAAATATGGAGGCCCTGGGAATTGCCATCGATGCCGATGACGGCCGGCGGGGTTCTTCCGATATCGGAAATCTAAGCCACTATTTGCCGTCTATTCATCCGGTGCTGGCCATCGTAGGTCCTGAGATCCCGGGCCATTCGGTCGAATTCTGCGAGGCCACCACAACTGATCGCGGCCGGGAAACGCAACTCAACGGGGCCAAATTGCTGGCTATGACGGCCTATGATTATCTGACATCGGCCGAATTGAGAAAACAGGTGGAGGATAACTTCAACAAATCTGACTAAATAATTAATTCAAGCAAGGCCAAAACCTGAGTATTATGGAAGAAAAGTTGCGCGTTGCGTGTTACGAGTTGAAAGAATAAGCAATTCCGATGACCATCCGCAACCCGTAACCCGTAACTCGAAACACGAGTAATGATATCTGCTGGAATCGCAATTCGGCAGAATAGGATCGAAATTAGATGAAAAAATACGACCTTCTCATAAATAACGGGTATCTGGTTGATGCGGCAAACGACCTCGAAGGAAAACATGATCTGGGAGTTTGCGACGGCAAAGTGGCTGAAGTCAAACCGGAGCTGAATCCCGATGAGGCCGCCGACGTATTTGATGCCACCGGAAAATTGGTTTTCCCCGGCCTGGTGGACACCCATGTCCATCTCTCGCATACCCGGCATCCGGTAGGATTTCAGATGCTGGCCCGGGCCGGTGTGACCTGTGCTCTGGATTGTGGCGGATTTGTAGACGAAATTATTGAAGGCATGGCTGCAGCCGGGTCTGGAATCAGCATTGCCGTCCTCAATCGGCTCGATCCGGGAGTTAGTATCAGCGGTCCGAATGCTACCCGAAACGAATTGGTCGCATATCTTGATAAATCGCTTAAACAGGGGGCACTCGGGCTCAAACTGCTGGGCGGTCATTTGCCGCTCAGCCCGGAAACCACATCGGCAGCCATCGAAATAACCAACCAGGCCGGGGCCTACGTCGCCTTTCACTGTGGGACGACCGAAAATGGCAGTAACTTGAACGGCATGCTGGAAGCCCTGGAGCTGGCCGGATCTCACCGAATGCAAGTCTGTCATGTCACGGCCTACTGCCGTGGTTTGACCCACGGATCACAGGTGGCCGAAATCTTGAATGCTCTGGAAAACCTGGCAGTCCGCCCGCACGTGGTCAGTGAATCCTATTTTGGCCCGTACAATGGGACCTCTGCTCGACTGGAAAACAACCGACCGCGCAGTCATGTCACCCGGACCTGTCTTGAAGCCGGCGGATATGAAGCCAGCAAAAAAGGCATGCTTGCCGCTGCCAATGACGGCCACATGCTGGTGCAGAAAGAAACACCCCATGGTGTGATCTACCTTGAGCCGGAGGACGCGGAGGCTCACCTCGAGAGCCTGAATTTTAAGGTCGTGGTATCATTTCCGGTTAACCACCGGTCAACCGCCCTTCTGGCAGCCACCGAGAAAGACGACCGGGGAAGGTTTATCGTCACAGCCCTGAGCACCGACGGCGGCGATATTCCCCGAAACTTTTTGCTCAGCCATGGTCTTAGCCTCGTCCGTTTTGACGCATTGAGCCTGTCCGAACTGGTTCACAAATGCTGCCGGGCACCGGCCCGTATGCTCGGCCTGCCGAATAAGGGGCAACTGGCACCCGGTGCGGATGCCGACATCGTCGTTGTGGATCCAAACACCCATAAGGCCGTTTTAACCGTAGCCAAAGGCAACATAGTTATGGTCGGCGGACTGGTAACCGGAACGGGCGGTACGATCATCACGACAGAAGCCGGCATGAAGGTATTACAGGACCAGGGCGTACCGGCTCAAGCCGCCGATCTGGCCGCGAGTCTGTTCTATAATGCTCCAGAGAAGTAAAGCATCAAACTGGAATTTTGGAATTTTTACTCTCATATAAAAAGAAAGAGCGAGCAGACTCCGCCATAGTAGGCTATGGCTACGACGGCCGGGAGCGATACAGTGATCCTGAATCTGGTATCCTGAACCTTGTATCAAGCATTTAGTTAATAGAACTCTAGCAGATAGACCAACCCTCCGGAGGCGGGTAAACCCTGAAAAACGGAACATTTTTAAATAACCACTATATCTACAACATTGCGGATAGAACCGCTAATTATTACAGTCAGCCATAATGAGCTTGTCTATGGCTGGTTCTTTTACGGCGGTTGCATTCTGCGTCCGGAACAAAACCGTCTTGGTGATCTCATAGAGTTTCCGAATAACTTGAGTGATTTATTTAGTGATTTAAGTATGTTCCATTTCTTCCGGTGTATTCGGCCCTATAATCGTAATTCCCAAAATTCCTGATCAAAAGTTTGGCCGAATTTTTCAATATTTCTTGTCGTTTTCACCATATTGAAACCGATTTTACTGTACAACTTTCTAGCATTTTGGAGGCAACTATAAGTTTCTAATCGAATAAGGTTGAATTTACGTTCTTTGAGATATAGTCAATAGTTGTGTATGAAGAAATTAGGCGGCAATCCGTTTTTCTTCGACACCATTGACAAATTTAACTCCTCTAATTACTTCTGCCAGGCGTTGCGGATGGTGAAGTCGA
>Ga0126331_1000648_pt1 | contig 10225 bp, 10 predicted proteins | sample InaspJWI98metaG_FD_96379 | JGI IMG/M metagenome (GOLD analysis project Ga0126331, IMG submission 96379) | Marine gutless worms symbiont microbial communities from Oahu, Hawaii - Inanidrilus sp. 2 OAHU.JWI-98 metaG | ecosystem: Host-associated > Annelida > Digestive system > Unclassified | place... | reverse complement strand
GTTATCAGTCTGGAGCGAGGTGCAGACTTGCATATGGCCCAGCTGATGCCACTGCCACTCACTGTCTCTTGCTTCAGTAAAATCCAGATTGGTTTTACCTTTCTGGTACTGGTTCACACAGGTAGTCCCAGAAAAAGGGCCACTAAATGTGTGTGTGTGTGTAATGTCAGTGTAAATCTTACAGCGGCGGACTGTAAAAAAATGTGCCTATGTCTCATATCGACGTTAAGCCTGAAAAAACTGGACTGACAAACATTAAGCACAGAAACAAAACTGATACCTCTTCCGTGTTGCGGAATTCCACACCAAGCAGCTTTGGGTTGGATGCCGGCCAGCGTTTACCATGAAGTGCCTGTCGAGTAGCCACAGCCTGATCGGCAGTCTCATACTGAAACGTTGCAATTTCACAACAATACGCCAATGAAACCCATACAACTGACAACATCATGTCGCGTCGTTCCGTGAAAACGTACAACTGGAGGATTCTGTCAGTGCAAAGTTTTACTTTACTGCCTACATGCCCATGCTGACAGCAACCGGTGCATTCGGATTAGGGAGAAGACGCTTGAGTTCTCCTCAAGAGTGTTATCTACACTGTCTCCATACCTCCCCGTCTCGGTACCTCCATAAAAATGTACAAAATAGACTTAATTTTCATGCCGGCTGCATGTATTTGTCTAAGTGTCTTACTCAACATTAACGCAGTAGGTAATGAGTCATGACTCACAAGGAGAACAGAACGTGGCAATTATCTATGTAGTGACCTCAGGTACAATGGCTCACACAGACTTCTCATCTGCAATAGAGTCAGGGTGACCACTCTCCAGGCAATGTAACTCATTTGCCTCGCTCTTACTGGCACTTTCACACATACTGCGACACCCACTTCAAACACATATTTTAACTGTCTTACCAGTAAGTCATAAACTTCTTTGTGCAAAAATATTTGTCAAACGATTCGATATTTAGTAAGCACAAAAATCCTTTGAAAGGGCAATACAAGGCCCACAGCAGTCTACTAAAGTCTGATGAAACTCCGAAGTTAAAGTAAGCAACAGACAGAGTTTCCCCTGACAAGATTTCCCCAGTGACATTTCCCTGACTTGGTCAATTTACAGATAGCTGTCTGGAGATTTCTAGGTTTTACAGACGTGTGGTCATCCCATAAAGTGACAGTATAAACCTACTGATCAGTTGAACGCATGCACATCGAGTACGTACAACAGCATAGCAGTGTGACTTGATGCTGTCAATCCAGAACCCGTCGTCAGCCAATGTCCCAGTCCGGCCCAGCAGCTCCTTCAGTTGTCCCACTGTGAACGGCCGGACGAGACCCGTCACGTGGACCACATTGCTTGCGGGTCGGCGTGCCGGCGACGGCGGCCGCTGACCCACGGAGACAGGGTCGTCCGCCGCAATTGACACCGTCCGCACCGGCCTTGCTGCAGCCTCGCCAGAGGATGTCGTGCGAGTCACTCGTGCCACTTTCACAGCCGGCTCTTCTGCACAAGTCGAGGAAAACATGGATCAGAAGTTCATGGCCGTCAACTGCGTCACTACTACTGTCAGTTTCTGCTTAACTGGCCTAGTTTCATAGAGTTATTCCAGACTGGGCCTAACGCAGGTCCCCCCCCCAAAAAAAACAGATCCAACTCTTGCTGATCATTCTGCATGTTCACAAATTACATTTACTTACTTAAATATTAACGTTTACTCATGGCAGTAATTTTACACGCAGGGTCAATCGGCCAACTGTATCAAAGAAGTGAAGGAAGCTCGAAGCACTGACGCCAATCAGGGAAAAATCAGCCACCTGATTCACAGACTGATGGCCGAAAGGAGAAAAAAACAGTGCAGCTGAGAACCGGGCTCTCCACTGCCACAACATCTCCACAAATAAAAATAAACAATACACACGCGCACACGCTGTTTAACGGCCCTTTTTCCAGGACTACCCGGGTGAGCGAGTACCAGAAAGGTAAAACCAATCTGGATTTCACTGAAGCAAGAGATAGTGAGTGGCAGTGGCATCAGCTGGGCCATGTGCAAGTCTGCACCTCGCTCCAGACAGATAACCATGCCAACACCTCACCACTCATTTTTTTACAGATGCCCTTCCTGCTGCCCAACCAACACAGTCAAAGCACTGAAGGCAAAAATAAACAATACAAAAATGTGAATTCTAACGAGATGCCTATGACGACTTGGACATGCAAATTAGTAATGTCAGACTTCTCTGCAGCCTTTTGGTCTTGCAGCACAATGGCCAGCCACTGAAAACAGCCAGTCACGTTGTCTGAGTGACAGTGCACCAGATTAGCCACTAAGCCAAGGACGATGAAATCATCATTTTCATACAACATAAAAAAAATCCTCAAAATGCAACAGCTACAAAACATATACAACCGAGAATCACACATCTACTGCACAGCTGCTCCGGATACATTTGACACAGACCAATTCTGATACCTTCTAGGCCGCTACAAGTGTTATTATAAGCCAGCACAACACAGACGACTGCTGAATGCAAAGTTACCGTTTTCCAGACCGTTGACTTTGCTGTCATCAGCTCCTGACTCATCTTCTGTCACATCTTTACCCGCAGTGTCCGAAGCTTCTTTGTCCTAGCACACAACAATCAAGATCAATTCAGTGCTATGCTGACATGACTGACAGCTAATCTTATCATGCGATTATTATTGTTATTATAAGCCAGCACAAAGCATAAGATGATGATGATGATGATTATTATTATTTTAAAGCCCACCATGTGCCAGCTGTCTGTCTCTATGACAAGGGTAGAAGATGTGTGTGCTGGCCAAATTGGAGTACTCGTCATTCGTCAATCCTGTTATTATTACTATAGCAAGTACTATTACAGTGCCGTAGAGTCCAAAAAATGTTCAAGAGCACTTAACGACAGAGAAAAAACCTATGATCCCATGAAGGAAAGTGGCAACAACATTCGTCTACTGACCTTATGCAAACAAGGTAAAAAATTCTACAGGTCCTTGCGTAGCAATGCAGAGTGCATCACGTAAAATTTAAAGATGCTCCGAGAGTTGAAGTGATCAACGTTCACTGAAGAAAGCAACTGGCAGTGACGTCACCAGACAAACATCAGATGCACACAATGTTGATGTTCCATTCTCTGTTTGCTGGTTGTCTTCTGTTTGTAAAGACTTTGTCACATTATGTACAATGCGATGACAAGTTCTCATAAGAGTCATAAGAGTGAGTAAATTTGATCAAAACTTTTTACGACATGTCAATGAAATACAATTTCTTTCAACACAGTCGTAAGTAATATGATAAAACAAATTTTAAAGTACGGGTCTCTAGTGCTTGTCAAAAACTACTGTGAGAGTCCTAGTGTCCGTACGGTCTAAAGAACAGGTGTGGCATAAAATGCAGGAACAATCGGAGAAATTTTCAACATCTCTGTGTACAACTACCACACACACGTTTAACGGCCCTTTTTCTGGGACTACACAGGTGAGTCAGTACCAGAAAGGTAAAACCAATCTGGATTTTACTGAAGCAAGAGACAGTGAGTGGCAATGGCATCAGCTGGGCGATATGCAAGTGTGCACCTCACTCCAGACAGATAACCATGCCATCACTCCACTACTCAGTTTTTTTTACAGATACCCTTCCTGCCACCAAACCCAACAGCATCAAAGCACTGAAGGCATTAACATCACCGCGTACTAGACGGCTTTTCTGCAAGTCAGTGTGCTACGTACGTAGACGATCCTGCGTATCTTGGTGGTCCGTGTGTCCTCGATGACGTCCAAGTCTTTGTGCTGTGACGGCGATGACACCAGCTCCCCATCCTCACGATCGTCGGCAATGTTCTCCGCCAACACGACATCCGCGGCTGCTATCTCACCCGCGCTGATCTCCGGTATCAAGCCCTGATCACACCCCACGCATGATATGCGCCACTTCAAGCAGTCAGTAAAACTGCAATTTCTGTGGTTCACGTTTCCCCAGGTAGTGCAGAGACATTAGTTAGGTGACGTGGAAGAATAAATCACTGTTTGATAGCTTTCTCTCAACAACATTTCTGCCCAAAATTATCAAAATTGGTTCATGCACTTCAAAATTATAGCATGCCAAGTCAGTGACGATTTTGGGGGGACACAATGTACTGCTGCTGTTGTGGATAATTTCACACACCACTTTCACAGTGATAATGTGCTACACTACTACTACTACAACCGTTTAAAGGCCTGTTTTCCAGGACAACCAAGGGTAAGTTGCTACAGAAAGGTAAACCAGTTTGGATTTAAATGAGGCAAGAGATGATGGGGTTTTCGGATGGCAGTGGAATCAGCTTGATCATAGACAAACAATCTAAAAACAAAAACATAAGACCCATTTTCCAGGTCATAAGCATCAGCATACACCCAGTGACTGCTCGGAAATATGAACAACCAACAGCCGCACCTTTAATGAATCGGTAGATATGTTGACTGATAGCAGAGGCCTGTGTGGGAGAGACGTGGAACCCCAGCGACGCTTCCTTGCTGGCTTGGCTGCAGTGAACTTATCTGACAACAGCGGAAATTCAGAAATAATAATAAACTCAAGAAACGATAAATAAGAAATAACAAACACTCTCTTCTAGGTACACAACTGACAACATTATGAAAGTCTGCTATAATATTACTACTGTTGTATTGTATGTTTATTAATATTACAAACGCTAAGTCAACCAGCAAAATTCTTAATGCTTTGGCATCTAAAAAACTGCAAAAATGACAAAACTGCACCAAAGTTATCAAAAATAATCAAATCAATTATTCTAACATCAACGCATATGATGGAAAGAGCATACTGATATCAAATTTTATGATGTATCTTTCACACAATTCTGTGAGTCCATCTGTCTGTTACAATCCTGGAGAGTACGAAAAATTAGCAATTTTGATAAATACTGATAACAGACAGGGAGCAGTAAGACTGTTTAAGATTCCTGTTTATAATGCAAAGTGTTTAATATAGCAGCTATGTTAACGCGCTTGCAACACAATGCCTTTAAAAAGACAGCCAGCAAACCTGAACCAAGTGTAGCATGGCTGCAAACAGATACACACGCCAAGATGGCTTACAAATCTTTGTCGACTGGCTGGAATTATAACAAGCTGCACAGGTTTGTTCCACAAAGAAGTTACAAAATGATACATTTCATAAACTTTCCAAAATATAACTAGAGTCGAGGGCAAGCTGATCAGAAAATGCCTCTTCCAGGGTGCATGCAGGTATGCACACAAATGGATGCACAATACGAAAACATAATGCCGCTGAACGATCCACGGGATGGACATTTCGGCGGAAGCATAAAAAAGATAAATGCACATGCAAATTAACCCAACAACATTTTGTAACTAAATTATGGAACATACCTCGTACAAATATATGTGCATATTTTTTATCATATGAGTAATACAGCTACTACCATCTGGTTCTTCGTTAGATTTATCTTGCAGCGTATTTCCAATGGGCACCTGTACCAACCACACACACCAGTCAAAGGCTACACACTGGCATGGAATATATGACTGTCCAAGTATGAAAACGACACAGGAAGTAGGAAGAGTTAATTATAGTATACTGCATACTCGCCACTCAAATAAATTGTTACACATTCCACACACACTGTTACTTCATCAACTTAACAATTCAAAACTTCATTTACAGCTCACTGAGAAACAGAACAAAGAACCATACATAAAATGTATTATCCAAACAAATGGCCACAGCAAAGGTAAGGTATAGGTAAACGGAGTATAGCAGTCAGCAACTAGCATCACCGCTACGGGAACTCACACAACATATGGGATCACACCTGCCACCCGGCAGAAGTGACAGAAGTGCCCTAGGGTAAATGCCATGCACTGCTGCATAATGAGCAAGGCTATAAATACAAAAGTACAAATATCAGAACAAAAAATAACTTCACTATAGATGAAATATGTGCAGGTCCACACTGAAATAATGCATCTCAAAGCATCTTTCCGGCATTTGTAAAAGTGAACTAAGATCTGTAAAGGCAGAGCAGCCTAGAATATGTTAAAAGAATTCAGCGCATCATTAATGTGAAGTCAGAGTTGTCAAACCAGTGAGCTGGTAGCAGGAAAAACAATTAACATGTATACTTGATAACCAAAAACCTGTAAACAACATTATAGCACAAACACACAATGTTGCAACTTAACAGCAAATGACATAAGCATATTTGGGTGTTGAAAAGAGGATGAGTCTTCAGACTGCAACGCCAATGATAACTGCACATGAAACGGTATGTGGATGAACAAGCTGGCAATGTCAACGTTACAAATGACATCTAGCTACCATTTCGGAAACACATCCTTTTAAGACATGAAAGTTGTCGCTCTCTCTGAAGTTGTTCTGCGAAATTCCATCCAGCCATTAATATCTTCAGAATTGCCTTAACATTATGTCGGCATTGTAACATCGGCACTGTAACTAGCTGTGCTGTATAATCAGTCCAATATCTGCTGATCGGAAATGAGTTTGTAATAACGATTTCAGCCACAATTTCCACAACGGTTCTTATCATCAGAAGATGTATGTATAAAGCTTCACATGTTGTCTCATCATCCTGCACATTCACTGGTAACTTGGGTCACAGCGGAGACGACAAAACTGCATTATAGCTATCAGTCAGCTGGCAAGTTGGATGACAGTATATAACCATACAAATGGTAATACCGAAGATCAATTCAACTGTTCATGGCAGATTTGACATAAAGTATGCTTTCAAAAGTCTGCTGAGGTCAGTTGCTGATAAAGATACTGGATACTCAGTATCTTAGCCATCAGAGCTTATTCACACCGTTCACAGTACGAGAAACAAGGTTAATGACAAAGCTTCAGTGTGATAAACACGCTGTAACTGACCAAGCAAATGACTCCAAAGCAGTGTAAATTGTCCATTCAGTAGTTCAGTTACAGGAGTAAGACTGAATATCTGAGATCATGAGTCAATGTCGCCAGCAGTTCAAACCAGAAAAACATGATTATGCTTCCTTCCATATGACTGTTAAGAGAGGGATATAATAATGTCCACAGTGATTTGGAACTCCATTAAAGAATTCATTCACATAATATGCAAGCTTCAGACACGAATGACACTGTTCAACGATTTCAAGTCAAATAACTGTTCCATATCTGATGGCGATAGACAGCAGTTGACAAATGTCATAATTCAATAACATATAGACAAATCACTTGACTGGGTTAAACACAAAGTAACATGGAAATGACAATGAATGGTTAAATGTTCATGCAACTGTTCCCTTATAACAAGTATGAATTCAGTAGATTATGGACAAAACTGAGGATGTTAACAGTCAATAACTGTGGAAGTGTCCATATTTGGTTTGCCTTCCTGACTTCAAGAATTTTAACTAATGATGATCTAATAACAGGAGACACCTTCTGAAGCATATGGAATTACTATTGATTTGATCAATGTTTCTGCAGTTCATCATGCTGATTCGCAATGTCATTAATTCCACAAATGTGTGAATTGCACTCAGTAACAATGTCAGCAATATACTCTACTACAGGCACAGCTTCCAATTCAGTGACTTCAAAACAATTAATGTTCATTGAAAACACGTAACAGTTCTGGAGTAAACTGTTAGATCATACGTCAAAGAAATGACACATGTGGATCATTTCTGATAGACGAAGCTTTCATCAATTCGGACTGGAATTCCATTAAATGATTTGCAAATATATACAAGCTTCAGACGAGGATATGATTCAAAAACGACTAACTCTTCCATATCTATCTATTATCCACCGATGACAGACTGCAGTGAGTGGCAAACGTCAGATTTCAATAACATGTCAACCACGTGACATCACTGGTAAACATAAGTCAAACACGGATGACTATGGAAGTGATGCAATGGTTCAACTTTCACACGACAGTTCCGTATGACATGAGCACTAATTCAGCAGAACACAGATAAAATTGATGCGTTTAATGGTTCAATGTTCAATGACTTCGATACCTCGGCAATGTTTTGTGTTGATACCATTTTCACACAGAACGGAAGTACTGAAATAATTTGAAGGCACCGGGAAGGACTGCCATGTAAGCAGCTCGCCGTAAAATTGTCAAAGTTGAATTCAATCAAAATAACATCATCAAGTAAATCAACAGTGGAAAATGGAATATTCTGCTTGGTCATCCAAGAACTGGGTTAATAACTGCATAATTACTGACTGGAAACCTGGATGATATCACAGCATTCGTCGATACTGTGGGGCACAACTAGTTAAAATGTGTCAATGTTTGTAACACACAGTTATTGCCAAGTTCATCATGCTGATCATTAATGACAATAATCCAGAATTCTAACTATGATATTCAGTGACGATGATGCCAGCAGATGGTGTTGCTTCATATTCAACAACTTCAAAACTGTCACTCTCGTAGACGTAATAAGAATGGAACATATCCCGAGTAAACTGTTGAATTATACATTGAATGTCACATGTGGACTATTACTGATCAGCGACGACGAATTTTAATCAACTAGAAATACAGCTTCTGATACATGAACTGTGGGTGGAATGACACCGGTTGTCATTATGCTCGCAGTATTGCCGGAATTCCATTTAAACTCAACTGCAGCAAGACACAGGATCTTTTTGACTAATGCATGAGTGGAGCTTCAGTAACTGTGTGATGAATTTGTAACAGTCGAGTGATATGTTGCCTGGACTGATAATTCAATGCTATAAATCGCAATGTTATTCGGATACTTGGCTTCACTCGAAGGCCAAACTGCAGCATCGTCGACGGTTCGCAACACCCATGATGAGGCGAATGAAAATGCAACTTCTAACTAACATATACAGCAAGGCAAGGAAGGTGCAAACACATGTATAGTATGTGACAAAAATATAAAGAGTCATACTGTTCTAAATTAACAAGTGGTCACTTTTTAATTTTATAGAACATATGAAACAACTTCACAGCGGCTGCAATTGAGAGATAAAATGTTAAAGACAACTGGATTACTGCAGACAAGAAGTGCAACACCCAACAAACAGACAACAGAACTAACTAAAAACTATGTAAGTTCACTAAGAAAGTCTAACTAATACCTGTTTCTCTAAACTCTTCTCTGCTAGATCATCAGACTGTTTCCTCAAATCACCAGCACCTCCACTCGCTTCCCTTTATCAACGACAGCAATGATATGAACAGCATTAAAACATAGTCAGAGATATCAAAGCATTCACTGAATGCAAATTCGCAAATGTCAGCTTCCAAATCCATTTAAATGCAAACACAAACGATGCTTTGGAGACAAAGAACAAACATCAAACTGAAATGATCACCCGCAGCACACACACACACACACACACACACACCCGTTTAACGACCCTTTGTCCGGGACTACCACGGTCAGCTGGTACCAGAAAGGTAAAACCAATCTGGATTTTACTGAAGCAAGAGACCATGAGTGGCTGGGCCATATGCAAGTCTGCACTGTGCTCCAAACAGATAGCCACGCCAGCACCCCACCACTCAGTTTTTTACAGGCCGGATGCCCTTCCTGCCACCCAACCAACACCGTGAAAGCACTGAAGGTAGCATCAGGCATAATAAACGGTCGGAAGCCAAAATGTGTTGTGCTATGCTGACTGCATTTGTGGGTATATAATCCACTTCATCATTAGCAGAAACAACTGTTCGTTTTGTCTTAAGTTATTTGCTTTATACTCACATTAATCACTTACGGGACCAGAACTAATAAACAAATTCATAGTCAACAAAATGGCACTTAAAACATTTGCCAATTTCCTAATAATATAATATTAACAGCATTTGCATTCAAGTGCAGAGGAATGCAAACATAAACATTCCTAGGAATTATAACGTAATTTACCATTATGTGCTGCCAAAACAATGTTTCAGTCTGTCCAGGAAAGACACACAGGCCATTAAAATTGTTATATTGCACAAAGATAAAGAAAAAGTCGCATTATCCAAAACAAACAGAAAGGCCACAGTTACACCACACAATAACAACAAAAAATACTATGTACAAAACATGCAGTGATGAAAGAGAAAAGCCACTGGGTATGCAAGCCAGCATTATTTGGTCTCAACTCTCAAGACAGGATAGATTGGGAGGTTGCAACAAAAAGGGCATTCAGTGCAAAAATG
>Ga0126331_1000647_pt1 | contig 10235 bp, 12 predicted proteins | sample InaspJWI98metaG_FD_96379 | JGI IMG/M metagenome (GOLD analysis project Ga0126331, IMG submission 96379) | Marine gutless worms symbiont microbial communities from Oahu, Hawaii - Inanidrilus sp. 2 OAHU.JWI-98 metaG | ecosystem: Host-associated > Annelida > Digestive system > Unclassified | place... | reverse complement strand
GTCCACTTGTTATGATTAGTGCTCTGTGTTTCTTCATTGCTTTGACACTGATTATGGGTAACAGTAAAGCGAGCCAGCCCTTAACTACTCTATTTCACTGGTCTTTATGAGTTTCTCTTCCAGAACAGTCATAGCAGGAGGACCCAAGGGAAAAGTGGCTGAAGCATCAGATGTAACAGTGGCAAGAATTTGTGCAGTGTTTTTGAAAGGTCATATTTTCCATGTTGATAGTTCCAGGCCAACAGTAGTTTACTTAAAAACAGCCATTAAATGAATGCAGTACAACAGTGAGCAGTTTAATTGCAGACTGAGTTTCATGATCACTTGTGATTACTTCGTCACTGCTACACTGCTGTTATTCACTGGTTGAGTAATGCTGAATGTCTGTGTGGTGCTTGGTAAACCAGGTTGCACGTCAGGCTCACAACATGCTGCGACTGAAGGTTCTCTGTGGAAGCGCACAAATGGCCACAGCAGATGGTACTGATGGCAAAAAGTTGCCAGGTGTTGGCAAAGAGGACAACAGCCTGTCATGTGTCATCGACTTGAAACAGTTCTTCTACCTGAAGAATGACGGGACTCGTGACTTGGTACTGGATGTGAAAGGCATGAACAGGAGTGGTGGCACTCCAGTGATCTTGTGGGACCAGAAGCTCATTACGAACAATAATCCAGACATGTTGATGAATCAGTTGTGGTACGAAGATGCAGCCACGTCCACCATCCGCACTGCATTAAATAACTTCTGCCTGGATCTTGATGGTCAGTCACATACACATGTTGTGTATCCTGTTTTCTTTGTTAGACCATTTGTACCCACAATTCTTACTGTGCTTTTGTTAGTCGACTGAATAGGAATCTGGCCTTCGATAGTCTGTCGTGGACCACTTCTATACATGCCTAGATGGTGGCTGCTTTGAGAATAGGAAGGGAGTCCATTCTGTCTGTTCATTTTATTTTTACTGTATGAAACAGGTGCATAGGTATATGTTATAGCTGTCTACCTGTCCATCTCTCTGTCTCACACCAATACTGTATTGAAATGCTTGGATGGATCAAGTTTTTGTTTATCCTGTAAATTGTATTTTATAGAAATTGGTATATCTCCAAAATAATGGCACTTTGTGGAATCTTGTTCCAGGCTTAGTCAGATTTTGTGCTAAACCATGTTGCAAGTTTATCACGCTGAGTGTCCACATGGCTGTCTAGCCATGATATAAGGCATCGTGCAGCTCGTTTGTGATAGCTAATCTTTTTGTTGTTAAAGCCACCACTTTACTGAGTTACTGAAGCAATCCCTGGCCATTCCACTGTCACATAGTAGCCCTAGGCAAGCCATTCTGCAGCACTTGTAATGGTGAATACTGAATATAAAATGGTATTGCAGTTAAGGCATTGCGTGGTTATGCAGCAGCATTGGACTAGTAACATTCATCTTGTGGGTTCAGCCATCCCGGTTATAGGCAGCAGTCACACTCATGCATCTATGTTCACCATGCAGTACAAATTGGCACTGGCCAGGGGCATGCAACGTGTATGGCAGAAAACGGTGGCAGCTGACTGGTGTGTCTAATGTCACTTGCAGGCTGTCTGACTCAGAAACTAAAGATCAGTGTTAAGACTTCATTAAGGGATTAGGAATGTGTCTAAAGACTTGACATTTCATGTGGGAAATTTGTCGTCTATGTTTGTTCTTGTGACAGGTGACCAGCTGGTGGTGAACAGCTACGAGCCTATGAAAGCGAGTCAGAAGTGGGGTATGGAGGGAACCTTGCTGAGATGGCATGGCGCATCAGCCGAGGAAAGGCAAGTGGTTGGCGTGAAGCCACCTATTGGTCCACAGGAAATCTGCTTGCACGTTGGGCCTCTGGACACCTTGCACGGCACTCAGTGGACAAAGGAGTTTCTCTACACCACTATGTGAGTTCTTTGCATTCTGCCCTCCAATGCATGTGGCTGAAGGCATTGTGTTCATGACTTTTCCATTTGTCTGTGTGTGCCTGTGTGTATCCAGTCATAGGCATTCCTGACTGGCTTGCAGTCGACTTCTAGTTTCTGCCAGTTATTACATTCATTTGTCTTCATTGTGGTTAAGGAGACAATGTACCTGATACCATTGTGGAGAACTGTGTAATCTGAATGTACTGGTTGCCATCAGCAAGGGCTAGTTGTTCTGATCTAGGGGTGCTAGCTGATAGGAGTTGACCTGTATAAAATGGTTACAAAATAGTCGTTGTACCTTGTGATATTAACATAAAATGATATCATGCAGTGCTAATACCATTTTATGATGTTATAATTTACAACAATTACAGTGCTGAGTATGATGATAAAAAATGATGGAACTTGCAGTATAGATTTTGTGATACTACCAACTGCATTGTTTTTGTTGTTAAGGAAAAGCAGTTCTTTCTAGTCATTTTTGTGTGAGATGTTATTGTGTTTCTGTATGTGTAGTTTTGCACAGCAGCAGAAAACTGCCGATGCATCTCAGCCAGTACCTCCACATTCTTCGCAGTGGGTCACGTCATTGGTTAACAGCGTGAGTTCCCATTTTTAGGATAAGTCAGTTACGTCTAATAACTGTATCTGGTTGTGTGCAAAGTTATAGACTGTTAGATAGTGTGTAGCAGTTTTCTTAGGCTCACTTAAGTCTAGGTCTGCATTCAGTGCTTTGACACTGTTGGTTGGCCGTCAGGAAGAGCATCTGGCCTGTAAAAATTGAGTGATGAGGTGTTGGTGTTGTTATCTGTTTGGAGCGAGGTGCAGATTGTTTGCATATGGTCCAGCTGATGCCACTGCATCCCAGAACCCCATCACCTCTTGCCTCATTTAAATCAGGACTGGTTTTACCTTTCTGTTACCGACTTACCCAGGTTGTCCTGGAAAAGAGGCCGTTTAACCAGGGTAGTAGTGTAGTTAGTTAGGTCTTAGGTAAATGCTACAAGTGTCGCTTGACTAAATATTCAGTGATACATGTAATAACTGAAGTGGGTTTAAATTTAAAAAATTGTTTTTCATTATTGTTTATTGTGTCTTTCTTATGTAATTGATTATTTTTTAGACGTTAATAAGCTACTTCCCTTTAACATCCCTCCACTTTGTAAGCCATATGTTCAGCTTTGTAACAGATTCAGTTCAGTATAAGCCTGTTCATGACGTACACACTGAAGTGCCCAGAGGGTGGAATTTGAGACACGGGTAGTCACTATGGGGAAGTTGGCAGAGTTGGTCTCTGAGAATGCAGGGGGAAAATAACATGCCTTAACATTCCTCTTAAACCGTATGCAGCAAGTTTAATTTAGTTTACCTGTAGGTGCCAGTTAATTTACCTGAGGTGTGAAAGGGACGTTGAATCTAGTGGCACTGATGTCTGTGGTGCTTCCAGATGGCAGTTCCGTTGACACAATTACTTCTGTCACAGCTTCAGCAGACCTGTTCAACACAGCGCCCTCATGTGGCTACTGGAGTGAATGTGGGCGAAGTTGCCCACCCACTGGTTGCATGTGATGTGTGCGATCGGCCAATCGTCGGAGTGCGCTACAAATGCGGGTTGGCTGCTGCTACTGCTAATCTGAGATATGATACTAGACGAGATGCTATTTTAATGTGTGCTCGAAAGCTGACATAAGTCAGCTTAATGTACCGCATGGAACCAAAAACTAAAAAGTGGAGAAAAGAAGAACTAAAAAGTAAAAATGGATATGCTCCGAAGTATGAGGGCTTCAGACTTGCAATCAAGTGGTCATGGTTTACATTCGCGGTCAAGGCATGGCTGCATAACGACTCTGGGCAGCCATATGCTTTGATGCTAACAGTGGCATTAGGTAACCCTGTACCCCAGTATCCCTGCTTCACTGTGTCTTAGTGGTTGAAGCCGGTGCATACTGTGCCTGAATGGTTGCCAGCCTGGGGTACTGTTCTGTCCCTAGTCTGATCGCATTGGGGTAATTTGTGCTACAATGCTTGCAATTCATCATTAACTAACCGAAATATGACATGTTAATCGACGATACTGGGTACTAAAATGGAAATCCAAGCAAGAGACAGGAACGAAATAAAAGTCAACAGTATTTTAGTCTTGTCTGAAATATCTGATGCACAGTTTGGCACATAGTGCCAGCCTCTGTCTGGCAGATACTGAGGACATTTGTGCATACCAGTCCGCCGATTGTCGATGTGTGTGCTAGGTTCTGTCACGACTACGATCTGTGCAGCACCTGTGAGAAACGTAGCGCCGACGTACACGACCCAAGCCATGTGCTGCTGAAGATGTCTATGCCGTGCAACAAAGCCCGCCTCAGTCGACCAACTGTAGAGAGCGTGCTGAAACGATGCATCAGCGACTCTCCACGGTACATGTCTACCAGAAATTATTACACTGGTTGCACCCATTGCTGAAAGGAGTAAAGCATTGGTCTGCTGTCTGTCTATTTGTCCATATGTCTGCCTGTCCTGTGGAAAGTTTGCCTATTAAGCATAGTTGACTGTCCTGGTGTCTGACAAGATATGGTTGTAACGTCACATGTGTTTGCTTGATCACATAGAAATGTCATTGCAGCAAGTTTTAAAGACCATTCACTGTTTATCATTTTTTCTTCAGTGCTTTGAATTTCCTTCCTTTGGCCTTCAGTGCTTTGATGCTGTTGGTTGGGCAGCAGGAAGGGCATCCGGCCTGTAAAAAACTGAATGGTGGGGTGCTGGCATGGTTATCTGTCTGGAGCGAGGTGCAGACTTGCATATGGTCCGACTGATGCCACTGCCACTCACTATCTCTTGCTCCAGTAAAATCCAGATTGGTTTAACCTTTTTGGTACCGGCTCACCTGGGTAGTCCTGGAAAAAAGGCCGTTAAATGGGTGTGTGTGTGTGTGTGTCACTATTTATCTTTGTCTGTGTTTGTGGGTGTTGTACTTTTATGGTGTACTTGCACAGCAAGAGCTAGAACGTTAAAATGAATGTTTGTGAAATGTGTCGTATGTCTGTAGCATTTATAATGCCCAGTTCGTGAGTGATGCAACATACCCAGACAACAGTTGCGTGGCACCGGGGATCATGCTGAGCAAGTCGTGGATAGTACGCAACACTGGATCAGTGCCATGGACTCCAACTACCACAAAGGTAGATTGCTTCCAAGTCGTTCATATTGGTGAAGATGCTTTGGGGTAAATTTCAGCAGAAGAAACAGAAGTTGCAGTGTTTAAAATACTAAATATTGCTATAGTGTTAGCCAAGCCATCTTCGAACCTCCTCCAGAGAATTGGAGGTGACCGTTGGTGTGGCCATGCACAACCTGGATGAAGAACATTCATGATGACCTGTATTTGCTGGATCTTGGGCTAGAGATTGGCACAAAATCAGCCTCTCTGGATACTGTAGCACTTGTACTGGTGCATGCTACTATTGGATTGGATTGAAGTTGCTTTTTAATCTAGGATAATAATTGCAATACATTGTTGAAGCCCAGTCCTGCATTCCTTTTGCTGTTGGGCCCGAAGTAGAGGAATTTAAAGGTGAAATGCATGAATATGTAATAGGCAGTTACTATTGTTGTTAATGTTGTTTACTTTGGCACCTGGCTGTCTTGCTGATAAACTACATCTACTAGTGGAGTTGAACTTTGATGATCGTCATTCCTTCTTTATTTTGCTTCAACCTTTTCACTGTCAGTGAGGGGCATATCCAGTCTCTTGCTACTTGTACCTGGAATCCTGGAATAGTCTCAGAAGGTCACCTTGGCATTTTTTCTACACGTACCTTTACTGACTGTCTTGCATGTGCAGTGTCTCGTCATTTTGGACTATCTGTTTATTCCTTCATTGCATTGCATTTACTTTTTTTCTTAATAGTTTACTTACAAAAGTGGCTGCAGGATGGAAAAACAAAAAGTTGCAGCATTTTATGGAAATGCAAGTGTCATGACCACCACTAGTAGTTGCAGTATCTTGTTGTACTAGAGAGTGATGATAGGCTGCATCACTTGCTGCAGTGGATAGATGTGGCTTGTTGTTACCATTGTAGCATGGTCTGTATGTCTCTGTCTGGGTCTGGTACAAACGTGAGCTCTACAAAAACAGATGAACAAATCAAGGTGCCACTTGGAATATAGTCCCGGGCAGATTCAAGGAACCATATGTTATGTGGGGCCTGGATTCCCCAGGATAATGTGCAGTTTTGGGAGACATATCCCTGCCCATTGTAAAGTATAAGTATAGGGAATATCTGGTATGCGGTTGATGCTCTCAACCTTATTCAGTAGCTGGCAGCAGTGATGCGGCCTTTCGCTGTCATTACTGTAGCAACTTGTTGTTTGTCACATGCCACAGCGTATGAGTTGTGTGATTGCAGCTGCTGCATAGTCATGGCTCACTGCTGGTCGAACGCAGCGAGGTGAATGTATCATACACTGCACCTGGAGATGAATGCACTGTCACTGTTCAGCTGACCACACCTTGTCATCCTGGTATCATATTTATTTCTATCCTGACCTTTCCGACTTTCATTTAACGTCCGTTTTGTTATTATTACCTATATGCCTTCAGTGCTTTGACGCTGTTGGTTGGGTGGCAGGAAGGGCATCCGGCCTTTAAAAAAACTGAGTGGTGGGCTGCTGGCGTGGTTATCTGTCTGGAGCGAGGTGCAGACAGCGCATTCCACTGCCACTCACTGTCTCTTGCTTCAGTAAAATCCTGATTGGTTTTACCTCTCTGGTACCGGCTCACCTGGGTAGTCCCGGAAAAAGGGCCGTTTAATGGGTGTGTGTGTGTGTGTTTGTTATTATTACCTACATACTTTTTACTTTTTATTTCAGTTGCATGTGATTGTTTACCAGACATAATAGTTAATACATGAATAATAATTACTACATACTGCAAGAAATCGGTTACGTTCCAGTTCATTCTGTTCAACTTTAAAGTGTTAATAGTCTAATAATATGGTACTGAACTGGTCTGTTTTTGTTTCCATTTGGACTGTGTTTGTAATTTTTAAAACTTTTTTGGACTTTGACGTTCTTATCAGTTTCTTTCTGTTTTTTTGTTTTACTGGCTAAGTGGAGTCCTTAGTATAGTGAATCATAAATTATCCTGGGCCCACAATTAAGTTGTGTGATTTTCTTGTGTACTGCATAATGTGACATGCAGATCGTTACACAAGCAACTGGAGGCTGTACGACACTGAAAACAAGTCGCAGTTCGGCCCAGCACTCTGGTGTTCCGTCACTGTCGTCCAGAACTTGAACGCGGCACCAAATGCCAGTGCTGAACTGACGACTGTGGCTGGGAACAGTGGAGTCGACGTTGGACTGAGCACAGAGGACCTGTTTGCATTTGTGAAGACTCTGGAAATGACCGCCGCAAAGAAGCCAGGCCCACTTGCTGTGCCAACCAACACCCCACTTGGTTAGTTTAATATCTATGGCTTTCTTTCTCTCTTTCATGCCTCTGCTGCCCATCTTGTGGGCCATCGAAGCATTATGTCAGTCCATCTGTGTGTGTGCATGCGTGCATATACATATGTGCATGCGGTGGAGGCATCTGACGGGCTTGTATTAGTAACTTTGTTTAATTTTTGCTAAAGTCGGTATTGGTAAAAGTTAAGATTATGCGATAGAAATACATGTAGTGATGGATTGTATAACCGATGGCTGTGAAACATAGTAATTCACTGAGTGTTAGTTTTGCTCGATGACTTTATATGATGTACTGTAGTTTGTTTATTTTTGTTTTTTTTTGGAAGCATGTTTGTTTGCTATAATGAACATCCGTAACTGTTGATGACTGAGTGGAATGTAAGTTTTACTGTTCCAAGTGGAACATTGTTAATAAGTTTGTTGAAATTATTATGATAGTCAAATTTCTAGATTTATACAAAAATGAAAAAAAACTAGTGGATGTGTTTTCTTGTCACTGCCACCTCATCATCTCTTGCTTCATTAAAATCCATAATGATTTGCCTTTCCAGTGCAGGCTTACCCAGATTGTCCTGCAAAAAAAGCCATTAAATGGGCATAGTGTAATGTGTAATGAGTGTGTGTGTATGTGGTGGTTCAGCATCAACGCCGCCGTTATATCGGGCAGACATCGGCCTGTCGCGAGTGTCGTCAAGTGGCAGTGTGAGCAGCATGGCTGATGACACAGCTGTTGGTTTCAACATGGCCGTGATGGCTGACCTCGTGCAGGAGAAGATGTGTGATTTCTCGGACGCAAACAACGGTATGCAACACTGTTTGCCATGCGGTGCTTATCAGTGCTTGGACAGTAGTTAATTATAACTGTGAATTAGTGGCTGCAGTAATGACTTGGACAGCAGTTAATTATAACTGAATTAGTGGGGAAATGTGGGTTCCAGTGTAACCAGGGTACACTGTCATCCAGCTTTATCAGCCCACCATTCCAGCAGTTCCGACTAATACAAGTCAGTTGTGGTAAGCACATGCCAGAGTGTATTCTTGCAGAAAGTTAGCTGCGTGGGCCACAGAATGCTCACTGGAATCAGTTGAGGGCCTTGTAGCTGCAGTCCCACATGCTCCCACTACATTCACACACACACACAACCGTTTAACAGCCATTTTTCCGGGACTACCCGGGTAGGCTGGTACCAGAAGAAACATTCATCCCCTATGTTATCCACAAAAATTTTGCACCACTATTTAGTTCAGCCGCAGATTCCGAGCCTATGAAGCAGTATTACATGAGCTCGTAATGTGTGTTTGTGACAGTTGTGGTGTGTACATTGTCACGGTGTTGTTGATTTGCAGTTGATGCTAAGGAGTCATTGGATGATGATGACGATGAAGGGTTCTGTGTGATTCCAATCCCAGACTGCTTCAACATGGACTTGCCTCCAGGCAGGACAGCTACCACGTCCATTGTTGTGAAGAAATCTGCAGCAACATCCCCCCAAGGTGATCAGTGTCACCCAAGAACTGTCATCTTGTACCTGTCTGATTACGTATTTATTGGATCACGTACCTGTGATCATAAGTCTCAGGTGTGACTACTTCGAGCACCCACTTGTGTGACTGTTGGCATCCGTCAGCCTCAGCATTATACTTGTTTAATTAACTGCAGGAAATGTTTTTATGCGTGTCTTCCACACCATGTTTATTACATGAAACTGGCTTTATTACTTAGCTACTACGTGATTTTTCTGCAGTGTTCTTTAATCTTTTACTGAAGCTGTGGATGCAAATCTAACATTCAAGTGAACCTGGATTTGCATATTGCCCCCTTTGTTACCAAAATACAGCAGGGAAGATGATGCGATCAGTCGTGTCTGTTCATCTGTCCCTCTGTCTGTTTTCACTGTGGTGTTTGAACCAACTGACCTTCACCTTGTTATTTTGGTGCACATATAGGGCATGAGAGCTTGCCAGGGATTGAAAGTCAGTCGTAAGTCAAGGATTAGCAAGGATAGTAATGTGGTTGGTTTGACCTCGATCCTGGATGGAGTGTAGTTTGTTTTCTAGTTTTCTTCCAACATTTTTTTCGAGGTTTCATGTTGTTTGTAGTTCATTCTTCTGCGAGTTCCACATTTATGTTCATTTGCTGTGTTAAGTGTGTTGAGTAAGTTTCACATTGATACACTTGCAGCAAACGATGCAGACACAGAGCAAAGAAGTGCACAAGAGACGGTGCACACAGAGCCCAAAGCAGCTGGGGCTGCACAGGAGACGGTGCATACTGAGGCTGTGTGCAGCCAGCCAGCGTCCAGTGCAGAAGTCGCTGTTGATAGTGACTCCATCTACTCCATCTGCTGCAGTGATGTCACCAATGATGCTGATACTCCAGATATTGTCCACGTTGATTATGAAACTCCAGTCATTACTGGTCATGGTACGAGAAATCATTCCATTGTTGCTCTCATTTCTTTCTTCTTACACTACTGTATAGGTTAGTGCAAAAATGGGCTGTGAGTCACAGTGATGCTAAAATATCTCATACAGTAGTGTAGCAACATGTTTATAGTGTGGTGGAATCTTTTTAACGACCACTTCGTTACAGATTTACTGATAAGTCACATGGAGAAAGAGTTTTGAAAATTAGCTTTTGTTGAAGATTATAATGACACCTGTTTTTCAGCACAGTGTACACACACCCATTTACACACACCCATTTAACGGCTCTTTTTCCAGGACTACCCAGGTGAGCCGGTACCAGAAAGGTAAAACCAATCTGGATTTTACTGAAGCAAGAGACAGTGAGTGGCAGTGGCATCAGCTGGGCCATATGCAAG
>Ga0126331_1000645_pt1 | contig 10245 bp, 9 predicted proteins | sample InaspJWI98metaG_FD_96379 | JGI IMG/M metagenome (GOLD analysis project Ga0126331, IMG submission 96379) | Marine gutless worms symbiont microbial communities from Oahu, Hawaii - Inanidrilus sp. 2 OAHU.JWI-98 metaG | ecosystem: Host-associated > Annelida > Digestive system > Unclassified | place... | reverse complement strand
GGGACACTTAAGGTCATTAGAAATGGTACTGTTTGATAGCCCACATACTTCCTATGATCTATAGTAACTATGTTGCAAGTTTCCTGTCTAATTAAGTGACTGTAATACTGCAGTCTTTCACACGGATTATGATAGATAAAATAATAGCCCAGGTAAGACTTTCTATTTGTGTGTAACACATCCTAGCTAACGTGTGCTATGTTTTCTGAGTTATGGGATTTAAGAAACCCCAATATAGCTAAAGTGGTGTTCAAGGTTACTCACTCAAAGTCATGTGTATTAAACGTAAACAGTGACAGAACGACAGACATTTGCTTAACAAGTTACTGCAGTACTGCCCAAAAACTGGCCTGACCATAGATGAAATCTGGGCCCCACATAACATATGGCTCTACGGGCCCACCCGAATCCATATCCCAAACGGCACATCGATCAGTTCTTCCGTTTTTGAGGGGTTCATGGTTGTGACCAACAGACAGACACATTGGCAACGTTACATCTGCAGCAATAGGCCACATCTATGCATGCATACACACGATGCAGCCTAACAGTAGTAAGATACCACACCTTCGCAAGATGTGAAAAACTCTTCAAGATCCGTCGACGGCCGGCATTCTGCTGTCTCGTATTCAAATGCCTGTAGGATCATATCAAACCGGTCGAGATCTTTCACGAACTTGGACTCAGCAGTTGACTGATCTTCGTATTCCTGACAACCAATTAGAACTTGCTGGAGGTAGAATGTAAGCATGAGTTGACACAGCCATTTCATGAAATGTAAAATAAGCTTCAAATAACTTAATTTTACAAAAGCCACTGGCATGACCAATTCGACAGTAGTATGACGCCAACTTTGTAATGAAGCAAACAGGCTTCCTAACCTGCCAAAGTTCAATAAATTCTTTGGCAATGTCTCTGCTTACCAGGCCAGCAATGTGATCCATGGCAGCCTAAACAGCACAAGTATTATACAAATACTAACAAACATCTTTCAAGTACAATGTCAGATAAGAACAGTACTGGTAAATTACCATATTTCCAAATTTATTCTGTAACTCCACATGTAAGAGTCTGAAATATCGGAAAACTAAATGACTGATGTGGGCAGTTATCCACTGTTTGAACTTTATAACTATCAAGCTTAGTCCAGAGTTAGGGACAAAGTTTCAGAGAAAAAGTGCCCTTATTTTTAAAGATAGCTTAATTGCTTTGAAATACAGTGTAGAACAAGTAACAGGAAGCCTTTGTGCCAAAAATAGACTCAAGATATTTCAACAGAACACTGACTTGTGACAGACAGATACACACACAAACAGACACAGAGCCACAGCATACACTGTGCTAGTATAGTGCTGTGCAGGTAAAAGTAAACATAATAAATACATTCTTACTGATAAGATTTTTATCACCAGAAAACGTTCTACAGTGCTATCTCCCTGTTGCATGTTGCCTTTTAGTCCCAAGGCCAGTTGTACAACATGCAGCCACATGTTACCATAAACAGTTTGTCTACTGGTAATCCCATATGCCCAAAATGGGATCAGACCTGTTCATGCTGGTGTTTTTCAGCAGCAGAAATAACATCGTGTGGAGTTAGATCTCCCACAATGCTTTCAGCCATGTCATGCACCAATGCCATCTTTATGCACCTGCAACACATTTCATGTTTTTTTCCATCCAACATTTTGAAACACAATGGCAATTATTTACAAAAGTGATTAAAGCATCTGGCAGAAAAATACAGAATTCGCATTCTACGTTAAGGCAGATATTTTACAGTATGTACTTAAAAAACTGTACATAAACTGCTAATTACAACTGTCCATTTATCCTTATCATTTTTCAGGGCCATAATATACTGCTGTCATTGCAGCTTAAACCACTGGAAAGGCCAAATATATGACACTTATGCTAAACACATTTAAAGACACAGCGGTCTGATACAACTGAAAGACAGGAACAGCATCTTGCATGTGAAAACCTATGCTGATTATTCTCCCAAAGTTTCACTTTCATCATCAACTCAACCTGGAGTAACTCCAAAAAATATAAAGTCAATTGAAAACTAAAACCATACAGATGTATAGACTGAAAGTATGCCACACATTAATTGAATATTTCCATGACTTGTTTACCAAGTAAGCATGCAGACAAGCAGACCAATTATTCAAATGGACAACGATTTTAATATGTTAGCCAAAAAGTGTTAATATTCATAAGTATATCAAACAACATTCTTCAATAAGACTAATAATTCTATATGCTATATGGTGTTCTTTCTTGCTTTTGCAGTGTCACAGATGTTTTGCGGCCATCATCCGTAAGCTGTGTGTATTCTAATTTCCAGAAATGGACCGCTTCTAGTCACCGCAAGTGATGATTTTTTTGTGCAAAACATTAAAACTTTCAAAATAAAATATACCTGTCTTTTGAAAGATCACTATGAGGACTGACTAGGAATGCCATGGTTGCCATGCGATACATATGATCAGCGATACTCTCCGGCTTCTTTATGCCACAGCGAACCCATCCTGTGCGAGGTGTTGACTGAAACAAACCAGACATGAGTGACAGACAGTAATCAACCTTTGGTTAGATACAAACACAACACAGACTAAGCACATATTTCTGAATGCAAAGCTGAAAAAAGCTGACCATGTCTACTTTGCTTAAATGTGACTAGCCACTGGTCTTAATGCAATCAAAATGTATTATTAGGATGCATCACATGCATGGAGTGCAAAGATGCAGCATACTGTTACCAATGTTCTGTGTTCTACGGGCACGTCTGACAGTCTGTTGGACATAACCATGAGCTGTGCTAAAATGGCTGAACCAATAGGGACGAAAGTGTGCCAAAAATTATAATAAATGACACCAAAAAATTTTTTTCTTAAATTGCAATCAGTATTTTGGTAATTTCAAACCATAACAGTTTCCGAGTGATGTTTGATAAAACTGCTTCAGTATATTTTATTTTTAGCACTGGAAATGACCAGCTCAGTGAACCGGCCCTGTGCCAATTGTATCAGTGCACTTTTGTTCCTTATTGAGATGCTGTTATGGGTGTAAACTCGGGTGGGCCAAAGGTATCATGTATTAGGTGGGGGGACTGGACCCCCACCCTCAAGGGGAAGGGGCAATTTGGGAAGTATGTCATGGCCTATTGAGAAGTATTTTGCCACATCCCACCCCCATTATTTTTCAAAATTAATTTTAATTCAAAAATATGAAATTTTACCATGCAAATCAATGCATATCAAGAAGGCACTAAAATAAACACTGAAGTGAATAAGCGAGTTTTGGAGAATATTCATACTCATTAAAATATAAGGTACCACTGACTTTAACGAGTACCGGTACCAAATTCCTTCAGCCTAACCGATTGTTTGTATATGGTCCAGCTGATGCCCCTACCCCCGCCATATCTTGTCTCGTTAAAATCCAGAATCGTTCCATCTTTCTGGTGCCGGCTTGTCTAGCATGTCCTGAAAAGAGGCCGACGACTGGGGGTGATTGTTTCATGAAGTGCACGCTTGTGATTAACCGACACGGTTCATACACACATTTTAAAGCACATACTTTTAATTTTCCCAACAGGAACACAAACTCCATTATTTTACTGCGTTTCATATTCATTCCATAAGCTAAACCACAATTCATGATCACGAATGTGTACTTTTGATGCCCAGTTTCATCAATTCGCACAAAAACACGAGTTAAAAGACACACCCACTGACACACCCACAAAAACGGTACGACTAATTACCATATGGCCAAAAGTTGTTGGAGTCTGGAGACTAGACATATCGGTACGGGTATTCGGTACCGGATTACCGGGTACGTACTTGCCGAGCGCCGGCAACCAACAGCGGCAAGCCCACTAAGCCCAGCACTCATTCGAAAATTAATTGTGTTTGCCTAGGCTAGGCTAGGCAACTATTTGTTATCCGAGTTTGTCACTCGTCATTCTCGAAACTTCGACACATTTTGTGGCCTTAGCCAAAGATTTCAAAGTTCGTTCAAACCGGCCGGATCATCGCCCGGATGCGGAGCGTGCCGTGTGGCATTGCGTTGCGGTGCCTTGCGGCTCCGCGCGACGTTGCGTCATATCCGCCGCAGTATGTCGTATTCCGTTCCGCAGCATGCCGCATTAACATTAGCGGCGACTGAAATCCTAGGCCTGCTTATTTGCAGCACGAGGAGCTCCATCCGGCACTGTTGCGGCTATATATGACTTTTGACTTACTTACTTACTTACTTACTTACTTACTTATTTTTACAATATTCAAAGCAACGCAAGACGATCGACGCACCGCAAAGCAGTGTAACGTATAGTCTTATCCGGTTGGAACCAACATTTAAACTATTTTTTTATTTTCTATGCAGGTTTCCTCAAATGTAGGTTTGGTTGGCAAATATCACGAAATTCAGCACTTTTCATGCTGTGCCACACTGCTGCACAGCTGAAACTGCATGCTATGCACGGACTACTGCAAACCGATGTAGGCCTATACGTCATTTTAAATTTGGTGGAGGTCGAAAAAGCGTAGGCCTAATTTGGGCAGATGACTGACAGCTCGACACATACGCAGTAAAATAGGCTATGCAAGGCGCCGCGGCGATCAAAGCGGCAGCGTCGTTATCGCTCGCACCGCGAACCGCTGCATTCAATCACTTGTAGGTCAATTACCGCATAAGTGGAGTAGCCATTTACCACGGTTGAAACTGCACGGGTTACCAGCAACTTTAGGATTCCTAATCTAGCTGCTGTTGCCTTTAGGAATCAACACATTAGCTTCAATCGTTTCGAGATAGCGAATAATGCGTTAAAAGTCGCCGACTATAACTTACCCACCAGCATTTGGCGCCGGGGTACCCGTTCAAATTTTATCAAGGTCTTTTTCGTCAGAAAACTAGAGTCGCCGAACAGCCCTGAATGGTTGCTTGTGAGTTTGCGTGATATAGGCCCCTACGTTTTTAGCCGACGTACAAACGGACGAATAAAGCGGACACGACGACAGCGTCGCGTGGCAAACAAGACACTGTTGAGCCTTCTCCGTCGATCGGCTCTCAACGTGACGCTGCCCGCACTTGCTGTTGCATGCACAGCGCCCGCAGCGATATCCTGCCCACAGGACGCTCAATAGCAAACCCGCCGGCTGCCGTTGCTGCTGTCGATTGATGAGACAGACAGACGAATTACGGACGGACGCGCGACCTTTACATAGACACTGCTCGGCTGTGGGCAGCGTCAAAAAGTAAAATACAAATTATTGATAGAACTTCGTGGCATGATTTATATTTTTCCGCAAGGTGCCGTAGGCCACGTGTTTTGTCTTGCGTTGAGTGAACTTGTTGCGTGAAGGTGTGAACGCAGCTTTCATTCTGCAGTTCTGCCTGCGGTCAACAATGAACACACACGATACTTGGTACCTGTAGAGTTTTTCGCTGCTTCTTGTAGAAGAATATTGCATTGCATCATAAATATAGGTTTATCTTCTCCGGTCAATAGAATGAGCGAGGCTACTGAGTTTCTGGCGCTGTGATTGAAGCTGACTTTGAAGCTGTAGCAAAATTCTGAGCAGTGTTCGTTGCCGAAGTTCTCTCAATTGCAGCTGCAAAAATTCGCCGCGACCTGAATCCACGTTTGCCTCGCTTTCTTTCGCATCAGCAACCTTCTTGTCTACGACTTGACTGAGTGATCTTAGTTCCAACAGTTTCTCTTCCAATCCGTGTAATTTGTCCATCTAGTGGGCTGTATTTGACTTCCGAACCTATTTCCATGCACAGTAAAACATAATATATTCGGTATAATAGACGACGAGGCCTACAGCAGAGACCATAATCACCTTCAGTGCAGTAGCTCAGCTACTGCCATTCATGCCGATTGCCAGTAAATCATACTGCAGCCGTCACATCACATACATGGAAATGTAATTATGTTTGCGAGTGTGTATCGAGTCATACAGACTGCGGCCTATACATACTGCGCATGCTATAGGCCCATATCCTATATGCGTAGGTATAAAGCTGCGTATGATAATGAAAAAGCAATTCTACAAGTTGGCTAAACTTATCGTCAGACGTCAGCTCGTTGATAGCACTCAGCTGTATAGCTACAAGTTTGTTTAGTAAAAAAACTTACTTACTTACTACGGTGTTACCGGTGGACGTGCGGCTCGCGATACGCTGCATAGTCTGAGTGATCCTTTTGACACTTTGGATGCGAGAAAACGAATAGGCTTAACCACGTTGCAGTCAGTTAGTTCTGTTGTCACTTTTATACTGCAAGCCACCAGCTGAGAGCCAAGATGCCTTTGTGCCGTCACAGCTCTGTAACATCACACCTAGCTGTGACGTCAGTGTTTCTGACGCGAGCTTCACATATTCACTTGTGCGTTTAGAGTAGGCCTAGACCGATGTCACACCTGCGATTTTGTCGCGCGATTTTGTCGCACCGCTTTATCGCGCGATTATATCGCAGCATGCTACTGTGCAGTTGCACGCTGCAACTTTTCTCGCGTAAACAAACCATGAAGCAACATGACCGGTGATGATATTCTTGCTAGTAGTTTAGTTTTAGTATAGGCTCTCTTGCAAAACGAAAGCGTACGATCAGTCGAACTGTTCCGAAAAGATTAGATATGGAACATTTCACCATTTTCGAACCGTGTTTGTGAGGGAAAATCGTGAAACGGGAAACGTGGTGCAGAAGCCGTGTTTGCTTATGCGACAAAATCGCGCGATATAATCGCAGTGTGACATATTGGTCTTAGAAACAGTATAGATGTCAAACGTTTCCGCGCGATATAATAATGTCTAAAGTGCTTTCAGAGCATACTATAAAAATATGTCATTAATGTGCAGCGGAATGTACTTTGACGGCGAGTGTTTGCAAGCTGTCGGTTTTGCAGTGCCTATATGGCTAGTTTGGCGTCGTTTGCGGTTTCTAATGTTTGGGCCGATCCTGTCATTAGTCGGCGCATTTGTTTGTTTACTTTGTGAATTCGTCACATTTTCGTGTACTGTTGAGCATATAGATTCAATGATCTGATCTATATACTGCTGAGTGTTGTGTGATTAAAATGACTTTCTTTCATTTTGGAAACTGTATTGCTCTTGCATACGTGCCGTATATGATTGTCTATAAAAGCTCTGGCTTGTGAGTACTTGTACACTATTCACTAATCATGTTATGCGTCGTGACTAGTTGTGGGCCTAATTCTCTTGCTGGTACCACAGATCAAATAATGTACGACAGACGGCAGTCGAGGCGAGAAGCCTCGCAAGTGACTAGCAGGGATGCAGAGATCAGCATTATGGCTGACTGCAAAAGTGACCACAATGACCTACGACGTCGTTCTACTGGTGACAGGCGTTAAATATCCTTGATAGCTGCATGTCAGAAGACAAAGGTTGGAGAAAAGTATGTACATCATTTAAATTGTGGGTTTATGGGCAATGGCTGATTTAAATGTGCGTCAAGTAACCTACCCTAACCATCACATCTGCAGATCTGCACATACACATTAATCCCATAGCAGGGCTTGCATGAGATGGTGACTCAGGCAGGTACTCAGTCCAAATCATGTCCTGTTCGAGACCCAGTGTTCACTCTGTGAGACGTGGGAATAATACTTCGTTGGAATTAACATCCTTAACTACATGTTATGCTCATTTGCATATTCGAAAGAGCATGACCCACATCATTAACTATACTTTAATTAGCTATGCTCATCAGTAAGAAATGAACAGTGTAACATTTGTGATTATCGTTTTCTTTCGTTGAGAATGCATTGTATTTATTGTTATAGGCAGCAGTATTCACAATTCTGTTTGTTTTTTGTGGATTGTGTAGGTCAGAATACAGCGCTTTTTGGAAATGCGTGCAAGCTGCTGCAGCTTATCTCGTTACACAGCTGTGCAAAATGCTCTTTCTGGCAACATTCTTTCCAGCAACAGATACCATCATGGGGCAGTTTGATATTCTTGGGGTAAATATCCAGTTGTGCTCTTATAGCCAGTAGTAAAAAATACTAGGAGGAATGTTATGTAGGGAAACTGTAGGCCTATATTTTGCTGTTGTATACTATTGTCAGTGGCATGTAACAAACTACTTTACTAAGGTGTGTTTTTGAATTCTTAGGAGCATAGTGCATATTATTGATTGGTTTTAGGTTTAGCAATTGAATCAAACTATACGACTTAACACAACTGTTATATCACTGGAATGTTGTCACAGGAGTTGTTCAAGTCAACTGTTGACTTGGCAGACCTTGTTGGGCTACATCTAGTAATGTCTCAGATAGCTGGCAAAGGCCAGCTCAAGTTTATGATTGCTGGTGTGGGCTGGGCATCTGCAGAGTTAATTATGACTGGGTATGTTGATCATTTCGAACAAATCAAGTATATTTCAGAACATGCTATACATCACTTGCCATTAAACTAGAAAGCCCTTACTTCAGGTTGTACCGACAACATTATCAACTTTTTCCTTTTGTGATATCATGAATTTTGAATATTATCTTGACCTTTGAACTTGACCTAGACAATACTAGGTGTAACTACCACACCAAAGAGGTCATTTGGTTCAAAAATTATTTTTCAGACACAGACATATGCTATTATGCTACCCTAGATTGCTTTGTCAATGATGGTATCTTCAGCAGTTTTTGACAGGACAGACCACTGGCTCTTATCATAGACAGACAGATGGACACCAGGCTACAGAAATAAAACATGCTATGCACATGTGTTGTATGGTAAAAACAGTCTGCATACAGTTACTAATTTGTTGTGACTGGTGATGCTTTGGTATTCTAGTGTTCTGCTTCAACACTCATGTCAAATTTGTTAATATGCAGGATACTACCACTGTGGTTTGGTGCACGGGGAGTGGAGTTTGACTGGAAATATGTGCAGATGAGCTTGGATTCCAATGTCAGTTTGGTATGAAGCATCACTTGCTGATTAGCTGTGTAACCCAATTGGGTGAATTTGAGGATTCTTGGAATTTTATGTTATGCAAAATGGAATTTCAGGTGGATGATAATTTTTTTGCGAGTTGTGATGCAGTTGTGATACATAACTGACGACGTTATAAATGATGCATTTAGATGAATACTTCATATATGTACTGTTGCTGTTTGTATTTTTAGCTGCATCACATCACAACGGCGACACTTGTTTGGCTGTATAGTCGCACAGATCTCAACAAAATGTTTCTTCCGGTGGTTGTTGCTCTGCTTGCATTCAGCTGTTATCGTCCACTTATAATCGAGTATGGTTTGCCTTCTGCACTAAGTCATTTTTATGTTTTTATAGTGTTTGATACTGTTGGCATATGACATATGTCAGGCAGCCATGGTGCCATTTATAACTGATAGCTCTTCATTTATTTATTGTATAATAGAACTCGTATATCAGAACAAGAAGAACAAGTGTCCAAGGTGGTTTGACTAAAGGACATCGCTGCTGGTCATGCACTTTTACATAGTCCCTACACTTTGCAGTGGGTTAGCACATCTCTCAAAAGTACCCGTTCTTGTGAAGGGTCTGGACTCCATCTAATACATGGTTCCTTGGGCCCACACAAATATGCCCCCCTAAATGGCATTTTCATTGGTGCTGCCATTTTGCGTGGCTCAGGTATACCAAACACGAATAGCCAATAAAGTGTTCCAGGTGTGAAATAGGACGTACATGTATATCCACAGTATATGGCTGATGTGGCCTAAAACAGGAAGTGCCCAGTGCACAAACATTGTAATTACTTTAACAGAATTTCTATATAACAACAGGATTTACTCTGAGCTGCACACCAGTTTTGTCCAGTTAGGTCTGATAACCTTCAGTATTTATTTAACTGGCCTTATTTTCTGGAGTTAATCCAGTTTGGGCTAGATCGTCCAACATGCAACAGACTGTTGAGTGTTGATCTCTTTTATTGTATGTGATTAGCAGTAACGTTTGCAATTAATACAGATGTTCATGTATTAATTTACCATGTATATTATATACACTGTGTCTCAAAAAAAAACAAGACACCAAACTCTTGCCCATAACTTCCCCAAATGTTAACCGATTTTCAAAATTCTTTCACTGGTACACTCACTGATAAATTTGCAGCTAACTCATATTTAAATATTCCACCACACCTTAAACGTGTAGCTACACTACCTTGTGAAATATCTATGTTCAAAAAATCGCAATGCTCAAGAAGTAATTGAAGCAAACTGCCAT
>Ga0126331_1000644_pt1 | contig 10250 bp, 5 predicted proteins | sample InaspJWI98metaG_FD_96379 | JGI IMG/M metagenome (GOLD analysis project Ga0126331, IMG submission 96379) | Marine gutless worms symbiont microbial communities from Oahu, Hawaii - Inanidrilus sp. 2 OAHU.JWI-98 metaG | ecosystem: Host-associated > Annelida > Digestive system > Unclassified | place... | reverse complement strand
TAGTGTATTTCATACTGTTTAACGTGGTGAGAAATTTTAATTGACTATCATTCAGCACTGAATTCTTGACAGTGCCTCAGAATTTTTGTAACAGTTTATTAATTATTAACAAAATTTTTAACTTTGACCAGGTGATGCTCACTTTTTGAGAGTTGCTAGCAAATTGTTGTGGGTGATGCGACCATGGTAACAGAATAGTCTAGAAGTGTGTCAGCCCAGAAGATGGTCATTTTAAAAGGTTTCTGACTCAAATAGCTATTAGTGGAATGCATGTGGTAATGTCTGTGAATGCATTTGTTCATTGTATAGGTATTTCTTTAAGAAGGCAAGCAACGAGTTTGGTTCGGGAGTTGTCATGGAGGAAGTGATGGAAGACAGTGACGTTCTGCCGCTATGGGAAGGCAAAATCATTGCCAAGGTTGAGCGAAGACTGTGACATGCCATATTCACTGTGCTTCATTTGCCTGTGTTGTCAGTGTGCCACGAGTGCTCCGGCGATTTTTTTTTGTTTTTGTAATACAGCTGTAGCATTTTTACTCTTAGTCGTTGTATTTAGTCACTACTTTTACGGTTGCCTTATGTGATCTCTATTCTTTTGAGCGACAAATGACAGTATTTCCTTCTGGTGCTTTACAGCTCAAATTTTCGTTAACCATTAAGCCTATATTTTTGATATTGATATAAAATAGTGGAATATTTTCAGTGTTCTACTAGTCATTATTCCTAGGTATTGTGGGTTTTGAATACTGTTTTTCATGATGCGTTTTGCATAATAATGTGACATGTCACTTGTCAGTACCTAAGTCCATTAAATGTCTATGTTCCAACAGCACCTAGGTAACTGCTGCAAATAACTGGTCCTTCCTGCACTCGTTCTAGAACAGTACCTTTGGGGATAAGTGGCACAGATCTTTTGTGGGTTCGATGTATTTCCTGTCAGCATCTGTTCAAAGCAACAAATGAAACTCCATGCAGTGACTCCAGCTAGTGGCCTGCCCCAGTGGCGTCGCCACGGGGTGCACATGTCCACCTCACTTTTGCTAGAGGTCACTCCTGAAATTGATACAGATCCGACGGGTTTTGACGGGGGGGGGGAGAGGTAGGGGGTTGGTCCGGTTGGCTCTACCTCCAGATCCACATTATAGGCTCGCACTCGCCATGTCTGTCCACCCCACATATTTTGACCTGGCGACGCCCCTGGCCTGCCCTCATTGTTTCTTCATCCATCACCAGACTCCTGAGTGAAGGGACATTGTCCTTTTATTCAGTGATGGGCAAAGTTGTTACTAACTAAAAGTTTAACTAAAAATAATTAGTTAAATGTATTTATTGCATTTGGTATTTTCTTTTACTGTATCAGTAATTACTATAAGATTATAATTAATTTTGACTTTTTGTGGCATATGAAGCAACATTTTTACTTTACTTACTGTCATAGGTATACAACAAATGACTTAGTTTCATACAGTCCGGCTTTTTGACACACTTGATATTTCTGACATTGTCTGTATGTACATTAATGGCAACATTCTGAGGCACAGGAGAAAGTTAAACTAAATTTTTTACTTCAAATTTAGTTTTAGTTAACTAAAATCTTTTAGTTAGTTGCCCATCACTGCTTTTATTCTGGATCTCTGACACTGGTACCTCTATGCCAGTACTTGACAGTAGTTCCAGCTAGGCATATATTTTGACAAACAGGTGTTCTGTGCTTCCACGCATCCAATATATGGGGATGGGGGCATATTTTGGGGTTATCAGTCCATCTGGCATTCTCCAGTCAGCCTGTTGATTTCTGTGCAGTGTTGTGCCTTATTACTGTGTGTCCCAGTAAAAACGCCCACCTTTTATTTCATGAATAACTCAGTAAAAAATCAACTGATTGAATAATTTTTGGTATACAGATCCCTGAAGGAATTTTATGCATGTGATGTTAAACCCGTCCACCAGTAAATAAAAGTAAATCCACTTTTATGTTTCCACAACTTGTTTATCAACAGCTGCGAATAACAAAGAAAATAAACTGTTGAAAATGGTTTTTTTTGGATTTTGCCAGATACTTTGGTGCCATGTCAGGACAATTTTGTAAATACCTGTCAAACACACAACCGTTAAACGGCCCTTTGTCCAGGACTACCTGGGTGGGCCGGTACCAGAAAAAAACATTCACCCACTCACACACATCCTGGTCAACAGACCCTTTATCAACTTACTTATGTCAAATTTCTTCAGAATTTTGTACACCAAAATTATTAATACCGGGTGATTTTCATCGAGTTACTCGAAAATAAAAGGTGAACATTTCTGTTGGGATGGACTGTATATTTAACTACATTTGACAGAGCAACTGTAGCTGCAGTATTAGAGTCTTGCTGCTTTTTGTTCAGAATGACAGTATTTATGGGTTTTACAGCGAGTTTCTGTGTAGCAAATGATATATTTAAAACACTGATATTGTATATGCATCTCTGATGTACAGATGTTGTTTTAGCTTTTGAACTGTTAGAGATGTTTTGATACAATGCTGTATAGTTTGAGACATAAATACAGCACATTTGATACAACGCTGTGTTGTCCGAGATATAAATAAGCACACAGATTGTGTTTAGAGGTTTTGTTGACAACTACGAACCTTTGTGTCTTTCTCGTTCAAAGACATATGCAGGGTGACCATCCTTCAAGCACTGTGAAATTTCCATCACTTTCCCCATTTCTTGCAGTAGACCTACGAACTACGACTTTGAACCCTGTAAAATAAATAACGTCTCTAACTAAACATGAAACACATGTACCAAAGATGTAAATTATCTTCAACAAGTGTGAACAACCAAAAAAACACCAAAAAAATTTTTGCGCAACATCTAGTATGTAATGTGCAACATGCACTTAAAACAAGAACTAGTTGGACATAAATTCATCTACAGGGTGACTGCTTGTCTGTAAAATCTGGAAATGTCAGCACGTGTCAGGGAATTGACTGAACATTAGCGAGGTGTCTGGTACAACTGTTTATTGCTGATTTCACGTTTTGGACTATACCGATGTTTTGTAGACTGCCTGGGGCTTTGTGTCACTTGCATTAATGGCCTTACTGATTATTAAATCACTGCAAACATTTCTGTACAGTGCTACTAGCGCACTACATTAAGGCATTTTGTCAGTGCACAGAGACAATAAAGTATGCGTGGTGTAACCAGTGTGGCAGGAGTACTGCAAGGTAGACCCCGAAGTCAGTTGCATAACGAATATGACTGACTGGCTGACTTGAAGTCAACTTGGGAAAGCTAAATGACCGGTGGCAACTGGGCATGAATATGACTGGTGGCGGCGACTTCTCAAATTTCTCAGTAGATTTTTGCTTATTTGTAATGAATTAAATTAATTTAGTTTTTACGGTTTTCTGCGTGGTTTCGTTCAATTTTATTTCTAACATTTTAAGTCACTCCTGTTAGGTATATTTTCTTGTGCAAAGTAGCCCATACTAGGGGAATGCCGTTTTGGAAAGAGGCCAAAGATGGAACCCCATTCCCCAACTTCTTAGGGACATGAAGGGGGATGATGCTGCAAAAACAGCTGTCGTTTGTTAAACCACTTCACTATCCACAGGAAACTAATGCTTGTGCTTACTGCGCTCCCCAGACCCTCAAGCTGGATTGATGGAGGAAAGTTACAGGGAGAGAAGGGAGAACAGGGAAAAAGCAATGATTGGTAGAGATGGAAGAAGATGGGAGGGAAAGACAAAAGAGACTCAGGAGAGTGGAGCAAAGAGAACGAAGCGGAAGAAAGGATCGACGACAGAGAAAAGGAGGTGGCGTTCTCAATTTTAAAATTTAAACACTATTTACAAGACTAATTTGTTGCATATTTGGCTGAATTTTTTCCCAAGTCGCTGCCATTCGCAAAAATGTGACTGACTGGGAGTCGGCATGAATATTACTGGCGGCGGTCACTCAGTTAAAATGACTGATTTCAACTTGAGCGAATATGACTTGCAGTAGCACCTCAGGGATCTACTGCAAGGAATTAGGAAAGTGATCGAAATTTCACAGTGCTTGAAGCATGGTCACCCTGCATATGTCTTTGAATGAGAAAGACACAAACAAAAATAAACTAACTACAATATCTACAACAATTGCGAACAGTAGAAAAAAAGGAATTTTTGTGCAACATTCAGTACTTGGCAATTTTAGCATGCAACAACAACAAACATTTATTTTAAACAAATTACTATGAATTTTAAATTCCTTTTTGGCACGTACATCCAAATGTTATATAAGAGGTGCGATTTCAGACACTGAAAATATGACAGTAAAAGACTGCAATGTGCACAAGCACGACTGAACATTGTCTAATGCAAACAAACAAACAGTACACACACGAACAAACCGCAACAAAAACTTGTTTATATCTATCTTCAAGTGCCACTTGCAGATTTCATTTATGCACGTATGCAAAAACATGTATGCCTTTATTTCTTAGTGTGATTCGGAGTATGCCTGTTTTCTTAGTTCATCCTTTGGCTGCCAGAATGCAATAAATGTTAGGTTAATACCGATGGTTAGCACACAGCAATGCAGTTACTGCAGAAAAAAAACTGGCAGTGGCAACCATAAAACAACCATAGCAAACGATACGGGCTAGTGACCATGGTCTGACTGTTGGAATCGCTGTGCAGTTACTACTACACAGTTTATTCTAAGACAGCCTACTGTTCAAATGGGGTTTTTCAAATTTTCTGACCTTGACTGATCAAATCCTTGACATTTACCGGACCGATTTTCCCTGGACTAACCTTCCAAGGTTTTCCAGAATGTGACCATTCAGAATGACCTCACACGTTCCTGTTCTAACGAAAATTTTCCAGTTACTCTGTAATTTCGTACATATAATTGTAATGTAAATGTAATGTAATTTCTGTCATATAATACACGCCACGAAGGTCTGACTGGGGGTGTCGTGAAGGGCATCCAGGCTGCAAAAAAGCCTGCTTTAGTGATCACCAAAGATTTCGGGAAGCATATGTTTGCAGACCGGGTTTAAAACATGGTTTGTTACTGCTATACTACCATGTCTTTTACTTTTTTCTTGGAATGGCTTTCTCTATTTTGGAATTCTCTGGGTTATGAAAAGAGAGTCCCCAAAGATAACTAGAGCAGGTTTTTTTCAGGTTCTTTCCGCCTGTACAACAGACAACTGAACGCAAGGTCAACTTGACAAAACAAACGCTTAGAGAAACAACACAGAAGGTGGTTTATTAACAAAGCACAAGTGTTTGTCACAGTGAGCTGGTGATGGTTGCCGATGAACGGGCCTCAGCAGCGGTAGCGTGCATGCATGACTTGTGTGAGTATTTCGCAGTAACGTCGCTTTGCGCAAAGCTCAGCGCTTCTTCCACCATGACCTCAATGTCGTCGTCGTCGTCACCTGTCAACCAACAGTTACCAAGATGATAAGAGAAATGAGCAGTTCTTTTGACATGCAGCAAACCCACACCGGCTCTCACCCACATTCTAACCCCCCAACTTTGACTCTGACCTTTTCACCTCAGGGTCAGTGCATGCTGAGGGCCTGCCGTGAACTACATCTCTACGAATTCAAGCCATTTTCCTTTTCTGGACCAGCACAAACAAAGGAATAAAAATGCGGACAAAGTCACAGACATGCAACTGAACGCCCACCCACGTCGGCTATAGCCACTGGGGTGGGTAACTATGGTGCCCGGTGTCCGGTAACCACGAGACATTCAGTTATTAAACAGAAGCTACACAAAACAAGGGGCGTATGAATGTACACGTACTGCGGATTTGAACAGGTTAAACACTTACCAGCTGCAGAAAGTGAAGTTTTTCAGAGTATAATTTTAATCACTGAAATTCTTCGGTTAATGGTGGCCATGTGTCACAGACTCAAGTGGTATATCCACTTATGGGCTCAGTGGCCAAAGAAATGGAGATTGAGTGTTCCACCTATACTACTCCACGGGTTTGGTGTCCTTTATCTTGTTCAAAAAACCAATGAAAGATGTGCGTCGTTAGTGCTGCTTATACAAAACTTTAACATGTACATGTAACAGTGATAAGCTTCTGCCTTCGGTGCTTTGACGCTGTTGGTTGGGCGGCAGGAAGGGAATCAGGCCTGTAAAAAAACTGAGTGGTGGGGTGCTGGCATGGTTATCTGTCTGGAGTGAGGTGCAGGCTTGCATGTGGTCCAGTTGATGCCACCGCCACTCACTGTCTCTTGCTTCAGTAAAATCCAGATTGGTTTTACCGGCTCACCGGGGTAGTCCCGGATAAAGGGCCGTTAAGCGTGTGTAATGTAGTAGTAATAGTAGTAGTATGCAACAGTGGTAAGCTTTCTATAGCAAAAAAGTCCATGTTCAGCCATAATTGCGAATGCAGACAACACGGCACTACCCACATTCGCCTGACGTGTTGCTGTGTGCCATGCAGCAGTTGATCAATATCTCCTGCTGGCCAGGCCACAGCAACAAACTTTGCTGCTGTGGCCCATGCTGGGAGAGACAGACGAACAGACAGACATCCGACAGATGCATAGACCCTGCTCCGCATACTACATGGGCAGTGACAACACGCAGTGCCGTCTTTAAGTGCATTGGGGCCCCGGGCACCCCCAGCGAAACGGGGTCCCTCGCTAGAAAGTATTTACCAGGTTTCCCTTACAGTTGATCTTTGCGAAGGTTAAGGCAGAAGATTAGCAGCATTTATTGCATCGTTAACTGCAACTGTCCCAGCGCAGCACAAAAACAGCCCTTTGCTGTAGGTCTATTTTGCTAGTGTTTGTACGATCATGCAATAGCATCAACAATAAGATAATTAGTTTTAAAAAATTATTTCACCACAACCAGATGGGGGCCCTCAAAAAGACAAAAAATCCGGGAACCCTTGGCACGTGCCCAGTGTGTCCATTGGTTAAGACGGCCCTGGCAACACGTCAGTGTTGAGCTTCCTACGTCAGCTGACAACATGACACTGCTCGCATTACCGTCGTGCTGCTTGGCGCCGTTGCTGCTAGGCGGCTGTAACGCTGTAGATCGATACCACCAGCCCAGCAGCCCACAGCAGCAACCCGCCACACGCTGCTGCAGCGACAGACAGACGGACGGATGGACATCATACCATTACATAGACCCTCCTGCATACTACGCGAGCAGTGTCAAAAATGCGGCCGAGTTTGTGCTGTGCTACACTAACCTTCATTATCAGTCGACCTGTCTTTTTCGATGAGTTCCATGCTGAAAACACAAAACAACAGTTTACAGCAAACAACAGCAGCATCAACGAAGACAGACCGAGACAACTGCCACAACAGCCAGCCGTCATGTTTCCACAGCTGTACGCTGGTCTGTCTGGGCAAATATTTGGGAAAAAACAAATTGTTCAGTTGACCTTAAATGACCTTTTATCTTGGATCACGGAATATCATCGAGGGCTGACAGTTAACAATCTATGACTGACTGGTTTCCCATTAGTGGTCAATGGTGAGCTGGTGACTGACTCAAAACTTTATGTCTGCACACACATTCACACACGTCAATGTCAATGTCAAAAGTAGATTTATACACACACACAACCGTTTAACGGCCCCTTGTCCGGGACTACCCGGGTGGGCCGGTACCAGAAGAATCATTCACCCATTCACACACACGACGAAGAAGGATTCGAACCGACAACAAAGTCTGCTTTGAGCCAGCGAGGGTTGTTAGACCCGATTAAGCCAGCATACAACCAAAGTCGGCCGGATGGCCGGCTCAAATTAACAACCAGTGGCTTTAACCGACTATGGATCAATATGCCAGCAGTCCTGGTCGCAGTACCTACTGTTATGCAAAACTCGCTACATCCTATATCAATTTCCCACATTACTGCTCGCCACCTTCTGGATTTTATGGCACAGATAACAGAGGCAGACACACTGACAATCTGTCTGGACGCCACCCCACCCAGCCTCTCAGTGCTCCGACCTCCATTATCCCCCCATTTTACGCTGAATGCCGTCTGCCAAAACCCTCCCAATTTATCCCGGCTTGGGACAGGCACCGAATAATGCTGGCTTGCATACCCGGTGGCTTGGTTACCAGTGGTCAACAGTAGATTTATATAGCGGATAATTGTGAAGCCTCTCATGTGCTGTGTATGCTAGTAAAACGAGAAAAGACGTTTTCAGGTCCAGGCGAAAAATGTCAAAGGAATGTGACGGATCGAGTAGGTAGTCTGGTAATGAGTTCCAGGCTGCCAGTTACTTACTCTACCAAGGAGTATGGAAAAAGTGACCACCTGTAAATATCTGTGATTCAGCAGTAGTGATCCCCTCGGTGCTTTGCATCTGGCCTCTAAAACTGCTTCAACAATTATGCTCAAGTTTCTTGTTTTGCGAAGCCCAACCCAACCTGAAGTAACTTTGAAAAAGAATAGGCCTACTAATTACACAAACCAGAGATGTAAAAACAGTGTTTGCTTTTCTTCATTTTGCAACTTGTTTTAGGTACCTGGCATTTATACACAAACATCTGTGATTCAGTAGTAAAATGTCAATTTAACTCAAACGTCAAACAGGATTCCCACTCTCTAACTTTTCAAAAATTGCAGGACTTTTCAGGATCCCTTGAGAACGTTTTCCTGGACTTTGGTGTGTATTCTATACATATACAGTGTCACAACATCGCAGAATGGCCATCACAAGTTGGAAAGTTGTCCAGTTAGCAACTGGACAAATTGTCCAGCAACTTAGCACCGATATGCCGTACATTTGTTTACATAATTTCAAGGCAGTGAAGGAAGCAGGTGCAAACTCAACACTGCACATGTTCCTATATTTGAAATACAAGGAAATTCCGGGAATTTCCAGGACCTTACGTAACAATTTCCAGGACTTTCTGGGACCACACTAATTTTTTCAGGACTTTCCAGGTCCACAAAAATTCAGAAAAAAATTATGTCTATCCAGGACTTTCCAGGAAGCGTGGTAACCCTCACGAATTGTTGTGACTGAGACAGCATGACACACAACGGCTGACCTGGACTGTCGTCGATGCTCTGCACAGCAGCTGACGGTCACTGGCTGCTGCGGCAGCAGACTTGTTGTCATGACCGTGATGTTCCTGATGTGCTCGTTACCAGCATCGGCAGGCAAACTACTTGCAGCCGCCTGCACAACACGTCATCACCGACCACCGTCAGCACACGTCTCAACAATGCAATCGTAGATATCAGACTCCGCCCCCAGTCCAGTGCTGCCCCCTGGTGGGTCAGTTTGAGTGGATGTTATATGCTGACCCATACAGAGCCACTTTGAGTATACACCTTTTTGCATCACCCATTCCTGGCCATCATGTGCGAATTTGATGTCATCCAAAAAAACGGAAGTAAAACGTATCGCAATGCCGCCAGACTAGGACCGAGCCACATCCATAGGTAACATGTACAAAAAATTCCCCTTGGCTAGTAGTAATTTTCCTTCCCATGCAGCACAGAAGGCTGAATTGGCCTCAGCGGTTGTTAAATATTTGAGATGGTATACTTGGAATCAGAAACGATTACCCATCTCACTGTCAACTTGGCTCAATGACGATGCGACCGACACCATCGACATGAGGCCAAAACGCCACTGCCAAACCAACAAACAGCAAAGCACAAACGGGGTTCCCACTCTTTAACTTCAAAAAATTCCAGGACCCCAAGAACGTTTTCCAGCAATATAAATATAAGGACAAGCAGCAGTTACTTATGCTATATACAAGTCAAGGTATAATCCATGGCGAAACGGCCATCAAAAAGTGGAAAAGAAAACAGTAACTGTTTTCTTTCCAACTTTGCTAAAATTTTTGAAATTTATTGTCGCTATTCATTTTGTGCTCTATAAATGCATGAATCGTCGTCAACATCATTATTATTACCTTGTCGGTGGTAGCAGCAGGTGGTGGTTTGGCAATGTAGTCTGACGGCGGGAGGCCAATCATCTGGTACTGCAGGGCATCACTGACAGGTGCCCCCTGTGTGTACGGCTCACCGCTCCTTGTAGCACCTCCATGTCCCCGAGCCTCACTGCTCAAACCCGCCTTCTTCCTCTGCAGCAGCGGGTCCGACCTGCAGAAAGTCATACTACAAGTTATGCTGCTGCTGCTGCTGCTGAAGTCCGTCGAGTTCGACGACGACGTTGCACTGCTATTAAGTGTTGCCGGTCTTGTCATGGGACCGCATGTGACTTCGGAGTCCGAAATCGGAAGCACAGAC
>Ga0126331_1000643_pt1 | contig 10252 bp, 5 predicted proteins | sample InaspJWI98metaG_FD_96379 | JGI IMG/M metagenome (GOLD analysis project Ga0126331, IMG submission 96379) | Marine gutless worms symbiont microbial communities from Oahu, Hawaii - Inanidrilus sp. 2 OAHU.JWI-98 metaG | ecosystem: Host-associated > Annelida > Digestive system > Unclassified | place... | reverse complement strand
GGATATCCGCCGCAGCCCCGGTTCTTTTTGAACTCTTCGGCCTGCTGGACGGCCGCAGTTGGTTCGACGAGCCCGACAGCGGCCTGGTTGAAGTCAGCGTTTGCGTTCGCAGCGGCCATCGCGCCGGTCCTGATTGCGCCCGGACCCGCGCGATGCTGGTCCCCCGGTCCGGACTGCGGTCCCAGCCCTGCCCTTACTGCCGGGTAATTCACAGCGATGCCTCCGGACGATGGCGCGTGCACAGTGGGTGCGAACGGATTGCCGCTATCAGACCGGTGAAGCGTTTTGTCCTGCCCACAGCGATGGAATGGTATTACCGCAAGACAAATTCAGATTATCATCCGCTGCCGGCCTATCGCGGCGATTGTCTGGCCCTGCCGGATGCCGTGCCCACCGGGTCGCTTTCTCTGATCTATCCCGGGATGAAGGGAAAAATCTACGTGCCGATCGAGCTGGACGGCCAGCGGGGTCGCACGGTATTTCAAGCGGCCCACCGTAATGCGCGGATCAGCATTTTCTGGCATCTGGACGACCGGTATATCGGGTCTACCCGCGACATCCATCAAATGGAACTGGCGCCCGCTCCCGGCCGGCATACGCTGACGCTGGTCGATGAAAACGGCGAGCAGCTGCAGCGCGTGTTCACCGTTCTGGCTAAACAGTGATAATCGATCGAATGCTCCGACCTACGGGAACTCGCCGAGTTATTGCGAGAGCTTCGTTACAGTCCTGGAAATCTGGTTCTTTGAGCCAGTCGAAGATCCCGCCATCGGGGGTCAGAGTTAAATGGTTTTGCCGGTAAAGATAGTGAGCTGTTTTGGAGTACTGGAGCGTTGGAAAAAGCTAAAACCCGAATTTCAACTCGACTAAGTCCTTATCATTACTCCATTATTCCAGCAGACTCCCGCTATAAAGAAAGACCCTGAAAGCCCCTTCTGGGGCGGCTCAAAACTAGGTCCTCCGGGCCTGGAATCTTTACTTTTTACTGCCACAGCTTTTCCAAAAATTCGATCGGGTCGTGATAGTATCGCTGCAGGTCGGCCGGCGTATAACACGTGAGGCTGTACGTTGCGAACAAGCGATAGGGGGTGCGGGCCGACGGCTTGAGCGGGCGAGGCCGGTGCTTGAGAACTTCAAAATGGACATGGTCGAACTGCCAGCCGAACCGGTCCAGTTCCTGTTTGTTCATAAAGCGGGCAATGGGCTCTGCCGGTGATACGACCTCTCCCACCCCAACGCGAATGCCGGCAATATGTTCATACACCGTCCAGGCGCTGCCGCCGTCCGCCATGCGGTGGGCGATAATCAACTGGGCAAAGGGCCCGTCGTCTCTCAAACTGATAACTTCGCCGCCGGAAGCCGCAAAAATCGGCTCGTCCGCATAGTTCGGATTCGGCCTTTGGATATCAACTCCGGTATGAAGATGGGCGGGAATTCCGGGGCGGGGCTTGCGTTCGAGGGCGAACATCCCTATCCGGGTGAGCCCCACACTTGCCCAGTCCCTGCGATCGCCTGATCCGACCGGCAGCAGCCAGGTCTGAGCTTCCTCACACAATACCGGCCGGGGCAGTAGACATGCGAGCAGCAGAATGAGGCCACAGATTCCTCTGATGTGTTTTATGCTGACGATAGTCATGATGGTACATATTATCACACCCAAGCGGTTGATGCATCGGTTATCGGGTCAGGTATCAGCACCCTAAAAACGACTAAAAAGCCTAAACTCCAAATCGGATTTACCGATTTCCCTGTTATCAGCTGTCAGCCATGAGCCGGGCACGAAGTGCCCCCATCTTCCATCTTGTCCTTTGCGTGTGCTCCCACTTTGTGAGATAATGCAGGTGAATTTCTGCAATAGGTTTGTTATCGGTTTAGATAAAAAAGACAGAGCGACACGCGGCGCAAGCGCCTGCGCTGCGCGAGCGATACCACAAATCTTCAATCTTCAATTCCGGCTTGTCCGGATCGGGAGTGTAGTAAATGAAATCCCTGAAAGCCCTCATGCTGATCCTGCTTATGCTGCTGTTTGCCGCCGGTGCCCACGGCCAGAAGCCGGACCATGCCCAAATCCGCAAAAAGGCCCAAAAGGCTTACAATGACGGCAACTGGAAGGATGCTTACGGTCTTTACCGCAAGCTCTGCCTCGAGGTGGAGAACGACCCCAAACAGGTGGGCAGTGATCTTGTCCATGCCTATCAGAGTCTGCAGCAGCTCAACCGCATCAGCGAACTGGACGGCTTTCGCGAAAAGGTGATCATACGGTACACCGGCAACTGGCGCCTGCTGCGCGATGCAGCCGGAATATTCGGCTACAATGCGCACTGGGGATATATGGTGGCTGGCGAATTCGAACGGGGTCAGCATCGCGGCGGGGGCAGATACGTCAATGCCATTGCACGTGACCGGGTGCGGGCCCTGCAGCTCATGGCCCAGGCCATGCCGCTTGCCGCCGCCGACGCCTCCCGCTCAGAGGTGGCCGCTTTCTACCTGGAATTCGCACGCATGCTGATGCAGCAAAGGGGCGCCAATCAGGCCTGGCGCTTGCAGTACCTCACCGATCTCAAACGCCTGCCGGATTATGAGCCCGGTTACGGCTATGGTTATTCCACCGGCAGCAAAGGCGCGCCAGTGGACCCTCAGGGTAATACGGTGTTTCACAGATTGCCGGAAAGTTTTGAATCGGCCGAGAGCGATGGCCAGCGCTGGCGCTGGTTGCTGATGAGGGCAGCCAAGACCCACCCCAATTTTGAAGGTCAGGTCAAGTTCACCTTAGCATCCTTTTTTCATCAGCAGTTCGGTGTTCAGACCATGGCCTACTATGGACGCTCCTTGCCCTGGGGACGGGCAGTTAGAGAAGAGGAGATCAAAAAAGACCAGAGCGGGCCATACGACGTGCACACCCTGACCGATGATGAGACCATTGCCAGGCTGGCCACCGGCGTGCGCCGATTTGATCTGCCGGATGAATTCAACTACATCAAGCTCTTCAAGGCGCTGGTCGACCGGCCGCAGGGCAGCTACCGCAGCAACGCTGTGGCGACCCTGGCGCGGATTTACGAAAATCGCCGGCACTATGACACGGCGGTGCAGTACTGGGAGATGTACCGCCCGTACAACCGGTCCCAGGCCCGGAAGCGGATCGATCAGATCCTGAACAACTGGGGCGTCTTCGAACCCGTCGGAACCCAGCCGGCGCAGCGCGTACCGACGGTGGAATACCGCTTTCGCAACGGCAAAAAGGTCGTCTTCAACGCCTACCATATAGATGTTGCCCGGCTGCTGAACGATGTAAAGGCTTACATCCAATCCAATCCGCGGCGACTGGAGTGGAAAAAGATCAACATCAGCCGGATCGGCTGGCGCCTGGTCCATGAAAACGAGACCAAATACATCGGCCGCAAGGTCGCCGGCTGGCAGATGGCGCTCGAACCGGACCCGCGACACTGGGACCGGCGGGTCACGGTCCGGATGCATCGTGCCCTGCAACAGGCCGGCGCCTACCTGGTGACCGCCCGCATGCAAAACGGCAACATGGCCCGCATCATCATCTGGGTCGACGACACGGTCATTGTCAAAAAACCGCTCAAACAACAGGTGTTTTATTATGTGGCCGATGCGGTCACGGGCAAACCGATTGCCGGCGCCGATCTTTACTTCTTCGGATATCGTCAAGAGCGCATCAAAAATACCAAGCGCTACCGGATATTCACCAGAAGTTTCGAGCAGCCCACCGATCCGGACGGACAGGTCATCCTCGGGCCGGAGCAGATGCCGGCCAATTTCAACTGGCTGGTGACGAACGCCCCGCGGCAGGGGCGTCTGGCGTACATCGGATTTTCCGGAGTCTGGTTTCCCCGGTATTACGACGCCGAGTATAATCAGACCAAGACCTTATTTATCACCGACCGGCCGGTTTACCGTCCGGGGCACAAGGTGAAATTCAAGGCCTGGGTGCGCTACGCCCGCTACGACCAGCAGGATGTATCCCACTTTGCCGGCCGGCACTTTACCGTTTCCCTGCGCAATCCGAAAGGCGAAACGGTCGGCTCCCAAGCTGTCACCGCCGATGACTACGGCGGTTTTTCCGGCGAATTCGATCTGCCCGACGATGCCGCTCTGGGGGTATACCAGCTGTCACACGGTTCGGGCACAATGGTCGGCGGCAGCACCTTTCGGGTGGAAGAGTACAAGAAACCGGAGTTTGAGGTAAAAATCGAAGCGCCCACCGAACCGGTGATGCTGGGGGAAAAGATTCCGGCCGTGATCTCCGCCAGATATTATTTCGGTGCGCCGGTTACCGAAGCCACCGTCAGCTATAAGGTGTTGCGGACCGAGTTCGACAGCCGCTGGTACCCGGCGTTTTACTGGGACTGGTTTTACGGATCGGGCTACTGGTGGTACGGGTATGACTACCCCTGGTACCCGGGTTGGGCGTCCTGGGGCTGCCTGCGTCCGATCTGGAGCTGGTGGCCGGACCGATCCGGCCGTCAGCCGGAAGTCGTGGCCGAGGGGGAAGCCGGGATCGGACCGGACGGCCGCATGCAAATCGACATCGACACCCGGCTGGCCAAGCTGATTTACGGCGATCAGGATCACAAGTACGTGATCAGTGCCGAGGTGCGCGACAAGTCCCGGCGCACGATCGTGGGCCAGGGGGAGGTTTTGGTGGCGCGCCGTCCGTTTAAAGTTTATGCTTGGGTTGACCGGGGTCATTATCGGGTGGGAGATACGGTCAAGGCCGGTTTTCAGGCCCGAACCCTGGCCGGCAAACCGGTGCAGGGCGCCGGCCTGTTGAAGCTGTTGCGGATTACCTACCAAAACGGCCGGCCCCGGGAAGAATCTGTCCAAGAGTGGTCGTTGGATACCGACACGCTGGGTCAGGCCCGGCTACAGATTCAAGCATCCCGCGCCGGGCAGTACCGGCTGGCATACGCGGTAACCGACAGCAGAGCGCACACCATTGAAGGCGGCTACATTTTTACCGTGCGCGGTGCCGGTGACGACGGCGCTAACTATCGCTTTGCCAAAATAGAGCTGGTGCAGGACAAAGGCGAATACGCCCCTGGAGATACGGTCAACCTGATGATTAACACCGACCGCGAAGGTGCGGCGGTGGTGCTATTTGTGCGGCCGGCCAATGGCATCTATCTGCCGCCGCGGGTGATCCACATGACCGGTAAAAGTGCGGAACATACCTTCGCGGTGATCCAAAAGGACATGCCCAATTTCTTTGTCGAAGCCTTTACAGTTTACGACGGGAAGGTGCATAGCGAGATGCGTGAGATCATCGTTCCGCCGCAAAAGCGGGTGCTGAACGTCACCGTGGCCCCTTCCAAAAAGACCTACCGCCCTGGTGAAAAAGCCGCCCTGAAACTGAAAGTGACCGACACCGTCAACCGGCCCTTTCAGGGATCGGCGGTGATTGCCGTGTACGACCGCTCGGTGGAATATATCGCCGGCGGCTCCAACATTCCCGAGATCCGTGAATTTTTCTGGAAATGGCGTCGGACCCATTACCCGCAGACCGAAAACAGCGCAGCGCGCCGATTCGCCAACCTGCTCGCAAAAGGCGAAACACCCATGCAGCCGCTGGGCGTATTCGGCCGGTTGACGGCCGAGTTGCAGAGGGCTGATGCATCGCCGGCCCCAGCGCAAGCCGCTGAAGCCGAAGTTAGTGAGGTTACCGCCGACGAGGCGGTGATGGCTGCACCGGCGCCGACCAAGTCGGCGGCAAAAAGGAAAGCGGGGCGACGATCCGAAAACCGGCAGCGCGCGGGCCCGCCCGGTGCGCCGGACGCCCAACTGGTTCAGCCGGTGGTGCGCAGCCAATTTGCCGACACCGCTTACTGGGCGGCTCAGGTTGAAACCGACGCCGCGGGCCGGGCCGAAGTGACCTTTGACATGCCCCAGAACCTCACCGCCTGGAAAATGAAGGTCTGGGCCCTGGGTCATGGTACGCGGGTCGGTGAGGGGGCGGCCGAAGCCGTCACCCGCAAGGACCTGATCCTGCGCCTTCAGGCGCCGCGGTTTTTTGTCCAGAAGGACGAGGTCGTGCTGTCGGCCAATGTGCATAATTACCTTAAAAAGGAAAAGAAGGTGCGTGTGCAGCTGGAAATGGACGGCGATCTTATGAGGCTCATTGCCGGCGAGCAACCGCAGCAGACCGTTACCATCCGTCCCGAGGGTGAAAAGCGGGTCGACTGGCGCATAAAAGTGCACAAGGAAGGCGAAGCCGCTATCCGCATGCTGGCTTTGACCGACGAAGAATCGGACGCGATGCAGATGCGTTTTCCGGTTTACGTGCACGGTATGGACAAGCAGGTGCCGCACTCGGGAGTCATCCGCCCGGAAGAAAACCGGGCTTCGGTATCGTTCAGCGTACCGGCCGTCCGGCGGGTGAGCGAGTCACGGCTGGAACTGCGCTATTCTCCGACACTGGCCGGTGCCATGGTGGATGCTCTGCCGTACCTGGTGAGTTATCCTTACGGCTGCACCGAGCAGACGCTCAATCGCTTTCTGCCTACCGTTGTCACCCAGCGGATTCTGCAGAAGATGGGACTCGATCTGCAGCAGATCAAAGCCAAGCAGACCAATCTCAATGCCCAGGAAATCGGCGACGACCGACAGCGGGCCCAACGCTGGCAGCGCTACGATCACAATCCGGTCTTTGACGAGGAAACGGTGGTCGACATGGTTAGCACCGGCATCCGACGTCTGGCCGGCATGCAGCTGGACGACGGCGGCTGGGGCTGGTTCAGCGGATACGGCGAACGCGCCTATCCACATACCACGGCCTACGTGGTGCACGGATTGCAGATCGCGCGCCAGAACGATCTAATGCTGCCCGCCGACATGATCACCCGCGGCATACAGTGGCTGCGCAACTACCAGGCCCAGGAAATTAAAGAGCTGAAGCGCTGGGATCGCACCCGGAAAGAGGGCAAATCCAGGGCCGACCACCTGGACGCCTTTGTCTACATGGTGCTAACGGATGAAAATCTGGAAAATCCCACGATGCGTGATTACCTTTATCGGGACCGCAATCACCTGGCGGTTTACGGCAAAGCCATGTTGGCCATTAGCCTGTTCAATGTGCAGGATCGCCGGAAACTGCAGATGGTGCTGCAGAACATCGAACAGTACCTGGTCGAAGACGATGAGAACCAGACCGCCTATCTGAACCTGCCCAACGGCGGCTATTGGTGGTACTGGTACGGCAGCGAGTACGAGGCCCACGCCTATTATCTGAAACTGCTGGCACGCATCGAACCGGGGGGCCGCAAAGCATCCCGGCTGGTGAAATATCTGCTCAACAACCGCAAGCACGCCACCTACTGGAACAGCACCCGGGACACCGCCGCCGTCCTCGAGGCGCTGGCCGAATACATGACCGCCAGCGGAGAGGATCAGCCGGATCTGACGCTGGATATCTATTACGACGGCCGCAGGAAAAAGACGGTTCACATCGATCGCGAAAACCTGTTTGTGTTTGACAACCGCTTTGTACTCCAGGGCCGGGCCGTTACCACCGGCGAGCACACGCTGGCTCTGGAAAAATCCGGCCGGGGGCCGCTGTATTTCAATGCCTACCTGAACTATTTTACCCTGGAAGACTTCATTACCCGGGAAGGGCTGGAAATCAAAGTGCGGCGCAGGGTCTATCGTTTGAAAAAAGTGGACAAAACCGTGAAAGACGCTGGCTCCCGCGGCCAGGTGGTGGACCGCCGGGTTGAAAAATATGCGCGTGAAGCGCTGGAAAACCTGGCGTCGATCAAAAGCGGCGAACTGGTGGAGGTGGAGCTGGTCATCGAGAGTAAAAACGACTACGAATACATCGTCATCGAGGACATGAAAGCCGCCGGGTTTGAACCGGTCCAGGTGCGCAGCGGCTACAACGGCAATGAGATGGGCGCCTATGTCGAGTTTCGCGATGAGAAAACGGCCTTTTTCGTGCGCTGGCTGGCGCGCGGCAAACACAGCGTCAGCTACCGCCTGCGGGCAGAGGTCCCCGGCCGATTCAGCGCCCTTCCGGCCAGGGCCTACGCCATGTATGCCCCGGAACTGCGCGCCAACTCGGATGAAATCAAGTTGAATATCCTGGATAACTGATCCCAGCATGCGCTTGTTCGACCGAAACCCTCAGCTTTGCACCAAGGGCGATGCCTGCTCGCTGCGGCTTATACTGCGCTATGCATTGTTTCAGCTGCCGGGGATTCTGGTGCTGATCCTGGTGATTGTCCTGATCCGGCACTGGGTGGAATTTCCTGGGTGGGCCGCCTGGGGGGGTGTCTTGCTGTGGGTGATCAAGGACGCAGCCCTGTATCCGTTTGTCTGGCGAGCTTACGACCGGCGTGGATCCGATAAGCTTCTTTCCATGGTCGGGCAACAGGGCACCACCACCCAGCGGCTCGATCCGAACGGCTACGTCCGGGTACGCGGCGAGTTGTGGCAGGCGGAGGTTATCGGTCAGGATTATCCGGTGGAAAAGAATCAGCCTGTCGTTGTTCAGGCCGTCAGCGGTCTGAAACTGATCGTCAAAGCCGTCAAGCCGGCCGGGGATTCCGGAGACTGATTTTAAAAATGCCGGGTTATTTCGCCTGCCTGCTGTGCAATCTCATCCACACGCGCTTCGGGGGTTTCCGCTTGCGGTGTCTGCAGGCTTTGCACGCCGATAAAATCGCCATTCTCATCGATCAACAGCGGCAGTACCAGACTGACTCTAAAATCCAGCTTATACGTGACCTGTCCGTTGTGAACCACGAGATCGCCGGTTTGGTATTCCAGCGCATCGACTTCCGTAATCCCGTAATGATCCGCGCAGATTTTCCGAATGCGATTCATGTCGATGTGAGCTTTGATTTTCTCGAACAGCTCCTGTTTGGCGTCTGTAAAAGTGTCGTGGTTGGTCGTCACCCTGTTCATGCTCGGATGCTCCTTTTTTTACCGTAAGGGTTGAGATCCTGCTTATGGATGGGGCCTCAAAATCCCCGTGTCCAGCGGCTCATCTTTGTGCGTTAAAATTTGAATTCAAGCGATGCATCACCTCTCCGGCCAGTTTAATGTAGCTTCTCGCTCCGGCCGAGGTCGCATCCTCGACAACCAGCGGTTTTGCAGAGGCCGGAGAGTCCCTTAAATGCGTGTCCCGTGGTATGATCGTCTGCAACAGTGATTTGCCGAATCGCTTGCGGGCGCTTTGAACAATATGGGTGGATATTTGGGCTTCGGCATCGTACATCGTAAGCAGGATGCCCGCCAGTTTCAGTGCGGGATTGTACTTTTCGGCAAAAAAAATGAGGGCCTTCATGGTCTGTTGCAAGCTTCGAAAAGCCAGGTATTCGCATTGAATCGGTATCAGTGCCGCGTCGGCGGCGATGATGGCGTTCACCGTATGCATACCGAAAGTCGCCGGGGTATCGATGACAATGTAATCGGAGTCTTGTTTGGCATCGAGGAGAAAATTCTTCAAAAGATTTTCGGCAGCCGGAACGGAAACGATGTGGTCATTCGGCTGGAGATAGGTCATCGGCGCCGGAATGACTCCCAGGTTGTATAAACAACTTTGTGCCAGAAGATCCTGGGCCGAAGCCCGGCCCAGAAGGCCTTCCCGCAAGGTTAAACCGCTTTTTCCCTTGAGCACGCAAGCTGTCGCCGATGCGCTGCCCTGGGGATCGCAGTCGACCAAAATCGTCCGCCTGCCGGACATGGCAAATGCGGCGGACAGGTTCACGGCGGTCAATGTTTTGCCGACCCCGCCTTTTTTGCTGACGATACAGATTGTTATACCCATATGTGGCGACAGATCAGACGATTAATAATTAAACAGACAATGTGAGAAAGCATGGGATATGGCTTATACAAAGTAAATCCAAGCCCCGATTGGCCATCAGCGGTTTTTCGAATGCCTTAAATTATGGGAAACATTAGCTGATATGGCACTTCAAGGGTTATGCCTAGCTGAATATATCAGCCCCTTTTGGTTGTCAAACGAAAACATGGTGCCGAGAACCGAAGCCGTCGGCGGATTTTGGGTCTGAATTTATATTTAATAGGATGTCGGCACCTTATGTTTATGTTGGCATTAGAAAAAAAATGCGAAATGCCGGTTGTCAGGGTGGATCTAAATTGGAGTAGACCACTGAGGTTGAAAAAGGTGTTTGCAGCCGAGCGCCGTATTCTATTAGGCCCTGTACTATGAAATCCTTGGGCCTGTTATTGCAGCCCAACACGATGTCGGTTTTCCGGAATGAAATTC
>Ga0126331_1000641_pt1 | contig 10253 bp, 6 predicted proteins | sample InaspJWI98metaG_FD_96379 | JGI IMG/M metagenome (GOLD analysis project Ga0126331, IMG submission 96379) | Marine gutless worms symbiont microbial communities from Oahu, Hawaii - Inanidrilus sp. 2 OAHU.JWI-98 metaG | ecosystem: Host-associated > Annelida > Digestive system > Unclassified | place... | reverse complement strand
TATCTGTATTTTCCTGTACTGTTTTGTTTGTCAGTATCAGTCAAGTGATTGGCTGTGAAGACCGCCTCCGAAATGACCTATATTGTGTTGAGTGGGGCGTTAAACTCTACTCCAACCAACCAACCTATTCTGATCTAGAGTTTTCCACTAGTACCTTTGAAAATTTCCTGGAAAATGCAGGCCTGACCCATTAGAGAAAATGATTAATTTGAAACAACAAAAACACACCCTTAAATTCTTGAATTTTGGGGGATATGGTCTTGGATGATTATGTTCCCAATTACAGTTTCTAATGGGCACATCATCTTCATCTTCAAACTGATGGCATGGAGAAGTTGACGTGCAGCCTCTTCACATAATTTCACCCTGATCAGTGCAATGGCAATGTATTGCCCCTGTCAAGCAAAAAACAGAATAATTGACCTCTAAGAAATTTAAATACATGTACCTGCAGTTGTTCTGTTGACAAGTCTGCCATAAAAACCAGTAAAAAGGAAAACTAGTCTGTTTAAAGTAAAGGGATGAAACAATGCTTTGTAGAAAGAATGCATCTAATTGCAAACAATTTATCTAATAATCACGTTCAATAACAAAGCCTGATAAAATCAATAACAACCTAGATTGGAGGAGAGATTTTTCTCATAGTCCTGCCACTGCTGTGACCGAGCCTGTGTCTGCACTGCACCAGACTGCATGGTGTCATCACGCCGTGTATCAATATTTCTTGCAGCTGGTCGAGACACTGCACCACTACTGCCAAATTCAACGATATCATCATCATAGAAGCCGCGGATACGGAGAGCTGGATGGTCAGCAGATGCTGGAGGCTCCCGCTCAGCAGCCACTCCCTGTCGCAGGGAAGTGCGATCCCTCGATGACGTCACTGGCTGTGGTGCTGTGTCATTCTTACCATCACCATTCCACCAGTTACGGATACCACCAAAGATACTCTTGATGCCGTTCAGATGTCTCTGGGAAACTTTGGTGTCTGCATTAATTTTGTCAACTTTAGTTTCAACGTTGTCCAACTGCTCTCCTTGTCGAACCAAATCCTAAAATAAATCACACCAACGTATGCAGTACGTATATAAATTAGACAACAAACATCTGAGTACTGATTATTTTGAATTGATAACTACTCGCAGTCTAAGGTGTGTTTAAATTCCTGAGGACAGCATGACAAAACTAAACAGTTTCAAGGCAACACTATCGATTTTTCAGTCAGTACTCATACTCATACAGTACAGAACAGATTATTATTACATGTAATATACAGACCAACACTGCAGGTAAGGTAGCTTGAAATTACATTAATCCACAGACGAGAAGTCAACGGCAAGAATGGCAAGCCGGTTACAGAATGCCTACACCTGAGCACGAATGTACATATGCATAGATGTCAACATCTGCTGAACGGGCAGAGGCACAAAAATTATAGTTATTGTGTTTTTAACATGCTTTGCTTTCCAAGTGAGGTATATGCTATAGCCCTGCATCCATCTCCATCATACAGCTGATCAGCAATGCTAACAGTGTTTCCGCCTAGATGACGTCACAGCAATAACCGTGTTGTGCAAGTGCTATGCACTCAAGTCACATGCAGGTGACATTTGTATCTGTACAAGTTAGGGTTAGTGTTAGAATTAAGAGTTACAGCTGGGATTATTATAATTACATTAGTGGCAGCCTAACCCTCCACTGGGCCCTAGGCACAAGTCATACTGCTGGCCCCCTTTATTGCCAGTGGCCAACCCAATTTAACTACAAGTCTGTGTTGATCCTTGCACCTCAGATCTTAACATGATGCTGCCCGCTGCAGGTATCGATCGATAGCAAGTATGCTATCAATATCTGCCGACCGCACCACAACTGTGGCCAGCCAGCTGCACGTCGCTGCACTCACGATCGATAGGACAGACAGACAGAGGGACGAACAGACTGACACCATCCTGTTACACAGACACTCAGAGCTAGAAGCATGCAGTGTCAGTAATGTATAATGCAAAGATATAAAACTTGTAAATGAGAAACACTGGCACAGCTGCATTTAATATCAAATCAATTTACTATTAATAGCCTAAGCATGAGCAAAAACATAATGCTCGACTCCTCACACTGAAACAAATGTTTCAAATGCAATAAGGCCATCATGGATAGTAGACTGCTCCTGTATCATTATGTGAAAACAGGAAGTCATCCACACTGGAAGTACATAAAATATGGCTATAATCACAGGACGGAAGGACACATCTAGTCTCAGCACCCATGGTCATATATGGAAAGGATGCATGCAACCAGCACCATATGCAACAGAAGCCGTAGCCTGATGCTGCAGTCCATTGCTGCAGTAGCGACAGGCTGCCATTGGATCCATAACACAAAAACATGACAGCATGCGATTCATCATCCTTATGACAGACACATGGTGTGTTAAACGCTGCATAATAATAATAATAATTCCACAAAACCGAAAATACACAACTCTTCGCAACACCAGAAGAAAACTAAACCACAGAAAACTTGGCAAAATTTGGGCATATGATCAGCAGTATGGCCTAAGCAAGTTGTCGCTTCTGTGATCTTACAACATTCACAGTGTGCAGTCGTCTGAGCTTTGTAAAGAAAAACTTAAGTAAAGTTAAGAGTGCCACTGACTGCGATTTCTTCCAATGCTATTTGATCATGAAAGCTGTCACGCTATGGAGGCCCTCACGAGGTCTGGGCCCCATGGAATCCCAGGCCATAGGCACGTGCCTACTTAAACTATACGTCAGCCCGCCACTGAATTACATATATTTACAGCATGCAAAATCTCGGTCCATTCTGGTGGAACATATGGGCACAGGCAAGCATACATCTTTAACAGCCATGATACTGCAAGACCATTAATTTATCCCATCAGTTTCCTTTCAAATATGCTTTTCCCGATGGAATTTTATCCCGCGGGCATTTTGTATGTGGGCGTGTTTATACACCAGATCAGTGTACTGTACCTCAGCGGTGGCAATTCCAATCTGTTCCGAGTCGTATATACTGGCTAAACATCGCTGAGTATTGTCCAGCTGTCGATTCATGGACTGCTGCATTTGATGCTGTTTAAATCCATAACCTCTCGTATCGTCGTCATCGTAAGGGGGTGGATATCCGGACTCGGGCGCAAATTGACTACCATAACGCGAGTCGCTAGCACCACCCCTCGATTTCGTCTGCCAAAAATCGTCGTTCTGATCGTCCATGAACGGATTTTTGCCGTTGCTGAATGCCATGTTATTTCCTAATTAAACAATTTTGATTACACAATATCTAACTTTACTTGTTATTATGAACCGGAAATTACGTCACTGAATGTCAATGAAATTTATTTTAGTCACTTCTACTTCGGTCTTGGTCACTTCGGACCTCATGCGAGCGACGCGCCACCACTGGCAAGGTTCACAACTCGAGATTGATACCTGCAAAAAAGTACACTTTCCTTTTTCCTTCCTGAAGCGTGATATTTAGATCAAGATACAAATAAAAGATTGCAGTAACTACTGTGGATGTTGATTTGCACTGGATTTAATAGACAGTACATGACGCCAGTCACTAGCTGTTATGTAATGCTAATCTTGTTAGCATTTTTACCTGGAGTAGTTTGCACAATACTTGCAGTTCCAGCCATCCAAGCAGCACTGAGCTGCTAAGCACTACACAGTGCCAGTCAAACACTACACAATCGTCAACTGGAAAGGCGACTTTCTATATACTAGTTTCTGTTAGTGTCTTCTAGTGACCTTAGGTCTAGGTCTGCAAATCCTCCCTACCGCAGCCTTTCCTTTTTCTCCTTCAGGATTCACTATATGGATTTCCCATACTGTTTACTGTTACTTCTGAGCATATCCGTCTTTTTACTTTTTCTGTTTTTACATATTTTTAGTTGTCGGTTCCGTGCAGTAGATAAAGCTGACTTATGTCGGCTCTCGAGCGCACGTTAAAATAGCATCTCATATCGTATCGTAAAACTGCTGTCGAGCTATAAGCCACAGTATCAAATCCCTGCTGTCCTTGACATCTTCTGCATGACCATTCCGTGACGTTAACCATAAAACCGGAAGTAGATAACATCATAATGCTACCTCATATCCACAGGACCGACGGGCAGAGCGAACAAATGTGGCAAACACTGAACGTGTAGCATTCAATATCCTCAAGGACAGACAGACAGAAATACTCATCATAATACTTTGCTCCCCTAACAAGGGCAGAGCCCCGGCTATGTAACAGTTTTTTAAGAGTAAAATGACACATGTGAATAGAATGGATAATTGGATATTAATATGTTACTATTCAAAGTGCAGCACTGTAATATCAAAGGGAAAGTACCAGAGGAAGGGCATCATACCTCACCTTCATGGAGAAAATTCTCTCTCCATAACCCTGTTTTTGCCAAAATCCCTCTGTCCACCCTTAAATAAATTCAATAACAACATTACATAATTCCGAACTACTGGCAACTCCATCATTCACTATACTGCTGCAATTCTCTAGAGGTTCTTTGTCTCAAGTAAGCCACATCCGACAGTCAGTCTCATGCATACAAGGATAGTAACATATCCATCACTGGGTCGCTTCTTGCTGAAATCTAGGCCAAAATGATTGTTTTACAAAGACCGAAAAAACTCCAGTGGCAGTAAAATGATCAAACAGTTTGTCAGTCTGTGCGGAGAACTGCAAAATAATCACCATTCAATAATCACCATTCTGCCATCAATGGCATTATTCTGCTAGCCACCTTTATTGACAATTAACATGTTTAAATAACTAACAAGACAAATGTCACAGTGGCAATATACACAGCAGTACGTCACAGAAACGGATTTCACATATCAAGACAACATGATTAGCCAATGAGCCCATTCAAGCAACTGGTGACAAAACCAGTCACGTCGGTGTTACAAGAATACAACTCACACGTTAAGCTCACATGCACAATATCACTCATCTCACACAAGGACAACCTTACTCAATCAAATATGGACTTTACATGTATGCTGTGTGCCTTTTAGCTGCTCTGTCAACACTGCAAAATATTGTGCAAACTACTCCAGATAAAAGATGTTAACAAGATTAGCATTACATTATAACTAGTGACTGGCGTCAAGTCCTCTCTATCAAATCCAGTGCAAATCAACATCCATCATCAATGCTTTCCCACCATTACAATGTACTGAACTTTGGTTCAAATGTTATATGCATGCAAAAACTGCATGGACCACATTTATATATCATGAACTTGCATGAACTACCAGTAAGCAATGCTAGTGAGAGTGACACCCACATTGCCGCTGAGCCAAATAATACTACTCGCAGCTTACAGACAGATGGACTATTTCAATAATCACAGCATCAGTTGTTAAGCAAATATCCTGAACGCACATGCTCATCTTGAGCATCTGTTCACCACCCTCTGTGAGCTGGAGCAAAGCACTCAGTATGTACAGACTTGGCAAACATCAGCCGACAAGCTAGATCTGAAACTGCCAACCACATGTGAGCCACAACTGCTGACATCATCTGGCCAAAAAAAACATTTCAATTATATGGAGTTTTGGAGTAATATGGTGATCTACAGAAATATGATGCATAACATTCTTCAAAAGAGAAAATTTCAAGCATTATGAAGTGACAAACAGAAATGTCTTCATCACAAAAGTTACATCAAATTAACTACATATCAATCACCGCTTGTAGCAACCATCACATATTTTACATGTGTACTCAGCAATCACTTCAAACAATGAGCAAACTGATAATACATGACAACAAAATACCACAAGCATTAACTGAATTTCATTGTGTAGTTTTTTGCCAGCACAAAAATCAAACTGCATGAAAATTACCAGAAACGAAATCAATTACTATTTCAAATTCACCAAGTTATCATGACATAAACAGCATACATATGTCACACGTACATACATAAATGTTCTTATGTCCTGTACCACACATTTCAGTATGCATAGGCTGTGATAAACAGAAAGCCATTCAGCAAATAAAACCCAGTTGGTTAGAAGTTCCTAATTCACAACACTGGCAGAAATCTCATCAGCATGAATTCATCATCACAACAGACTAACAGCAGCATTACATCGTAACTTGTCAGTGAAAGCACAGCACATTGACTATTTGTCGGCTTCTTCTGTCGTCTCTTCCGCCTCCACAACTTCCTCCTCCTCCTCATCATTACTGTCAACGTCTTCTTCATCTTTCATCAAAGACGAGAACTTGTTGACATTACTCCAGTCCTACAGCAGCAACACAATGATGAACCTTGCAATACACCGGTGTGTACACTTAAATAATTATGGCAATTTTTTAGCCATGTCATGACCAGCAAGAGCTGATCAGGATACGTGGCAATGTTGTTCTGCTTCTTCTTGGAAATAATGGTCTGCTGACTATGACGGCATAATTTTATAACTCAACGACATCTACACCTGGATATAAGTTCAGAATACAGACAAAATTAAATGCAGGTGCACTACTTTTTTCACGCAAGTCAGTCATCTGTGCTAATCACAGCTACGAGCCATTAGCCAGCCCACCACTACATCTGTTACCCATACACTTCATCAACGAGCTGAACGAGCCTTTACTTTCTGGCTACAGTGTTTCACCACACTTTGGTGGCTGGTAGTCACTGCCCAACTCCAGAGTAGGAGGAAGAGCTGACTTGGGTGACTGGTCACATACCAAGAGTTTATATGCTACAAACCAAGCAACACACACCCGTTTAACGGCCCTTTGTCCAGGACTATACCCGGGTGAGCCGGTACCAGAAAGGTAAAACCAATCTGGATTTAACTGAAGCAAGAGACAGTGAGTGGCAGTGGCATCAGCTGGGCCATATGCAAGTCTGCACCTCGCTGCAAACAGATAACCATGCCAGCACCCCACCACTCAGTTTTTTACAGGCCGGATGCCCTTCCTGCCGCCCAACCAACAGTGTCAGAGCACTGAAGGCACAAACCAAGCAAACAAACACATAATATAAAACAAGTACAAGTTGAGCCTCATCCGTCGGCTTACAACACGATGCTCTCCACATTTCCTGCTGAGCGTGCAGCTGTCGATTAATATCTGCTGCAGGCGCCCATACTCAGCAGCCAAACAGACGCATGCTGCTGCAGCTGTCAACTGATGGGAGACAGATGGATGAATGGACAGACTGATGGATAGGCATCCAACTGTTACAGCACACACACCCTGCTCTGCATACTATGTGGGCAGTGTCAACAAGAACTCAAGCGGTACCTTAGCAGATCGCTCTTCCAGTTTCGGCATTTCGTCGACTGACGTTGGCAGAGGTTTTTCCCTTGGCTTCTTGTTGGTCTGTGTCGCAGGACGGGCGTCCACTTCCACTCGTTTCGGAGCACCCGATGCCCATGCTCCACCACGGCCTGCAACACTCACCGTCGCTGTTTTCCGTACGACAGGCGGTGCATCCGTTTCACCACTTGTGACTGTATGCACAAACACACAGCACTGTGTGTTCCGCAAACTCAAGCTAAACAGAAACTACTTCTAACATTCATTAACTTGCTTCTATAACCACTAGAAATCAAACTGCCCTCAACTGAGAATGGAGGTCAGACCATCAGCATTACCATTCTTGCCAGCCACGACCTCAACTTTCAATCCATGGAATCCCTGGCAAGCTATGGTCATAATGCAAAAAAAATCAAAATCACAGGTCAGTAGATTCAAAAGATACACTGTAAACAGATGAACAGACAGACAGACACATGATCCCTTTGACTTGCCTGCTAACACGGTCAGTAATTAAGTATCAACAACACACACACACATTTAACGGTGCTTTTTCCGGGACAACCTAGGTGAGCTGGTAGCAGCAGAAACATTCACCCACTCACACCCATGAGGAAGAAGAAGAAGGATTCGCATGCATAACAAGGTCTGCTTTGAGCCAGTGAGGGTTTTTAGACCCAGTTAAGACAGCATACAACCAAAGTCGGATGGATATCCGGCTCAAATTAACAGACAGTGCCTTGAACTGAGTAGTGAGTATGGATCAGTATGCTGGCAGTCCTGGCCACAGTATCTACTGTTACAAAGAACTCGCTGCATCCTTTATCAACTTCCTCCAAGCATCAAGTATTAAGTATCAACAAACAGACAAATTACTAAACTGAAATGCTAATGCATTACGATACTACAACGCATGCACTGATCACAACTTACAAGCAGCACTAGACATGCAGTAATACCTGTAGAAGCCAAGCGACTCTCCTGCTCCTTTTTCCGTGCCTCCCAGACGTTCAGCTTTGGCAGTTCGCTAGCTGCTGGAGCAGCAGTGATAGACTCAGCATCACCACCAGCAGCAGTGGTCGTGCTCGGGCTTGTGTCCTCGATCTAGACAATGTCAGCAAAACATTATTAAGCTGCATCGCACAGCACGATGAGGCCTATTGCTATCGACTTTCGCTGTCAGTACTGCAGCTACTTGTATTGCCAAGTCCAATACACAGTATGTCAAACTGTTTTTTCAAATTTTACTACACACGATGATAATTGCACTGTCTGATCAGTGTCCATTATCATCAGATAAACAAACACCTGTTTAACGGCATCATTTCCAAGACAACCTGGGCAAGCCGGTACCAGAAAGGCACTACTTACAAATGTACACACACCGTTGAAAAGACAGCATGACTGTCTTTAACTTTTGTTTGCTCTACCATTAAATATGAAATGTCTGTTTTCCACCGTTATATTATTATTATTATTATAAATAAATAATATTATAGTGTTGTGGATTCAAAAAAAACTCCAACAGCACTTAACAACAGAAAAAAAATAAAACCAACGACAGTGTGATGTGGGTTAAGAACACTGTCGGAGATCAAAAGATGGCTGAAGAGCAGTGTCTTCAGCCGTCGTTTGAAGCCGTCATATTGTCCTAGGACATTACGCTGTTTCCTATTGACAGCCAGGCCAGGCACAACAGTGAACCTAAATATGTCAACATTTTATTATCCATCAAAAGATTTCTTCACTATGTCATATCATCACCTGACTGTTACGATGTTTGCCAAACACTTAAAAAGCTTACTCATTTGCTCAAGTGAATTAGTTCATCTGAATACTGTTTACATTGTGTCATACAGATGTGCACTTTATTATTATCCTTGGCAGACCCAGGCTTACTTTCTCCAAAGTCGATGTTTCTTCACAGTGGCTTGATGATGTCACTGCTTCTGAAGCTGTCTTCGGCTGAGTGACTTTGTCAGCAGTGCTCTCAGCCGCTGACTCTACTGAAGTAGACGACTGCTGCTGACGCGATGCTTGGTTCTCTGACTTACGTTTCTCCCAGATATTTTCCTTTGGCGGTGGTGCTGGAACTAACTTAACAGGGGCCGCCTTTTCTGCTGACGGCTTTTTCATTATTTTCTTGGTGGACTCCACCTCGTGGTCAGCATCGTCATCGGCATCATTTGAGACGGGCCGTGATGCTACAAACCAGCAAACAACATCCACCTCAAGCATTATTCTCTCACATTCCTGAAATGTTATACACACTTAGCAACAACACACAAACACCCAACTGAAATTTCAAATTAGGTAAAAAAAATTTTTAACAAAACATACACCGACTTTCAACCACTATCATAACACGAAAGGCTGAGGCAAAATTTGCTTGAAAATATGTATAAATCTTGGACAGGCTTTGAGCAAACTAGCAAAAATGCAGTTGTACTCGACTGTCACCCATCCTAAAGGTAACCCTAACCTTGACCTTTTTGACCTCAGGGCCAATGCATGCTGAGGGCTGCCATGGACTATATGTCTAGCAACTTTGATGTCGATAACTGAAGACGTTTTCCTTTTTAAGCAGGACAAAAAGACAGAGAGTCAGAGATGCAACTGAACGATTAATCCATGCCAGCTACAGATCAAAGCATATGATGCCCATTATGCAGGAACATCTCGTATAGCATGTGGGTTGCAAGGCACACCTCTGGCAGAAGTGCCTGGTGCAGGACGGTGTTTATCTTTGCGACTTGAAGCTTCCTGCGATGAAGAACTTTCTCTGCGAATGCGCTCACCACCAGATGTGGACCTACAAACATAACTCCTTACTGTAGATGTCCATAAAACTGGTCGATCAAAACTACTACTACTACTACTACTACTACTACTACTACTACTACTACTACTACTACTACTACTACTACTACTACTACTACTACACC
>Ga0126331_1000640_pt1 | contig 10257 bp, 10 predicted proteins | sample InaspJWI98metaG_FD_96379 | JGI IMG/M metagenome (GOLD analysis project Ga0126331, IMG submission 96379) | Marine gutless worms symbiont microbial communities from Oahu, Hawaii - Inanidrilus sp. 2 OAHU.JWI-98 metaG | ecosystem: Host-associated > Annelida > Digestive system > Unclassified | place... | reverse complement strand
TTATCGTATGCTATCCAGTGAATTTAGTCATCTATATGCACGTGTCTTGATACCTATGGCACGCACTGCCCCTGTTGACGGGTCGTGTTCACGCTCGCGAACTTCTTCCATGCGCCTTCAAAATCGTGATTGGCCCTTAATTGCTGTCTCACTAAACCGACTGTTTATCTGGCCCGCTCATTTTTTCAGACGCTTCCGCCGCCTATGGTACTAGCCCACTATTTCGAGGGCCCGCAAGTTAGGGTCAGTGGGGTTAGTATGGGTAGAGTTTAGGGTTAGGGTTTGTGGGTTTGCGGTGGTGTCATAGGTTAGGGACCGGACCATCGGAATAGCGGGCCGACATCGTATTCACGCCGTTAGTGGTTGAGAGGGGCGGCAGCGACGTCATCGGCAAGACGCTTTCTACTGTCGCCGTCGGTCGGCTGCGGACGATCGCCGTCGGCGGCGGCGCGCGACCACGCCGGTAGCGAGGACAGCGAGATGTCACCGGCGGCCACGGGCTCGGCGGCGGGGTCTGCGGCGGGGCGGCGACCGCGGCCGTGGCGACGGCGAAGAAGGGAGATCAGGCGGCGTCGGAAGACGCGGTTGGCGACGACGTGGACGACGAAGGTGGAGGCGCAGCGGCTATAGAGGACGACGAGCAGCAGGCGCTGAGTCATGTATAGGTTCACTGTCATTGGAGGAAAAGGTTACTAAAGCGGTTGGTGCGACCTCCAGCAAAGGCTTTTCTAGTCTCCGTTTATGAACTGCGTAACATTAAACCAGATGTGATCGTCATCCGGCGACCTTTGGGTGTCATCGCAGCGTTGTTCAACTGTGCCGATGTCGGTCCTTCGGCGTAGGTCCTTCCCGATAATCAGCCGTTAACTGTTATCACGTGTGAAACTGAGATTATATGTGCTGTTGACTGGTATTGCACGGAGTATTATACGTTGACATATAACGTAACATCAAACCAGATCTGATCTGTCCAATACCTTAAATAGTTTGCATTTGGCTAACCGCAGTGTTGATGTACTCGAGTCTTGAGGTCTTGGTCTTGCGGAAATGGTCGTGCTCACATCACTGCCCGTTTATCACTCCATCGCTTAATGGCTCGCGATCAGTTTTGCATATTTTACTGTTAGCCCGTACAAGTGACAATGGTTATTGCTGTTCTTGCTAGGCAGTTGGTGTCAGTTATGGTCTTTTTCTTCAGTATTGACGTCGAGGTCTGTGGTCTTGATCTTGATCTTGATCTTGCTAGTGGCAGTCTTGGTCTTGGGAGCTGAACTGGTCTTGGTCTTACCGAAATGGTCTTGCTGACATCACAGTCCAACTTCATGGAAAAGGCCAGTCAGTAGATACTGCTCAGCAGCAGGCGCTGGGTCATGTAGGTCTCGAGCCCGACTGGGGCCGACTGGTTCCCGGCCAGCATAACGGAGAGTTCGTGGCCGTGCGCCGGCAGACCGAGCGCCAGGAACAGCAGCGAGGCACCGAGCTGTGCCACCGACGTCGACCGGATGTACTCCGTCTCCGACGAGCTGACTGCCGCTGCTTCCGGTTGTGCGGTGGCATCGTTCTGTCAGTGTTGTAAGCAAGACCATTTCTGCAAGACCAAGATCAAGAGCGCCCAGAAGTGGTCTCGAGGAGTCTCGATACCAAGATTAAGACCGGACGGCAACACTCGGTTTTGTATGTACTTGCTGTCCCAGTTGACTGCTATTTCTGGTTGTATGATGGCATCGTTCGATCTACTTGGTCTCCGAGTTGTTCGCTATTTCCAGTTTTGCAGTGGTCTGGTTCCAGGTACTCGGTATCCGACTTCGCCGCCACTTCCGGTTGTGTGGTGGCCTGGAACTGTGCATTGGTTTTCTGAGTTTGCCGCTACTTGTGGTTTTTGAGTTGACCGTCACTACTTTCGGTTGTGCGGTGGCGGGGTTTGAGCGCCGCGCTGGACGCAGAAGGCGGACCACTGACGTGACACTGGCGCTTGTGATGACGATCAGCGGCAGTGCCACGTTCACCACTAGTTCGATGCGGCTGATCACCTGAACCAGTAAGCAAGCAGGTAAGTAAACAAGCACGCAATTTATACAGCACCGAAGTCAAAAATCAGAGCGCCTTCCACAGACAGACAAACCCACCCGGGGATAGAGTAACTACACTTTGGTCCAAAATCGCCAACGTATTATGTTTTGAATAAATCGGTAAAACTTAAGTAAAAATACCTTTTATCAAGTGAACGAGTACTGCGTTTTACCAGGTAATGCGGTGACGTTTTCACGTGTGGTGGAAAATGCATAATTACTTGTGCCAACTTTGTTTAGGATCTTGTTTATTAAAAATATTGAAACCGGCTCGTTTTTGGCTGTTGTTCAAGAAAATGCAGTGACGTTTTTTGGACCACAGTGTATATAGGTGTAGTTGTTGTTGCCAGCGGCCTAAAAGGTAACGACGACCGAGCCCCTTGCGAAGCGTAGGCGGGGTTATTATCTTTCTTCCTAGCCATTGAGCCCGTAGGTGGATAAACTACTTAAGTCTGTGGCGTGTGAACGTTTGTGAAATGACTTATTTTCCGGGACGTAGAACCTTAACTCAATTTGTGACGCACGGCCGGTCTGACGCCACACCTACGATTGCCTTCCCAGCCGTAGGGCACCTGGAAAAAATAACCGATGCCGCTGCCATGACTATCTCTGTTTGCGACTGGTGTGGCTTTCAACAGAGACAAGAAGGAAAAAACGTCGTCAACTTGAGACAAAACAAACACTATTAATGCAAGTAACTGACATAATCAACACAGAGTAGGCCTAAGCAGTGCATTTTGCTGTGAAATTTAGATAGGCCTAAGTCTAAAAATGGCTTTGCATATGAAGTTAGCAAACTACGAACAATTTTAACTTACTAAACAGACCATACTAGCTAAATGTTTCGCTGTTTGCAAATGGATAGTAGAAAAAAACACCTTCGCTCACAGTCGCAACGACCACTTTAGCAACTTTTCTTTCATGAGACCGTGAATCTTGACCTAAGGTTTTGACCTTTGAACGTCATCAAAATGGTATGTAGGTGAATTAATACACCAAACATCTAGAACAAATGTCACTTATTTCAAAAGTTATTGCCAGATACACACACGCCGGTCCGATTGTTTTATCTGGACTCTAGTGACCGGTATTAGGAGAATTTGACAGACCCAACAGAGCTCATTATATCGCATAATTATTATTAGCCCACATAACCGCACACAGCATGTTTCGTGTTATGTGTGTGTATGCTGGTCACGACCGTGAGGCCTGCAAAAACGGCTGAACAGATCGAGATGACGTTTGGGGACAGACTGACGTGGACCCAAGGAACCATAGCGAATACGATGGATCGATTTGTTCGGCGGCCGCGGTGGGAGCTGTCGCTACCATTACTGTACCAACCCAACTTGTCGTCGTCAATCTTCTCGTAATAGTACTAGCCTAATTAATATAACGCAACCAGAAACTCCAACTCTTTAGCGTTGAGGTTTCGACCTCCGATCTGAGATCTTCATCGGAACTGACTTCCGGTTTCTGGCGTCAACCCGATGAAACCTTTTACACAATTCTCGCCTCTGAATCCTCTGAAGTTACGACCTTATGGCGCTATACAAATCTGTTTATTATTATTATTATTATTTTGACGCCGGTACTCAATTCACGAGGAATGAAAAAATTACTATTATTATTATTATTATCAGCGGCAGGAGTACAGTGACCTATAGTTTGGAGGACGTGGCTTCTTCTACTCAAATGCTGGCATTAATGCATTCAAAAGCGGCTGAAAAGCGTACTTGTAGGTCGTGCTTATTCGTAACTTGTACGGCGCTCCTGGCCGTTGCATGAAGCGGCGTGATGCGAATCTCATATTGAATTGAATCAAATCGAAACGCGACGCGACGCAGAGAGGTGAGCGGGCGTGCCTGCATGATGTCGTAGTAGTCGATCATGACGGTGCAGATGGGCCCGGCGTTCGTCTCGGCGACGTCGATGTGGATGCTGATGTTGAGTGCGGAGCTGGCACAGTCCGCGCCGCGCCCGCGATGATGACGACGATGATAGGATGCTGGTATACAGCTAGGATGCTGGTGGTAGAGGATGCTGATGTTGAGGTAGACTGGTAGAGCCAGCCACAGCAGCCCCACACACACGAACCGCGCCCTGGTCCTGCTACTGAACGACCCAGTTACACCGAGCGTTGACATTGGTCAGGCGTACAGTCAAGCGCGCCAGCGTCACGACCCACTTCGTACTGATTGGCTACGCACACTGCAGCGAACTAGGTCATCCACTTACTGGGTCGCTAGACTAGACAAACTAGGTCGCTTAGTTCTGAACACGCGCCGTGGTCCTGCTGCTGAAGGAGGTGCGTCCGGCGCGCAGCAGCACTGAAGCGCGGTCGACCGAGGCGACAGTTGTCGACCAGACCGACACGAATGATGTCACCAGGCTCACGTACGTCACTCCCTGCATGCAGTGACGTACGACACCGTAGACGACCGTATATACAGTAGGCCTAGTTGCCGCAAGCGAAGCCACGGCGGGTCACTGACATGGTCGACAGGGTATTTGTTTTGTTGGCCAATGCCTGTAATATTGATCGATCAGAGCTCACGGTGTCCCATAAATAGCGTCCGACGTCACTGTTGTTTTGGGGACGCCGTGTAGAGTGCCGGCATGTTGCCAGGGCTCAGGCGGCAAAAGTCATACACCACCGACCTTGAGCTTGACCTTGAGCTTGATCGGGATAGTGACTTCACAACGCCGACAATCTGCGTTGCGCGATCCACCGTTTACTTACTTTTTTCAGCGATGTCATTTCATTTCAACAGTCCTATTTATGAGGTCACATCGCCAGCACCGACAGACATCGCACAACTGTGTGTTTGTGTCTGTTGGACACAGCGGTGAGCCCTACAAAACCACTGTTCGCCTACTGATCGAGATGCCGTCTAGAAGACAAACTCATGGGGCCAAAGGAACTATGTATTAAAAGGGGTGCACAGTGGCGCCACCTGACCAATACGATGGAACGATCCGTGCACGGCGGCAATGCGGCTTTATGTCAAATCATTTTGTCCACTTGTGACTAGTTATAGCGCTCAGTGTGTCTTCTATACCGCACCTTCAATGTTTATACATGAAATCTGGGAAAAATATGTCTTGCAATGAATTCTTTCGAAACATTAAAAGATATCGTTGTGCATGCACACTGCACGTCAACTTACATTTGTTTTCGCAAATTTTGTGCTTTGTTTACAATCTTCGACTGATTTTGACAAAATTTAATAAAAAAGACTAATCAAATTTGCACAGCTAGGTCTGTCTGTAAAAGTCTGCGTATTTGCTGCAAATTAATTGTATTACGCTATGTTCGTCACGCGCGCAATCGACTTCCTGTGGACGTGTCTGCAATCACTTACTTACTTACAATTAAGTAGTGCAGTGGATCTTTTTTAGCACACGCGGTTCTTACTGAGATCCACTTAATTCCAAACGCAGAAATGTACGCTTCGTGTTTTGTGAAGAAATACCTTTCTTGAGAAAAGTATATTCCATACCAAGGACGAGATGCCATCCATCAAGCTGTGCTTTTTCGAGACTATAGGTGATAAATTTCTTTAGAAAAACACAACTGTCAAACTATGAACATGATGCAACGAAAATGCGTAAATAACGTAACTTGCTACTGACCGAGTTCTTTTACACTGGAAGTCACAAAAAAGTACACCCACAGTGACAATAAACTACATTTCCGTCATGTATATTTTGATAATTTATTTTATAACAAAACATTTAAGATACAAAAATGCCTAATATTATTTCAAAGAAACGTGTCGATACTTTGAAATCTTTTCTTAAACTGAAGGCTTGTTTACAGCACATAAACTGAACTGAACTGGAGTCGGCGAACCGGAGTTCAGTTGGTGTGCTGTGAACAAACGTTAAGAGTATTCCAACTATTTCACAATATCGAAGACCACCCTAGTGGACGCACCTGGCACCATCCGGCGGTCGTGTACATGGGAATGTGGACTGTGTCGAGCCAGACGACAAAGAGACAGAGCAGAAACACGGAGTCGGCGGCGGCGCGGGCACTCAGGTACGTGTCGTACGAGTCGTGCCGGGCGTCCAGCGCTGGTGCAGATGAGGGCGATTGTAGATCGTCAAAATTACACACGAAATTCATCCAAGTCGGCCGCCAGTATAATCACATTACCTTGCAGTATCCGGTGACGTTAAACGAGGCCAAACCTTTGAGTGAGTGAGTGAGTGAGTGAGCAGTTTCTTAACGGCACATCAGCACATTATAGGCTATTCAGTGCCGTAAAGTTTGAAATAATAAAATCAAGTGAGAGGATAAGGATAAAAAGAAGTGTGAAACCAAGACTATAGAGCTAATATAAAACTGAAACAACAAACATCACAGTTTCTTTGACAAAAGCAATAACAGTATGATTGTCGACGCTTTCAAAGAACTTCTAAAAGGAAGAGACCAAACCTTTGAGACGGAGACCAAGACCGAGACTGAATTATCGAGACCGAGATGGAAACCAAAACCGAAACTGAAATTTTTGGCCTCGAGACCGGCTGAGACCAAAATTTTAGCCTCCAGATCAAAGTCGAGACCACAATTAATTCTGACTTTGAGACCGAGTCCAAACGTTTGGTGTCAAGACCGAGACTGAGACGAAATCCACCAGATCAAGACAGAGACGGAAACTAAAATTTTGGTCTCGAGACCAGTCTGATCTCGAGACGGTAACATCTCCCATAGTAACCGCGTCGACGTGACTTCGCCGACGTGGTTCTCGCTGGTTTTCACTGGAGATGTGGGCGATTGTAGAGATGGAGTGATGCGGTCTTCCGTGTCTCTGTCTGCGCAGCCGGCGCCGCCGCCCAGGTCGTCATTTCCGAGCACGACGACACTGACGATGTTACACACGAGACAGACCGGGGCCCGCGGCTCGTCCGTCATCCCGACGCCAAAACTACACATGGCCTACCAGAGTACAAAATTTGAAGTCACTATCTTCAGCTGTTCGAGAGATATTTCAAGGGCTGTAACATTAGAAATGGGTCTCGTGACCCTGACCACGCCCATCTTGTCATCCTAAGGTTAATAGCTTTACAAGACGTACTTGTGTTGAAAATCTAACGACAATCTCTAGTCGTTCCAGAGATATGATGAGGAACCCCAAAATTTTAATGGACCAGGTGACCCTGACCACGACCCTTTGGGATCGTCTATCATTGGCAGGCTGGAACTTCTTATGGTTAATCTACGTACCAAATTTGAAGTTTCTAACTTCATCCATTACGAAGATATGAACGGCGATGCCAATGTAGAATATGGGGTGGTTTGGGGAGTTATGGGTTGCTCAAGCTCGTCGGCAATGTCACCTTTCGACAGAGCGCATGCGACTTCCTATTCATCTATAATAGACTGGAACTTGCTATGGTCGAACAATGTAGCAAATTTGAAGTGTCTAAAATCGTCGCGACACCGGCGATGTTACACAGGAGACCGGTGGCGATCAATATCGGGACGTAGTAGTCGTAAACGGAACGCACGAGCAGCGCGTAATGGTAGGCACGCCAGACGGCCGGGTCCACGTCGGGCGGATGAACGCTGGCGTTGAGCGCTATCGGCAGGTCGGCCAGAAACAGCAGCATCTTCTTCTCTCAACAGCACACGCACACATGTATACGAACCACGACACGCGCCTCTGCTATTGCAGAGAAAGCGCCATGCGTCTGGGTCGGAGTCCGCGTCCGGATCCGTTCCGAGCCGGGTCTGAGATCCGAACTCAAATCCGGACTGGGATCTGGACCCAAACTTTGATCCGGACCGGACTCCGACCCGGACTTCCATTCGGATTCGGACCCAGACTCAGAATCCGTATCCAAACTAGAGGACCGCTATTTGGCATTTTCCGCCGATTTCCTGCTGTCTGGCGCTAACAATCTAAACTGAGTTTGCGTTTAAATCGTGAAATTCTGTGGTGAATTTTAAAAATCAAAATCCGTCACAGAAAGCCTCGTTGTCATCCTTGCTAACTCTAACACTAACCTTTAACTTTGATCTATAACCTCGATTTTTTTATCCGCGGTGCGCTGTGTTCATGATCCATTCACACGCAACAAATTTATTATATCTATTATCTTATTACCTTTCTCGCTAACGTGGTCGTAAATACCTCTATAGTATGAGTACTCGAACAGCGCTATAAGTAGGCCCCTATGCGAGTGTTTTGAATTTCGAGCTCTTGCATTTTAAAGCATATATTTGGATTGTTTCTGTATAAATAAAACTAAAAGTATATGCCTAAAAGTTGCCTAAAAGTGAGAATACAGCTGTATTGAAAGATTTCGTGCATTTAGATCAAGGCAACTTAAAGGCCTAGCGTTTTTCTTACTTCTCTATCTGCTATTTACGGCTTATTAGATCGCCCGCTGCCTTTAGCGAGAGAGTGAGACCATTAGCACTGTAGTTTCTAATTACCGGAACCCTTAGCTTCTACAGGCATAATTCTGCTAATAATCGTTATGTCTGTGCTAAAATTACCGTTATTAGGACATGCGAAATTCACCCAGAAGTGGCCGCTAATATACTCACTTTACCTTGCAGTAACTGCGTCTACGTGATTTCGACTACGTCTTTTCGACGGCTTATTCTGTCGTTGGGCTATAGTGATTTTCACGGACGAGTTTACGGAGATGAAGTGATCGTCGACATTTCGGCCATCAAACAGTTCAGGTAATCAGATGTAAATTTAATGGACAACTACGTCTGGTCGGTCATACAGAAGAAGGTCTATCAAGACCAAGTTAAAAATGTTGGTAGGCTTAGAGTCTGTCGGACGAGCTGAATCGGTGCGTTATCGATACACTCCTCTCATAATTATAATTACCGTGTGATGTGTTATCTCGATAAATAAACTGATTGATTGATTGATTGCATTCGTCTGCAGGAATGCCAAGCACCGATCCAACTACGCGTGCGGTAACATTATCTACGCGTACCGTATGCGCCACTTTTCAGACATATCAGACAGCACGTCTAGTCGCGCGCCTTTCAATCAAGCCCACGGCTAACATGATTCGATCTAGGCGCCGACCGGCGGGACCTGCCTGGGTTGTCAATCATGCCAAATCACCGACATTTTTATCAGCAGTCCGTGCACGCGAACAGATCACGGGGTCACCTGTCACATAAACTGTCATCTACGCTGCATTTTCTTACGATTTGCCGTAATAACGCAGCACGCGTTCGTCATTCGCTCAAAGCAACCAGTATGAATTCTAATACAACAATGCTGTCCCGTAGTCGACGTTAATTTGTACAGCGTATCCACGTCCGTAATGTACGGTAAAGCAAGAGTCTGTGTTGAGCTTCCTCCGTTGGCTGTCAACGTGACACTGCTCGCATTTGCTGCAGAACGCCGCGCCTGTAGCACAGCGCCAGCAGCGCACACGCATCACACAGCAGCTATCCCCCCCCCGGCCGCCGTTGCTGCTGTCGATCAATGGGACAGACGGACGGACGGACGGACGGAAGCCCGACCGTTACATAGACCCTGCTCCACATACTATGTAGACAGCGTCAATAAGGTGCGCATACCGTATGCATGCGTTCTAAAAACGACGTTCGTATCATACATACGCTGGAGCTGTGGTGTCAAAGCAGGACAGCCTAACACATGTTGCCACGATTGCGTATCGTGATTAACTCTACAGGCGTATCGCTTTAACAGGCGACTTTCGCTCTGATTACACGCCGCGAAAGACGTGTGTGCTCGCAAGCTATGGCGCAACGGTTCACTCAGTAGCGTCACTCGATCTCAAAAGCGGGACACGAAATTTCTTTTCGATAGAGTGACAGTGACGTAATTTTGTTCCATATCGATGCCAGTTGATTTCTGCTGCCATCTTGTAGGTAAAACTCTGAGAAATGTTTGTCGCTGTGATGGCGCTTAAATACGCTTTGTTGGCAAGCCAGTGATCATATGAACATTTTCTTAAACTAACTTATTCAATTTTATTTGAGTAACACGATAAATCTTCACCGTTTAACTCAACGCATTATGTCGTGTTATACCCACAAAATGGCTATCGTAGCGTGACCATAGACTCTGTGACGTCACTCATGCAGGGTGTCTGGGTCCGATTTTTACCGCGCGATGCTATGCATCCGCGGTACTAGCCATGGCCCTGTGTCCGTCTGTCCGTCTGTCTGTCCGTC
>Ga0126331_1000639_pt1 | contig 10264 bp, 6 predicted proteins | sample InaspJWI98metaG_FD_96379 | JGI IMG/M metagenome (GOLD analysis project Ga0126331, IMG submission 96379) | Marine gutless worms symbiont microbial communities from Oahu, Hawaii - Inanidrilus sp. 2 OAHU.JWI-98 metaG | ecosystem: Host-associated > Annelida > Digestive system > Unclassified | place... | reverse complement strand
GGCCCTTTTTCCGGGACTACCCAGGTGAGCCGGTACCAGAAAGTAAAACCAATCTGGATTTTACTGAAGCAAGAGACAGTGAGTGGCAGTGGCATCAGCTGGGCCACATGCAAGTTTGCACCTCGCTCCAGACAGATAACCACGCCAGCACCCCGCCACTCAGTTTTTTACAGGCCGGATGCCCTTCCTGCCGCCCAACCAACAGCGTCAAAGCACTGGATTATGTGTCACATTAATGTAAATTCGATTAGTAACTAGCTTACTGTTTAACTTCGGGATAACTTAAAATTATGGGTAGTTTTTTTGTGAAAATTGGGAAGTGGATAGATTATGGACAGGAGAAGTGTTTGAAATTTTGGAATGATTTAGAATATACTGCCTATATTTTATCACATTTATAGCATTCTGTAGTCAGTTGATGTGAAAAATAAATGTGAAGCTCAGATAACTGGTAATGTAGCTGTTCAGAAAATTTAGGCCAATATACTGCATGCTTGATGGTGGTGACACTGTCAGTATCAGTGTGGCATGGTGGAGGTAAGCACTTTACTGGGTGATATCTAGTTCTCTCTGTTTATCAGTGCTGTATTTGCAGGGTCTTAGTGAGTATGTCAACCTAAGAACTGGAATGCCTTGTCACCTGCATCCAACAAGTGCTCTGTTTGGCATGGGTTACACACCTGATTATATCGTCTACCATGAACTTGTCATGACTGCCAAGGTAAAAACCCAGTTGTACATTTGTAAGCAGTTTTAATTAAAGAGATTCTAGTATAGAGAACAAAGCCATGATTGATTTCATAGCTTTGCAGTCCCTATTGAAGTGGAGTTGATATAGTAGTTGAAAAATTGCATTAGTACCACTGATGACGCTATTGCTGCTACTGATTCTAAGATGATTGTTGTAATGAAGATGATGATTAGTGCAAGTTGTTGTTTATAAAACTGAACTGGCAAATTAAGGAGAATATTCTTGACATTAGCTTTATGATTACTACTTCACTTTCTTCCATACAGCAACATTAACTGTACACAGACAGTGCAGGGAACACCACTGAAGAGAACTCTGTGTTTTCTCCCTAATTTAAATGCACTAGTTCTCGTCAGCAAGTACATGCAGTCGTTGAACACTTCTAACGAAATCCTCCAGTTCTCAAGTGGGAATGCCAGCCAACACAAGTTGTCTCATAGCATGATGTGATTTTGATTACAGTATATGTGAACATTTCGGTAACGTTATTGTGGTTTTACAGTTAACAGTTATCTGTGATATGGTGTGTTCGTGATGATTAGCAAGTTCACTTGAATAAAATGTGGCTTATCTGATATGCTGTTGCAGGAATATATGCAGTGTGTTACTTCAGTTGATGGTAACTGGCTGGCTGAGCTTGGACCAATGTTCTACAGTGTTAAAGATGCTACCAAGTCACGCGGGGTTCGCTGTTTCAATGAATTTGTGTTCCAAATATTCACTTTTTGTCTTGTAATTTTTCGCATAGTGACGAGTATGTTTTCAGTTTGTGATTGCTGGCAACAGCCTCTTTATGTGAGACGTGACAAAACTATCTCGTGTCACGTCACTTAGGTGGTGTGAATTGAGTTAGCAGCAATCTGTGGCAGTCTAAACACGTTCAGAGTAACTGTTCAGTTCACACTACGTAATGCTATGGCGTGGCTATGAAACACTTTTGTCGAGTCGGGTCTGGTGGTGTGAATTGGGTCTAACAACAACTGAAGTAAGCATATCTGCCTCCGTTTTAAGAGCTTTTTTTCAGATGAACCAGGTTCTCTTGGTTTTCTTCCTCCATTTGTTCTAGGATAAGTGGCACCTCTTGTGAGCTGGATGTCCTTCCTGTTAGCCAACCAACCAACCATGTCAAAGCTCTGAAGGGAACGTGGCACTCATCCCACACTGTCTTATATTCCGCTGGACCCCTGATGGAAGGGGCCTTTACATAAGTTCTGCAACATGGCAATGCCGATACCAGTTACGTAAGAATCTTGTTAAGGTGCGTGTGAACAGTCACAATGTACTGTGGTCAGTGAGCCATCAACTGACTTCTGTGTTGAATGACACTTGTAGGAGCGGCGTCAGGTAGCTATTGATCACATGCAAGAGATGGAGAAGGAGATGCAGATTGCTCAAGACCAGATTTCCGCTCGGCGTGAAGAACAGGAACGTTCCGTACAGAGCGTCAGAAGGTTAGAATGCTCATTGACTGTCGTTGATGAAACTGTTACATTGAATAAATGGTAATATATGTAGTTAAAGTGGTACGTGTTTAAGTTATGTTGTATTTAACACACACACACCCGTTTAACGGCCCTTTTTCCGGGACACCAATCTGGATTTTACTGATGCGAGAGACAATGAGTGGCAGTGGCATCAGCTGGGCCATATGCAAGTCTGCACCTCGCTCCAGACAAATAACCACGCCAGCACCCCCCACTAATTTTTTACAGGCCGGATGCCCTTCCTGCTGCCCAACCAACAGCATCAAAGCACTGAAGGCCAAATGTTGTATTTTCTATGTTGTATTTAAAAGGATTTAAATTATTGCATCATTTCAATTGGGACACATTGTATATGTGTCCTTTGCTGTCGACTTCAGTGTCACGCCTGCTGTCCAGTGTGACCAGTGACAGGCAATTAGAGATGACACCAAGCTGCTGTTATGCACTGTTTTGTTTCCATAAATGCTTCTCTGTGTAGTAAGTAATATTGCTGTGTTATTTCTGCAGAACACCGATCATAACACCGGGACGAAGAGATCCATCGGCTGCTACACCTCGCAGTGGCAGATTTGGACTCTAGTTACGTATGTCACAGTGGGGACAGAAGGCAGATCTGCTGTCAGTCATACTGCAGTGGAGACGATGATGTCTACCGTGAGCTATCTTGTCTATACAAACAGCTTCAGGGCCGCCGAGAGCTAACGCAGGCCCAGTGACAGTCACACAGTTAGCTCGTCCAGGCCCCTCTACAGTATGAGGTTCAAAAAATTAATGGTTAGTTGTGGCCATGAAAAGTAATCTCACCCTGACCCTCGCGCGCACCTGGACATCGACCCTCTCCGTCTCAGCGTCTGATTATTGAACAGTTGCGGGTTGTCACATGCATGCAGCCATCACAATCAACAGAGATACAATTGCTCAGCATGACTGCCATCCAGTGCACGAGGTCGTTAGTCGATCTGCTGTGCCTCTCTGGAGTTGTATGTTGGACAGACTTAGCCCAGTGAGTATACGTGCTGACGTGAACTGTTGCAATGAAACACATCATACAGCCGACATTATCATGATGCCAAGTCGGTTGTGTTCATTGAGCTTATTGACTGCCACGAATAATATAGTTGTTTCTGTGAATGAAGTAGTCATCCGATTTTTTAGGTAATTTGCGAACCTTGAAAATTATGTAATCGTCTGTAAACAAGTGTTCCATTACTTTTTGGGAAACAACAGACATTTTTGGGTGATCTGAATGAGGTACTGCCATATGGGCATTGTGATACTGGAGTGTTGATTAAAGGCAGTAAAGGAGCAACCCTGTTTCCCTCAGGATGGTACGGGATGAACGACGATGCCAGTGACTCTAGATGGAGTCACTGCTTTATACCAATAAATATAAAGAAACACAGGATCAAAACCTGTAGTCGATATAAGTAGTTTTTCTACAACAAGATGACTAAAACTACACAGTGTCAAAAAAGTACATAATTGGATAATGTTACAAAGTGCAATTTTATTTTACAGAATCACCTTGTCTACTGAACTCCAATGTAAAGCAAACACTAAAAATTACAGTAATGTTTGGTTCTTTGTGCGACATATGAGTAAAGAACTGTTGCCATTATTGATACAAAAGTGACTAGTTTCTTACAATAAAAAATTAAATACTAGCATTAACCGATATTTATTAGAAATACTAATAACAACACATTACGACATCTCAGTAGTACTGCTGACAAAAGATGCTACAATGACTAGAATGGCAAAGTCTAATGATTTCAGCACTTCTTGGGAATGCTGAATTGGTTACTGCATCAAATGAAATATGTCTACTAAAATATGTCTAATATACAACGGAAATCACGGAGCAATGGAAGGTGGAGATGTGTTTTGACGCTTGGCTGGGTGGCAGGAGTGGCACCTGACCCATAAAAACGCCTGTGCCACTTGTCTGTCAAGAAATGTTCAGTTCTGGAAGGAGTGAAGAAAGATAACGGGGTTAAAAGCAGATGCTAAAACTGAGGTGGTTGTGGTAAGCCTAAATTATGAAATAAAAGAATTTAACTGCACTGAGATAATTCTTGAGAGAATATTAGAGACTTTGACTCGGTAGTCGGTACTGACAAAATTAAATCTAACACACATCATCAATAACCACGAAGTATACTACGTCACAAAACAGACACTAAAAAGTAAAGCCAGATTTGGTTCTTTGTATAACATTTGACTGAAGAAGTAGTTCTGTCATTATGATTAAAAAGTGACTACCGGTAGTTTCTTGCATAGGCAAATGAATAGGATTAAGTTATAGTTAGATCACTGTCTACAGTGGAATACACGAGCGTAGCGAGTTTATTCCACTGTAGACAGTGGTCTGACTAACTTAATTCATGACCGTGAATAGGCCTAGTCTGCCGCCGTCGGTTGTTCACGCTTGGCTGGATGTGTGCACTCAAGCGTGAACAAGCCAGGCGCGAATGGTAGAGTGAGTTACAACACGTTAACTCACTCCAGACTCTATTGTAGAGATAGGGAGAAAAAGTAGGTCATGATTTAACAACAATAAACACAATGTACTAGTAACAACACCTTATGACACTTCTGTACTACTGATGATAAAAACGCTACAGCGACTACAGTGGCAAAGTCTGTTGATTTTGGCAAAAATCATTTTGGCACCTTGGGAACACTGAACTGATTACTGCACACCAAATAATTAAATACATATATCAACGAGCAGTTCTGACACCAGTTGATTTCATATTTACCGACCACATTAGCAGGTTATCGGTCGTGTCCATCTGTCTGTATTCACTCTAGCGTTTGAAACAACTGACCTCTGACCCTCATTTTTTGCCTGTCTATACACAGGTCATGACCACGGCTCGCCGGAGCTGAGTCAAGGTTTAGCATCATGGTTAGAGTTACGGTTACATTACATTAGAAAACTATTTATAGTGGATAAAGTAAAAGACTGCTGGGTCCACCATAGAGATGACAAGAACATTTACAAATTAATGTCCGGCAAGACGGTTGAGATAAAAGTGCTCTCAATTTTCCACAGAATGTTAGTAAAGATGTGGCAGACTTGAGATCTTCAGGAAGACTGTTCCAAAATAATCATGGTACCAGCTGTGGCAAATGAACGGTCACACACAGTAGCATGGCGTGACGATCGGATCAGACATCAGGTAGACTGATGGCTGACAACTGGAAACGATCACATTACTTTTCTGTGCGGTAGATTTAGCTGTCTCATGTCAGGTTATCAAGGATGGTAACACAGTCTGTCCGTCCTGGATCCTAGATTGAAGGCATTGAAGGCGATTGGTTACATCTCGTCGGGATCCCTGAGATCTACTGATGCAACGCTAGTGGGACGTGGTGGCACGCGACTCCGTGGCTGCTGCTGCTGGCTGTGAGTAGCGGTGGATGGAGGATGCGGTGACGTAGGTGTGTCACTGTTTTCACGGATGCTGTTGCTAGGCAGCAGAGCGCTGCAGACATCAGCAGCAGCAGCGTCGCGCACCGCCGCTAGCATGTGGATCACTTCGTCCAGCAGCAGTATCGTCTGTCACATCAACACACTCTCTTGAACACAGAGAAACACCAAACGGTAACCAAAGTAAACGGGACATTTCTCTATCCCTTTGTTACTGAACACAATACTCCTCCATGAAGGGCTCAGTATGGCATGTGTTAAAGGATCGGACAGATTTACCTGCCATCCATGAGTTTATTCACATATGCAATGAGCCATCCTGCCTTTACTTCCCATCCACTTCCCATTACTTTTCTGTGCGGTAGATTTAGCTGACTCATGTCAGCTTTTGAGCGCATGTTAAAATAGCATCTTGTATTGTGTCATCCACAGAGCATTGCTGCAGTTTGGCTGGTGCTCATTTCCCATCCCACATATGACAGGAGTTGGTCTGGATGGCTGGTTAAACATGAGTCGGCTAATACTGTTGCAACAATATTTAGTCTTGAAATCATACCTTTAGACTGCTGATGACAGTGTTATCGGTATCAGCAATGGAGTCCAGCTTAGCAAGAATGGCATCGACAATACAGCGTAGCAACGTATCAGCTCCAGGCTGGCAGATGCTGACAACTTTCTGCTTCACTGCTGCTTGAATCTTGCTCAGCAACGTCTCCTAGCAACAAAAGCATCATTAGTCATCAGCTGCTTCAGCTGTTTCTTTCAGCTAAAACAGTCTGCTACTGGTAGTTTTAGTCATTTGTTAGACTAACTGAGACTTAAGGATTGGTGACTTGATACTACAGTACTGCTACTGCTGGTAGGGATGTGACAAAGCCAGCTATGATCGCTTCCATCGGATTCGGATTTTGTCTTTCAAATCCATGACTCACATGCAGATGCGTATCTGTCACATGATCACAACTAGTGCAGTTAAACTTAAGTTGACGAGAAGAGAATTGAAGCAAGCTTTGCAAAAATACTCACTGAATACTGTTTACATTAGATAGTCTAAACTGACTAAAAACCAAATCTATACAGAGTTACAGACATAAGTAAATAGCTAACAGCCAATCAATATGTATTCATTGTGTAACTGTTTACTTCTGTGTGGCTAACATCAGACTGTGATAAAAGATGAATGTGTAAGTTGAACCCGAGTCTGTCGAGTCTGATGAAAATCTGTCGGATTTTGGATTTGCAAAAAATTGTCGGAATCCAACAACATTTGTATTCAGACACAAACTCCATCAGATTATCACAAACCCAACTGCTAGCAACATGCACACACTTACCAGCTGGAAAGGTGAATCTTCTGCCCCGCTCTTCATGCCGCCTGGCTGTGTTGTGTAGTAGCGGACAATATCCTGCATTGTCGTGACCAGTCCCACAATGTAGTCAACTCGACGTACTGTGCTGTGAAGCATTCGCCATACTGCACCCAGTGAGCACACGTCCTGCTGCGACAAACACAATCACAGCTGAACAGTGAAATCTGCTGGCTGTTATCAACTGCTCATAGTCTTGCACCTGGCTAAGCCTGAATCCAAGCAGCATAGGCCTACTGGAGGCCAAAAGACCAGTCAAATATGACACTGACACAGTGATTTAACTTTCACGTCGGACGATTATGAATGAGAATGTGTGGAAATCTGTTCTGCATAAAGACAGGAAATACTGTCTGTATGAAAGCCAAAATCTACTCACTGTCGGCCACAAATCTCAGCAATTTTTAAAGATTTTTTCAGAAGTTAAAAGTTAAGGTTAATGCCGTCGGGTTTCTGACAAACCTGAAAACAGGAATCTACTCTAAACAGCCAAACTAACTGTAATGCCTGATGTCCAAAACGGACTTGATGAAGCATGGTCACAGATTTCTAGCGACTGACGTATGCTACATTGCCAAACAAACCAATGGCTACCTGCCGTAACTGGCCTTTCCACAGCATAACTCGAAACATCCTCAGCCAGTCAGCTTCCTCTTTGCATGTCGCAATCTGTTGATCAAGGTCCGCAGATGTTTGCTTCATATTAACGTCACTCAAAACATTGCTGTCAGTCAAATGAGTCAGATGTTCAAAGTGAAACTTCGCCTGCAACATTTTTCAACAGCGTAGTTACCACTTAGAAAATTTTTGTAGGCATTCCATGTAATGACCATCTGTTCATGGATAAATTGTTCTCCCAGCCTTTCATACTGGAAACAGTCTGCTCTAGAACTATCTATCTCTGAGACTCTGTCGTGACATTATTTATCCCAATTCAGACGTAGGCAAATACAATGATGATATACAGTAATATGAGCATTTGTAAATTGTAATGCATTTGTACCTTAGTGGAGTCAATGAAGAGACTTTTATACCAGCTGGCGGAAGTATCATCGTGACCAAATGTGGAAGTTCTAGCAAACAATGTGAGTGACTCAGTATCAATCTAGGCAACTGTAAATCACAATTCCCCAACATTGCACAAAATGGAAGAAAACTGGCATTGTTTCTGATGTTTTATTCTGTACAACAATTCTTAAGAGTACACGTTAAAGGCAAAGGTTACTCGGCAGTCAGCTGTTGTCATTTCTTGTACAGCATCAACAACAAAGAATTCCAGTTCCTTGTTCATATACCTCACCAATACAAGCTTACAAATTATCACATAAATCTGTAAATATATCCACCATTTATTATAGTAACAGCATTGACTTGCACATTACCAGTGCAGTAGCCGAGTGGTTAGCGCATCTGACTGCGGTGTGAGAGGATCCAAGTTCGAATCACGCCACTGACAGTTGTGTTTATCGTGACGGCTGCTGCGATATACAGTCATGGCTGTGCACCTTTACTGCAGTGCTTAGGTCGACTCAGCCTTCCACCTGTCGTGGGACGGTAAAATGAGTATCAGCCTACGGGCTGAGTAATAATAACAATGGCGATGGTGGATGTGGATGATAGCTGCCAATTTTCGGCGGACTTACAGCCCAAGTCGACTTCGGATTGGCGGCCACGCGGCGCTCAGTCTACATTCATCAGATGAACCGGGTGAACTCTAGCAATGACTTTGGTCATGATGACAGCACCATAAACATTGTCATGGCTATTATTATTATTATTATTATTAAGTTCCTACAGAGTGTTCATACACTGTCATGTTCACTTCTTCTGTTTCATATTACATTAGATGCTGAGTCTCACAATAATAGTTCTATAACATTTGAACCGTCCCCATGTATAACATGAGTTATAATTACGTAACACTCAAGCATAACTAACTTTGACGCTGCATCTTCAACATAGTGCAGTATGAGAAACTTTTCAGTGACGACAATTCTCCAATCGTAAGCCACAAATATCTGTTTTTTTCATTAACACATCATTTATCACTCAGCAAAGGCTGTGCAATGGCACAAATAAAATAGTGCAGTTAGCATAAAAGACAATAATGTATCACTATCATCAAACCAGCACAATTTCTTTCAACTTCACAGCAACGTCCTAAGAGGCTAAGACATTTCTGCTGAAGGAAATAACACCCAAATTCAAGTGTGCACAAATGTTGCAATACACTAACACTACTGCTATGCAAACATAGCATCATGTCTTTGATATGATGCATCTCTCCAGTGCCGGATTAATGCCAACCAAGGCCCGTGGCAATTATTTGCCCGAGGCCCCTTATTTACGCGAGACAAAGACCTATCTAAACTGTAATACGCACATGCATGGGTACATTGAACATGCATGATTATCAGCATAATACAACGATGAGTGTTCAGTTCAGCAGTTCACTTTCACAACGGCCCATTTTTATTTTTTTGTTGCAGATGTTATGTCAAATTACTTGACTACAGACGGGCTGAAAAAATTTTCTCTACTTCCGGAGGCCCCCCTGAGGCCTGAGGCCCGTGGCATTTGCCACATCTGCCACATGGTTAATCCGGCACTGCATCTCTCTGTAGCACAGTAGTTGTCTGCTGTTGGTGCAAATACATATGAGAAAGAAAACTTCTTGATTTTTTAACAGTATTCTTGTGATATAGGTAATCACATGTGTCCTATTGAACGACACCAATGACCTTGAGTGACCATGAAGGTCAGTTTAGCTGTTAGAAACCTTTCTAACTCCCACTTATTGGGGAATGGAACATATATTTGTGTGCCTTTGTGTGACCGCAAGAGGACAGTAGTAAGCTACTGGAAACCTCCATGATCAGTAACTCGAAAAATACAGGTAATATCAAAAATGAACTACAATGTTGATTATAAATTTACAATGACTAAAATTCATTGCATGAGCTACAATTTCTACTGCTGTACTCAACCAGAAGATCATACACATGATGCTCCTAATGCACAGAAAGTGGTAACATCTCGAATGGCACAAGACAGACAAATAGTTGCAATGGAAGATATACTAGGATGTGGTCTGTCAAAAGGATTGCCTTCAGTGCTTTGACACTGTTGGTTGGGTGGCAGGAAGGGCATCCGGCCTGTAAAAAACTGAGCGGTGGGGTGCTGGTGTGGTTATCTGTCTGGAGCGAGGTGCAGCCTTGCATATGGC
>Ga0126331_1000638_pt1 | contig 10277 bp, 8 predicted proteins | sample InaspJWI98metaG_FD_96379 | JGI IMG/M metagenome (GOLD analysis project Ga0126331, IMG submission 96379) | Marine gutless worms symbiont microbial communities from Oahu, Hawaii - Inanidrilus sp. 2 OAHU.JWI-98 metaG | ecosystem: Host-associated > Annelida > Digestive system > Unclassified | place... | reverse complement strand
GGTTATCTGTCTGGAGCGAGGTGCAGACTTGCGTATGGCCCAGCTGATGCCACTGCCACTCACTGTCTCTTGCTTCAGTAAAATCCAGATTGGTTTTACCTTTCTGGTACCGGCTGACCCGGGCAGTCCCGGAAAAAGGGCCGTTAAATGGGTGTAAAAATGGGTGTATGATGGTTGATGATGATAATAATCTATAAAAGCTGTCAGCCACTGAATGCTACTGGTGAAAAGTGCCCAGCAGAATACATGGTGTTACATCACTAGTAGTTTCCAAGATGCACAAACGTCTACAATTGCTTAAATTACCTTCAAGGTCACTCTAGGTCATTGGGAAACGTGCTATTTCCAGTCAAATGTGATAAAGAAGACAGCAGCTATATGTATGATCTTCAATCACTATTTGCACTCAATACACAACATGCTATTTTTTTGCAACATGGCCCTGGGATGTTTCCAGTATCAGAAATTAGCATAATAAAGTCACACAATACAAAGGCAATGCCACTGTTCAGTAGATACCATGACCTCCTATCATCATTCCATATACTAACTACATCTCTATCTAGTATCACTTCTGAGATATAGTGAGATACTGGTTAAAAGCCACACATTTGTCCTACACTGTTCCACTGGAACATGGAACCCATGTCAGAATGTCACCAAGGTCTTTGGTCCATGATATCCAGGATGACGGCTTGATTCATCAGATGTTAACAAGCTCAATGATATGTTAAGCCATTTTGACAACTGTGGTGGACGGACAGACATACAGAATTACAACAGGATACACCATGCTTCACATTGAACAGTAAAAATTAATACAATAAACACGAATTAAGTCAGTATAACAAGAACGCTGACATGTGCTGAAAGATCAGTAAATATGCAAACAACCTCAACTGATAAGTCGCATTCTTAGACGATGGAACTATGTCAGAGGGGGCACTGGATGGCAGTTTGAACAAAGTACTTGGCATAAAGCAGCACTTTTAGACAATAACAAGCATTATATGGATTGTTTAGTAATTAAAGGTAAGCGATAAAGGAATCAGATAAGTCCGAAAAGAATTAATGACAACTTATCATTCTGATTAGATGCCTTCAGTGCTTTCACGCTGTTGGTTGGGCGGCAGGAAGGGCATCCGGCCTGTAAAAAACTGAGTGGTGAGGTGCTGGCGTGGTTATCTGTCCGGAGCGAGATGCAGACTTGCTTGAAGCCCAGCTGATGCCACTGCCACTCACTGTCTCTTGCTTCAGTAAAATCCAGATTGATTTTACCTTTCTGGTACTGGCCCACCCTGGTAGACGTGGAAAAAGGGCCGTTAAACGGGTGTGTGTGTGTTATCATTCTGATTAGATGCCATATTTGAACAAAATACTACAAACTATTTTCATATTTCCTGCAAGCTTTCAGATTTACGTGCCAGGCAGTTCAGTTCCGGCATATACCGTCCTAGCCGTGCTGTATCTAATGAGGCAATCCCAACATCAATGTTGACACTATAGTTACCATCCCCAATGTCTCCCCCTGCCACTCATCCCACCACCCACAGTCACAGTGCAGTCGAAAGATAACGTGTTATCATGCAAGTGCAAAACATGCTCATAAAAACGAGAACACAAATCAGTTTAATGACGACTGGCTGCCAGCAGTCATGCGCTTCAACTTGTCATTTGCTGCGTGAATGCGGAAATGTAGTCGCGACTCGAGCGAGTATCGTTTGTAATTGTGTCTGAACAAAAACAACACACCCAGCACATGCGACCACACTGACCAACATGCATCAAGACATACATTCCAGCAAGCAAAACCCGATGCAACTGGCTACTTAAAATACCAACAAGCTGCTGGAATAGTGACAATGAAAGGCCGCATTGCTGCTGCCACCTACCAAATAAGGCCGAAAATATCGTCCACATGTTGAAAATTCCATATAATTTGCAACATGCCAGGAAATGTCCCTCAGAAATGTCCCCTTCTGCTATGGGCATCCAGGACACCTAACACATGGTTCCTTGGTCCCACCCGAGTCCACGTCCCAAACGATACACATGTTGGTTCATCCACTTTTGTATGGCTCACAGTTGTGACCAAAACACAGACCATGAAACATTGGTAACAATAGGCCACATCGTAGTGATGCAACCTAATTATCTGAGCAAATCGACACCGGGCAACTACAGTTCGCACTCATCCCAGAGTGTCCCCATCGCTGTCTCACTACTAATGCTTTTTATCCGGCACGTCTATTCGCACATTCTTCTGCTGTAAATGATCCAACTGCTGCCCAATAGCCTCATTCAACAGACGGGGAACGAGAAAATGTTTCACTGTACTCCACTGACCAGTATCCTTTCTTCTAAGCATATCAGCTTTAACGTTTAGTTTGTTTCCTTTACTTTTTCTGTTTTTATTTTTGTTTCCATGCAGTAGATTAAGCTGGATTCCATCGGTTTTTGAGCACACAAAAAATGGCTTGTCGTTCATATTGTATGTATCCCAGTGTGCTGTGTTGTGTTGCAACACAGCTAAACAAAACCAAAACCAGTAACAATCTAGATAAAAAGTAAAACTGAGATTTCCATACTTAGCCCGATCCAGCAGGTCTTTGGCTTCTGTGTGGCGTTCAGCTGACAAATGGACCATTGCGGCTTCGTACAGAGCACATGGCACCAGGTACTGATCATCCTCAATATCTTTCTCACTGGCAGTCACAACACAACAATCGTGAACTTCATTCACCAAAATCCAGACGCCACCAGTTCCTAGACAGTAGTTACCAAATTAACGTACTTTGCTATAATGGTGAAAATTCTCCTCCCAAATGTTTAGGTTAGAAGTTGCAGCACGACTATAAAACGTCAGTGTACAGTAACTGCTGAACTTATCTCTGCACGCCAGTCAATGTATGGCATTAGCAATAACAACCAGAGTACAGGGCACAGCATGCCTTCATTGCATGTCGCTAGCAACATGCAGCAGGTGTGCTAACCCTAACCCTATCTTCCAAAACTTGATCAACTCTTCTACGGTTCTTATTCCCAAAATTTCGTTAAAACGTATCCAAAACATTTTTTGCATCAGCCTGTTCAAAAGCAAAAATTTTTGGCACTATATAAATCTGTTAATGTTTGTATTATGTTGAATTTACCAACACAACGGCATACCACTGTAGCATGCACCGCATGCCATACGCATGTGCACCATATGCACCACAGTGCATATAATCATCGTATATTATAAGATATTATATTGTGCTGTCTCGTCTTTAACTGTCCTCGATCCGAGGTTTGGCTGCTTCACAGACGATCCTCCGCCATCTTGATCTGTCTTCAGCTAACCGCAGCAAGAGATCTCCCTTCAAACCAGTCCATTTTGTATTATTATCCTCCCATCATGCTCTTGGTCTTCCTTTATGTCCACAATTTGAAGTTGTGTCTTGTATTATTTCATTCTCTGAGCAACACCCCTCTTTTTCCAATATATGTCCAAACAAAGCTTCCTTTTCTCAATTCCTTCTAACAGCTGCAACACTATTCCAGTTTTCCCCAAAACCCCAAGCATTTGATTTTTTTTCGGCCCAGGAGACGTGGCAGCTGCCTGAGGTATGAGGTGCTAATAAATTACAAATTCCAACCACAGCAGAGTGTTGGAAGACTCACTGTGCAGCAACAGCGTGAAAGCAGTCGAGCGCCTCGTCACCGTCGCGCTTGTGTCTGAGGCAGGTGCCTTTAATCAGCATCGCGAGGCAGTAGTCGTCGAAGTAGTGACGACGCTGGTGACGATCAAGCCGATCAAACTCTGCCAGCGTGGCATTCACGCGATCCAGCACGGAGTTGAGGAGACTCTCGCAGCAAGCAATGATGGTGAAGCTGTTCCACACGTACATCATCTCCTGCACAGCATCAACGCTTGTTCACAGCACACAAAGTGAGCCGAACCGACCGGCAATGAGTTGACCTAGTTACGCAACTTGTTCATTGGCCACACACATTAGTGACATGACTTGATTGGCTGAAGCAAAGCTAGGACGGTTGGAGCTCGGTAAATTTGTCTGCAGTGAACACTCCCACTGAAACACACCTGTTCAGAACTAGAGTTCAGTCCAGTTGTGCAAAGCATTTAACTGCAGAATCTTATGCGGTCGTTATGCTGCTAACTTCATACTTATTATTATTAGTATTCCATCACCCCATCACTCTTTCATTCCAGGCTTAAAATCTTCCTATTCTGCAAATCCTTCCCACTGTAGCCTTCCTTTTCTTCTTCAGGACTGACTCCACTGATTCCCTGCACTGTTTACCAATAATTCTGAGCATATTTGTCTTTTACTTTTCAGTTTTTTCTGTTTTCCACTTTTTAGTTGTTGGTTCTGTGTGGTAGATTAAGGTGACTCATGTCGGCTTTTGAGTGCACGTTAAAATAGCATCTCGTATCGTATTGTATCGCAGTCCAATCCAGTTCATGTGCTGTGAACAAAACCTTATACACACCTCCCATGGGACGGACTCTGTGCACTAGCACTTGGACTGGATTTCAGATAATAACGGCTTCTGACACTGCATGTGGAGCAGGGTATATGAAACAGTCGAGCATCTGTCCGTCTGTCTGTCTGTCCCATCATTCAACTGCATCCTTGGCAGGTTTGTTGCTGAGTGCCGTGTGGGCAGGAGGTATTGATCGACAGCAACAGGCGCCGGGGACCCAGCATCAATGGTGCTACATCACAGGGCTGCAGTATGGTGCTCAGCAGCAAATGCAAGCAGTGTCATGTTGACAGCTGACGTAGGACGTAGGTAGATGAACACAGACTTGTTATTTTTAGTTCCATTTTATCACATAACACCACCAGTGTTTACAATAACAAGTACTCCAAAACGCTCCAACATTTACTTCAGATATGACATTTGTCTGAATGAAGACCTATAAGCCTAGCCTGATACACATATGGCACTAAGGTAGGCCTAGGTGTCATAGTCTCAAATCTATCGGCCTCTTGTTAGTGGTAGTGATGTGTATGTCGGTTATATAGAAACCATCATATAGACCAGTTGTAAATAGTGGGGCCCATCTAAAGTCTCGACCAATGGCCCACTCGCCAGTTTGGCCCCACTGATACATACAAAATATGTAATATGGAATCAGCTAGCAGTGTTAACAAAATGTTGACCACCATATGCTAGTGTTGAAAAGCACGGTTTTCAGTTTACACTCAAAAACAGCAAACACTCAACTGCAAAACGGTGTAAACACAAAACAATACAAGCTGCTGTTAACAGAAACTGGTTACATACATATGCTGGAAGAGTTAGGCGATGATTCTGTTCAAAGTAGCGTGCCGACTTTTTCACGGCAAACTTTTCGACAGGCAGAGACTTACCGGCAATGCGCTGTTTCAAGAGGGGCACCTGCCTGTAAACACAAGCAACATGATGAGGAATAAAAATTCCTGGTCAAAACCTACCACAATTCAGCCAATGTGTATGTAACCCATCTTTCTTCAACTAAAAGAATGAGGACAACAGATACCGATAATAAACCACACCCATTGTCAAGAGTATGATCCATCAGTACATGATACACATAGACGAGTCGCCATTTTAATCTACGTCCAGATCTCACTTGCAAACAGTGCATTATCCCCATGGATTTCTACCTTTAGAATGGTTTAATTATACTCAGACTGTTTCCAGGTAAAAGCAGTACGACTATTACTACACAACACACGTTTAACGGCTTCTTTTCCAGGACAACCTGGGTAAGCTGGTACCAGAAAGGTAAAACCAGTCTGGATTTAGATGAAGCAAGAGACTAACAGGTTTCGGGATGACAGTGGCATCAGCTGAACCATATGCACCTCAATCCAAACAAATAACCACACCAACACCTCATCACTCAATTTTTATAGGCCGGATGCTCTTCCTGATGCCCAGAAGCACTGAAGACACGCAAAAGCAGTAGTGAATAGTTATTATGAAAACGATCACAAGCAAAGCAATTGGAAGTTATTTAGCCGAAATTGTTTATACTATGACTGCAAAGCAAATGTAAGTAAATGCCCAGTAAGAAAGTACACAGACACATACTGCATGAGGTAGGTGACATGGTCACGTGTGCAGCTGCTGTCGTCCGTCATCAACAGAAATGAAGCCTTCAGGCATGCGTACGTCGACCGGCTCCAGCGACTTTCGTTGAACAGTCGCTCGGCATACTTCATCGCAAACAGCCAGTCTGCCTTGAAACTGAACACAGTGATTTCAACACTGTAGTACCAAGCCAGGCCTGACAGGCAATTGAAGATCGTGGAAACTGTACTTCAGATTGGATTTACGAGATCAATCACTACATTCATTAAAGTCGCTGGCACAAGAAAATGACGTGCAGTGTCAACTGTGTAATTCTGGAGGCAAATTAAACTGTTCCTTTCTTCAGCAACCGCAATTCATTTGCAGTTAAATGACAACAGCACTTCATAAGAGTTTTACTTTATTACTTTAAATCTAACTTAAGCTATTATCACGTGGCCGACTTAAACACTACAACTACTATTAGTATGCTCAGTTTCTGTTTAACCAGCCAGTCAACCAAGCTGCGCTTCTGCCTTTCCTGTCAACCATCCAACAGTGGAAAGGAAACTCTGGTCCACTACCACCTGGGTTCCTGTTCAATGTAGAGCTGACAGATGACAAATGCAAATGGTATCTTAGCCACTGAGCAAAGCATGCTGCTATAATAATTTATCAGCTACACTAGTAACACAGTACATACCACGGTTTTAATTAAAACTGTAATACAACTGGAGCCACTACGGTCTGAGTGAGTGAGTGCATGGATATGTATAGTGCATTACTGTTTGTCATCAGTTAACTAAAGGCATGGCAAGCAAACCATGTACAACGACAGCTTGATGATACAGAAGCAGTTGTCAATAGCGACGTAAACAAACAAGTAACATGATCAGATAGCACCGACCAATAACACCACATGAGTTCCCAGTAGCACATGTGATGAAACTGCTTCCATTCCTCCTGTGAATCTATCGACTCCTCAAACTTGCTGATTGCCTGCATACAATACAACCAAGTCCCACAATGTTGAATGTTATAGTATTTTGCCAGTATCAGGTCGTCCAGTTCATCTTTGAGGCCAAGGACAAGGGAGCTCGAGGCCAAGGCCAGTGCCTTTCGGGGTCAGTAGGGTGAGTATGCTTAGGGTTTTATCATCGTCTGATTATTCAAATCGTTCTACAGCAACTTATTTGTAAATTCATGTCAATTACAAAGATAACGAGTTACCTACAACGTCAAGGCCAAGGCAGCTCGTGGCCAAGGCCAAGGGTGTTCCAGGCCAAGGTCAGACCTTTTCGAGACCAAGGCAAACCCGGAGATTTTGTCGTTGATGTGATCTCAAGGCAGAGGACACCTCAAGGACCCCATCTATGCCTTCAGTATTTGTAGTCTTGGTTGAGCAACGAAATGGCATCCAGCCTGCAAAACCAAATCCAGCTATTCCAAAAGGTTCTCTGTTGGAGAAACCATGCGGTAGATTAAGTTGACTCATGTCGGCTTTCGAGCACACGTTAAAATATGGTATCGTATGATCCAGTCCAACATGACTTAACTCCAAAAAGCCAGCAAAACACTGTACTGGAGACTAGTACTGGTAGCACAAGTTGTGGTTGTGGTGACAGTGCATTCTCTCAATATCTGACTGTAGCTATATAAAGTCAGTCACTTTATTAGGAAAATGAAGTGGTCTACCCTGTATTGGCTATAAGCAATGTACAAGAAAGCTACTAATACTACAACTGAGAGCTTTTGTTTTGCTGGCCAATTTCTGTGTTCACCGCTGGTTAAGCTAAGTTTACTTAATAATAAAGCAACGTGCAGTTTTACATATTAAGACATATTCAACACCAATAACACAACACACACAAAGTAACCATTTTGCAGCCATTACACAGGTCAACCCGAGTTAAGGACTAAAAGACTTTGCAGAAGCAAAGTTATACTGCCACAAGCCCTTACTGATAGCAGCTAAAAGAATTAGATTATTAGGGAGAAGACATTAGAGTTCTATTGACAGCATAGCCTACAGCCATTTCTATACCAGCAATGTAAACTAATTCGTATAATAGAAATAATTTGAAACACAATCGTACAGTTGTTGAATAACAAAGTTCAAACTGTGTTGGCATTTTACCTCGTCTAGTTTTCCAGTGACCTGCAGCAGGCGTGCTTCCAGGAAGAGAAAGAGCGCGCCATGTGGATACCTTGTTAAGCACCGCTTCAGCAGCCGGATGGCATAGTCGATGTTACTGTCATCTGAACCTGAATGTCATCAGTCACAACACACTACTGGTCAACATGAAGTCTGTCATTGTATCAACATTACAAAGTTGTCTGTAGATAGATACATATATGATACATAGATAGATACATACGTATGTGCATTTATAACGTGCACAGTGTTTAGGACAAGGCCAGAATCTGAAGTGTGGGCAGTCACTAAGTGGCAAAATGACAGTACATCAAACAATGCATATAAACTATAAATAAAACTATAAAGCACTCAGTGCAGTGTATACCTCTGTTATCATTAATGGGGAGTAGCAAGTGTTCTAATCATAATCATATCACTAACTCCAAGAATAACCCCAATCTTCTTAAATTTAATTAACTCTTCACTGGTACATAATCTATCAGTTCTCTTCCATTGGCAAATTTTCTCCTTTCACCTGTACTACTACTACTACTACTACACATTTAATGGCCTCTTTTCCAGGACAACTTGGGTAAGCCAAACCAGAAAGGTAAAACCACTCTGGATTTAAACGAGGCAAGAGATGATGGGGTTTTGATGGGACCATATGGAAACATTCTGAACCTTGCTCCAGACAGACAACCACACCAACACCCAATCACTCATTTTTACAGGCCAGATGCTCTTCCTGACACCCAACCAACAGCGTCAAAGCACCTGTGAAAGTCCTGTATTCATCTCTCAATTATCTTTATGTTTTATAACTTTTTATGACTTATTACTACATAGTGGGGCTGACTTGGTGGTGCACTGTTAGATGTCAAATCAAGTAACTCTAAAATATGGTAATGTAATGGCAGAATACAGTTTGGTCTATTTAAAACTTTCTGCTAAATCCATTTTTTGCAAAAAAAGCAGTAAAGAACAAGACAGTGGAACAATTTACCGAACATGAACGGAGCGTAGGAGTAATATGCAACTAAATTCAATGAACACAGTGGTCCGCGCATGCTGGTGTCGAGGCTAGCACCAAGTTCCAACTCACTCAAACCATACCTCTGTACCAACACACACATCCACATGCGCTGAAGCAACACTCCAGCAAGACATGCACATATTCATAATTTCCCTCTTTTATTGCTATATGAAATACAACACACATACATACATATACATGCATACAAATTTACACAGAGCCAAAAATCGTGAAAACGAATCCGAGGCACTGGCACAGGATGACTAGACGGTAAAGACAGACCGGAAGAGATGGAATTTTGAGATGGTGTTTAAAGGTGGGCAGGGTGTTGATAGAATGAATGTGTGCAGGTAGAGAGTTCCAAGTAGAAGGTGCAGACACAGAAAAGGCCCGAGAGGAAAAGTTGCTATGCATCGACGGATTGCTTATTTAAGGGTGGATCTAGGATTGTAATGGTAAGAAACTTAAAGACAGAGATTACAATGACATGACATATAACACATGGCCATGTCACACCTGTTCAAGCCTGGCCATGCACATAAACCATTGATAAGAACGAGTTTAACATGCCATATATTAAAAATCACGAAAACATGACAAAATTAACATTAGTTCCGAAAAGATAGGTCCTTCACGCTCCGTGCGTCTCTGCCCATGGGCTTCTTACACTTGCATCTAGAGATAACTGTGATTTCAAATCAACATCTTTCAACTTTGGTCAGAAAAATAGTGGACAATAAACACTGTCAAAATACTTTTCTCAACAAACACCTACAATCTCTATCATACTTGAAACTCGACAAAAGACTAAAATACAGATGCCTCGACCTGACTTTTGAACATCACATCACAAAATGACACTGTAAATTAAACACATTATGGAGTGCATTTTGACTTTGATTATCGTGCGCTATATTGGAGTTGGAGTAGAGTTTAACGCCCCACCCGACACAATCTAGGTCATTTCGGAGGCGGTCTTCACAGCCAATCACTTGACTGATACTGACAAACAAAACAAAACCGGAAAATACACAAACT
>Ga0126331_1000636_pt1 | contig 10283 bp, 4 predicted proteins | sample InaspJWI98metaG_FD_96379 | JGI IMG/M metagenome (GOLD analysis project Ga0126331, IMG submission 96379) | Marine gutless worms symbiont microbial communities from Oahu, Hawaii - Inanidrilus sp. 2 OAHU.JWI-98 metaG | ecosystem: Host-associated > Annelida > Digestive system > Unclassified | place... | reverse complement strand
CGTTCGGCTTGCTATTTCCGGCAGATCCTCTCCCCAGTCCCCATGCATTTTTCGTCAGAACGATCTCATTGATCTATGTCATCTCGAATCGGTGGTTTAGCTTATACATGGGGTGAAATGACGTCATAGAATCTGTGGTCACGATACAATCGCCATTTTGTGTGTATAACTTGGTATAATGTGTGGAGTTAATTGGTGAAGATTTGCCGTGTTACTGAAATAAAATTTAATCTCTTAGTTTAAGAAAATGTCCACGTGATCACTGACCTACCGACAGTGCATATATAAGTGACATCAGAGTAACAAACATTTCTACGAGTTTTACCCACAAGATGGCGGCGAAAACCAGCTGGCATAGATACGGAACGGCGGTCTTTGCTATATAGAAAAAATCAAACTGAGCCCTCCAGTCGCCGTCAGCTTTCGACAGCAGCGCCGTAGTTGAATTCGATTGTAAGCTTGTCTGCACTTCTTTATTGGCGTGTCTAATTCCATACTCGAGCTTATGGCTCTGCTGACACAAAAACACGATCGTCTGCCTTCTTCCAGTCGGAAACGGCTCGGAATCGCACTGCTTTCCAGCACCGCATCGCATAATGTTTCCTCCGATTTTCTGCCCCGAGTTCTTTGTGCTCAGTAGTCCTTGGGACCTTGAGTGAGAGCTTTTCCAGCTTGTAACGGGCCAAGCTCGGCAGTCGGCATCTCGAGGTCGTTACCGAAAAGACAAAAAGTATCGCGCGGTCCCTCGTCAGTAACAGCTGACCTCGTCAGTGTCCGTGACAATTCGACGGGTTGTCAGCTGACGATGAAGTGCTTGCTTGCTCTTTACCCGCAGCCAGAACGTCATCATAAGATTATTGCTTGTCGTTATCGCTGACTCGTTTGTTTACATTCGGCCAGACCTACCGGCGCCTTGCTTTGACAATGCGGCGGCGTTGTGTATGGCCGCGTGGGCTTTCCGACTTGCGGGTTGCGACTGCTTTTTGCGACCGGTCGTAAACCAATCAGCCTGCAGTGCTTTTGGGATACAGCTGTTTGGCACATGTATAGGCGAACGCCGCCGGGTATAGGGAACGAAAGTGTGCCGATACAAGTGGCACAGTGCTGGTTCCCAGGGCTGGCCATTTCCGATGCTAAAATATAAATATATCTTTCAAATATAAATATACGGAACCCGCAATTTTATCAAACAGCACTCGGAAACTGTTATGGTTTGAAATTAGCAAAATGCTGATTGCAGTTTAAAAACAAATTTATTGTGTTCTTTATTATAATTTTCGGCACACTTTCGTTTATATTTCGAGTGGCCTGCATGGTGGTGCAATGGTTAGGACGTCGCACTCGCGACTTAGAGGTCGCTGATTCGACTCCGGACCCTTCCGGTACCGAATAGCAACCTTGGGCAAGTTGTTCACACACGCGCCTCTGTCACCAAGCAGTATACTTCGGTACTGGTTAAAGGAGGGTGATAATCTGCCGCTGGGAAGGTAACCGCCGGCCTGACATCACACCGGCCATGTGTTACAGACTTACCGGGTAACTCGTTTATCTACCTATATACGGGCTCACTGCTCGGGGCCTAATGAAGGAAGGAGCACCCCACTTACACTCATCTAAGAGGTATGGCAATTTTACCCCCTATATTTTTGTGGTAAGGGTGGCTCGGTAGCCGAGTGGTATCGTGCTGGACTCAGGCGCAGAACGGCCTGGGTTCAAATCGCAGCCGCGACGCTGTCGGGTAACAGTCTTAGGCAAACTGTTCACACCCATCGTGCCTCTGTTCACCAAGCAGTAAAATTGGTAGCAGCCCTCTTATCGGTTGCGAGGGCATAACTGCAGGCCTGGCGGAAAGTAATGGCAGCCTACCGCCGCGTTTATGACTCACGTCACCTGCAGGCTGACTGCCAAGAACCGGGATCATCTCCGGAACCCTACGCTCGATACTCGAGTATATGGGCTACCTTTACCTTTTATATTTTTGTGGGTATTTCGGGCTTTTCGGCTTCGCTGTTGCGTTATACAAGTCTGACGGTGCATAAAATCGGCTCAACACATGGCGAGTCGTTAGTTGCCTGCCGAGCGTCGGACGTAGTTGATTTAGTGCCGGCGGCCTGCGTTCCAGGAAACTTGCTGCGTTTTTGTCGGTCTGTCGGAAAGTGGCGGTCGGAACAGTCAGAAAACCGACGCTCGGTCGCTCGCTCGCCCGGACTGGCTGTCTCGCCTCTGGCGGCCATTAATCATGGCGCGAACGACGTGGTGAATTCCTGTTGCCGCAACCGATGGAGCCCTGTGTACTGGCATGTAGGAACCGGTGCCGCAACCGCTATTGGTCTCGAGTGTAATTCCATTTTTCTTTCGAACTGCAAAGTGGAGAATGAAACGCGAAGAATGGAGCACAACACGTTTTCCGTCGATTATTTTTCATTTCCCATTGTCATTGTAAATGTCGAGAATGGAATACATGCACCCATATTTAATTTTACACGGAGAGCAGAAAATCGGTAATGGACGATCGTATTTCATTTTCCATTTTTCACTTCGAATGAAAGACAGAATTAACTTGTATTGTCGCTGACCCTGCGTATCCGGAACACGATGGGCGCTGGTCTGTGTCATATAGTTATAGCCATACTGGCTGGTGTGTACTGAGCGCTATCTAGTGGGCTGTGGGTGTACTGGCCTGTGTAGAATGACGTCGTCTCCGTGAACTGCAGTGTAAACGCGAATTTGTGAAGTCATTTGACGGCCGTGAATGTTATTTTCCGTCTGCCGGAGTCAGGTAGTCGGTCTACTGAACGTGACTTTTCTCACGGACAGACTGACAGACATACAGACGGACATGCTCATCGCAATACCTTGCAGTTTGCATCCCGGCCTATCGGGGACGAAGTAGTTATTAGTAGTAGTACACAGTATTTATCAGCCAGTAATTTCTCAGAACTTTTTTAACTGTAGCAAGAGGAAGACCCTCTGAATGCACCACTGGTGTCAAAAGTTTCAGTAACCCGGTGTGTATATACTTGTTGATGTCCCATAGCATTATAGTCCATTATTGGTATAATTTACAACTGCGCCGCAGTAGCGCAGCTATTCACTAAAACTGCGCACCGTTCGTTGAATACATATAGCACCACAATAATCGTATGGCGTCGTCGGAACCCGCGGCTGAAAGGCTGAGTTAATGACAGAATGTTTGAACTGCATGAGCCTACCGTGAGGTTGGTCAAAGGTCGTCGTATGATTGTGCAGACAGTCGCGTCATTTGTAGCTGATACGTTACGGGGTTCCACGTCTCTTGGAAAGTCTTCAAGACTTTTGAATCAAAACTCCTGAGACTTTTCCTCATCAGATTCAATTATGGAATTATAATGGAAGTGGCAGCGAGGGCGAACAATGCATGATGACTCTTTGTGATGTCACTACGTGACATACTGCCTTGACTCTCTATGTCCCTGTCTCGGCATCTTTGAATTGCAGACACAAGGGGGCAGGGTACGTCGATCAATCGCTGGCTGTCCTCGATTGCCCTGTTTGTTTCGTGTTGTTTGCTGGCTAATTCGACTTCGATGGAAACATTTCACGGTATTGCACATTGTCAGCAAATCTGTATTCGTCCTCGTCTCTCGGATCGCAAGGTAAGACGCTGGCCGCTGCTGCGCTCTGGCGACTAACTTTCGGCTTACCGGCTATCGATCTATGGGAAAGACGGACAGACGGGACGGACACCAGCCCGACGCATAGACGCTTGCCGCTAGAAGCGCCGAGCGTCAATAAGAATTTCGTTCTGTTGATAAACGTATTTTGACGTAAAATTCAAATGTAGTGTTTTGTCTGTTGGCAGCTGCTGGCGACATGCGACGTTAACGCAGTCGTAGTGTGCGCGGCGGTTGTAACGTCAGCATGGACTACTGCAACTCAGTCACGATGCTGCTCCATCTTACCGCCCAAGTTCTTCTGTGGCTGACGCTCACAGCCAGTCCACTGGACGTGGACATTGGTAAGACTGTCTGCTGTTTTATTTCATTATTAATCTCTTCCGCCGACCCGATCTGAGTGTTTGGTTCTAAAACCGCTAATTTATAAGCTAACCTTCAAACTTCAAAGGTTCATTAATTGCATGTTATTACCAGATCGCATCGCTATGCACAGCATAAGATGCGGCCTGTTGTTGCCGTTGTAGCGTGGTCTGTCTGTCTGACCGTGAGCCGTGCAAAAACGGCTGAATCGATTGAGATGCCGATTGGGTTGTGGACCAATTAACCATGTGTTACGTGGGAGCCAGGATCTCCCATTGGTAAGTGGCATTTTTGGGCGGCTATACTTCGACATGCTGAGACTTGACGCGGTCGATATTTTCAACTTTATACCATAGGTAACAGCCTTCAGTGCTTTGACGCTGTTGGTTGGGCGGCAGGAAGGGCTTCCGGCCTGTAAAAAAGAGTGGTGGGGTGCTGGCATTGTTATCTGTCTGGAGCGAAGTGCAGACTTGCAAATGGCCCAGATGACGCCACTGCCACTCATTGTCTGTTGCTTCAGTAAAATCCAGATTGGTTTTACCTTTCTGGTACTTGCTCGCCTGGGTAGTCCCGGAAAAAGGGCCGTTAAACGGGTGTGTGTGTACCATAGGTGACAGCAGCGATGCGGCCTTTCGCCGTTAGTACTGCAACAACTTTTTATTGTTGGGTCTCCAACCCAAATTTTGGCGGACACCTGCTTTATCTGGGTTCTGTGGATTGACTGGTACCCCTTCTTTCATTAATTTGTCCCGCGCCTGTTCGAGAGCAGAATGCTTTAGAAATCCCAAATTGACAGGACGGTTGCCTAGGTCGCGTGTCAGCTGGCGCACCCGTTTTAAAGTTAAAAGTGAAAGGTTAAAGTCACAGAGCCACGTAGCAGATTTAAGGTGTCCCAAACTTGGAGAAATACCGAGGTGTTAACTGTGTAATGTCGTGGACCCCGGCATTTTGTCGGGGTCCACGATAATATGCTCCACATTTCCTGTGGAGTCACGTACGCGCTATAGGTCATCGTTCTACCAGCATATGAGAGGTCACGCGCGGTCACTCACCACATGTGCATGCCGTCCGTCTGCGTTTGCATCGCTGCTTATCGATCAACAGCGAACTGGCATAGAACGTTGATACTGGGTACACCGACAAAGTGACGAAACTCTTTGTCCCATCGACATCTATAGCAGGAATTATGGACAGTTGATTGAAACCGATTCTCTGCATGAGCTGTAAGGGACACCCGTCGTTTCCGCTGATATTAAGGCCGGCAGCATGCACGCTGCGAAAACGCAGCTGTTGAAGTTACTCTTTGGGCGATTTTGAGGTTTTTCACCCCACAGGAATGACCGTTGCATCAGTGGAGGGGGTAGAATTTGGCGCGGAGGAGCTGAAAATGCATGAACGCGAAATTGAACGACCAGATAGCGGGACATGTAGTATACGAAAAATCACAGGTGTGAAATAGGGTGCATAGAGCTAAACAGAGTACGTGTCGTTTGTGTATAAGATTACAGTTTAAATGGTTGAGTCAAGGGCCGTTCACGCGACGGGCTGTCCTGCAGCATTTTCAACATTGCAACTCGCTAGAAGCCGACCAATTTGTGAACGTTATCTTTATCCATCTTGACCTGCGGCCCGACTTGCAAAATATCTTACGATTTATCCTAAGATTATCTTAAGTTTATCGTAAGATCGACTTACGATAATGGCTTATAACGTGCTAAGATTTCTCTTAGAAATATTGTAAGCTAATATGCGAGCACTATTTCAGATGATCTTACCATAACTGCAAGTGAATCGTGCCTAAGAAAAGCCTTGCTTTCTTCGTAAGATGTTTTGTAAATTACACCTTTGTCGTAAGTCGATCGTAACTTTGGCATTATCGTAAGATTATCGTAAGATTGTCGTAAGATATTAAGTAAATCAGGCTCCTGTATTGAGACTCTGGACACGTGCCTATACTTTGCTTATGGAATAATACGCTGACGCTGTTGGGTAAATTTGCTGCGCTCTGTTAGTTCAATATTCTGACGGCCGAGTACGCACAAAGCGTTCGCTGACCCGATACGCATGAAGTTCTTTGCCTACTGCTAAGCATAGGCACGTCGAATGCCTGTGATAGCATAGACCTGCTATAATGCGTGGTAGCTTGCATAATGGCATGACCCTATACAGACCAGTTGACATGCGCGCCACCATGCGGACAGACAGCCATTAATGCGACTGTGGCCATGCTAGAATGCCGGGGTCCACGGGCCATGCGTTCATTCAGTCATTTCAGTCATTCAGTGTGGTGGTGCATCGACTACACTGGTTGAATGCGTCGGTCGGTTACAAGTTTTACGGCGGTTTGATGGACTGCGCGCTCCGCCTTCGTGACTGCGGTATCCGTTCGCTGTCGTAAGTGGAGTGGCGTTACAACGACCGTGCGATGGCGGCGTCGCCGTCAAGCATGCGCGCATTCGCCAGTGAAATTCAACTGACCGGTGGAATATAGGAGTCCGTGAGCTGACTGACCCTATAGACTAATTATTATAGGCCATTTATCCATTCGCGGCGAATACTTCGCAACAGTTTAGGCTGTTTTAGCCACGTTAAAAATACTGATTTACATTACATTACATTACAAAGGTTGCATACGTCGCAACCCTTAAGAGGTCTGCTAATTTCGCTGCTTGGTGAACAGACGCACGATGGGTGTGAACAGTTTGCCCCTAAGACTGTTACCCGACAGCATCACGACTGCGATTTGAACCCGGGCCCTTCTGCGCCTGAGTCCAGCACGCTAACCACTCGGCTACCGAGCCACTGCTGTGGATATGGATCGAAAGGCGGCCGCGCCTGCTGCAGTCGCGCCGTGCAGCAGTCAGTCGATATCACCTGCCCGCGGAGCGCACAGCAGCAAACCCGCCGCACGCTGCTGCAGCGGTCAATAGATGGGACAGACAGACGGACGGACGCAGGACAGTTTCACAGACCCGTGTCCTGCACGCGAGCGGTGTCAACAACGCGCGCTTCAGTCAGTCATATTCGTACGTTTCAGTCATCGGTCTTTCGCTCAAACCTCCCTCGGCTGCCATTCCAAACAAGGCAGTCATAGACCGCAGATTCCGCCCCCTGTGTTGCCACCTTTAAGCACACGTCTTCTCTTGTCGCTATATTCGCAGGGACATTATGTGCAGTCATGATGTCATAAATATTCAACACGCCCACTGCGGCCTGGTAGTCCCGAGCGTCCGCTGCCTGCAACGGGTATTCCTACGCGCCAAGCCTGAGGCTGTATACGTGTGAGCCTCGCTGCCTCAGCCTGGCGGCGACGTCGACCAGCCAGTTAGTTTATGTGCAGATATGACGTCATCCACAAACCGTAACATATCACTACGCCACCGCCATAGGTAACAAGCACAAAAATTTGGGGTGAAGATCGGACAGTTAGTTCCTGAGATATGATCATCGACAGACAAACACACACGCAGACAGACAGACAGACAGACACGCTCATTGCAATACTCCGCGCCCCCTGTCGGGGGCGGGGTAATTACTTATTTATGCCAGTTCAAGCGAACAAAGACTTGCTCTCGCTAACCCATATGCCGCATTTTTGCATGCGTAACCAGTGACAGCATTGGCTTGGCCTAATATGTAGCTTCAGCCACAGCCGTTAATTGACAGATGTTCTAACTCTGGGCGAAGCTTACGTCGGAGGCGGAGCTTCCCGGGGTCACGTGACTTGTTGCAGTGGGAGGTAGGCTCGCAGCAGCAACAACTGCTATTGGTGCTGAAGATAGTAGTCGCAGCATAAGTGCCTGTGTAGTTAGTTGGCGCCAATCCAGAGCGGGAAAATGGGTGGCGGAAGAGAAAGAGAGCGCGTTAGCGCGATACTTTGCAGCGGACGGTCAAGGACGTTCGAGAACCAGCTTCATCCTATTACGCTGGCTACACAGGACAGGGCACAACTGCTATACTGTGAATCCATTACAAAGTCAGAAAACTAATACTTTTACATTCCAACCATTCTTGCTCGTAAATGTAAACAATCCGCCATTCTGGAGCCCATGGCTTGTTCCGTGGCGTGGCCTGTCGACGCCTGCGGAATGCACTGCAGCTGGTGCTCGACTGGCCTTGCGGAGGGTCTAGTATCGGGAGATTTGATGGGCGCCATTGTGGTGTGGCACGGGGACAGTTGATGCGAGCGCCTGATAAGTAGTATTGGCAGGCGCCGATCGATTCCCAGGCGTGATGTGGCCCCGTTGGACGGTCGCAGCTGGGATGGGACGATTCACTGAAGAATCGATGACGTCGCATCAGCCGTGTAGGGAACGAAAGTGCATGCGCCGATACAAGTGGCACAGTGCCGGTTCTCTGGACTGGCCATTTCCAGTGCTAAAATATTGATGTATATTTTTCAAATAAATACACCGAAGCAGTCCAAGAACAAAAACATTTATTGTGTCATTTGTTGTAATTCTCGGCACGCTTTCGTTCCCTATACCGCAGATGTAAAGCCTCGTTCACGTCACACTAACTGAACTGAACTCGAGTTCTGAACACGAGCAAACCAGCGGGAACGTTTACAACGCATGAACTGGAGTTCACAAACTGTGCGACCTATTTCGATGTGTCTGCAGCCAGTCAGTAGCCTACGAAGAGGTCGATTTGAAGTATAGGCTGGACTATGTTACTGCCCCTCCCCAGGTTATGTCGGTCGTCTATGCGCTCACTCGACCGGTTAACGCTTGATGTATCTGTGTCGAGTAGTTCAGGTCAGTTCGGTTGAGTTCGTGCGATGAAAGGAAGGAAGGACTGGCCTATTTTATGAGCGTATCCTATTGGACCAGTTCACCCATTCTGCTACTATGCGAAGCCGCACTGTGTGATATGGCCAGTGGGATTAGCACGCAAACTCATTACCTGCCACTTTAATGGTCTCGTGGAGCAATCGATCCAGTGTGCGTGTGTGTCTGGGCAGCAACTTTTAACTTTTAACTTACTAATTTATGAATGCATACTATTTGTTATTACTTATGTTGCCTTCATTGCTTTGTTGGTTGGGCGACAGGAAGGGCATCCGGCCTGTAAAAAACTGAGCGGAGGGGTGCTGGCGTGGTTATCTGTCTGGAGTGAGGTGCAGACTTGCATGTGTCCCAGCTGATGCCACTGCCACTCACTGTCTCTTGATTCGGTAAAATCCAGATTGGTTTTATCTTTCTAGTACCAGCTCACCCCGGTAGTCCCGGACAAAGGGTCGTTAAACGGGCGCGCGCGTTTGTGTGTGTTCTTAGTTATGTTGTTTATCTTATTTGTTTTGTCGTGCTGTTTCATTTTAGGTCCTTATCCAAGGTTAAGATAATAAGTGAAAGTTCAGTCATTAGAGCCTTTAGAGGAAAATGTTACTAAAGTGGTCGATGCGACTTCGAGTGAGGTCTTTCTATCGTTTTTAGTTTCTTGGGCGCCGTTTCCACTTATTCTTTGTGTTTGGTTTTATGATTGTGGACAGTACCTTCTCGTGGTTATATTTGCAACATCAGTGCAATGCCATTTCGAATTATCCGCTACTTGGTGTCTTGAATTTTGGATAGTATCCAGTGTTTTCATTCCCGTGTTAACGTTTAGCTACAGCAAATGCTCAGCTGGTGGACTGAGTTGTTAATAACATAGTCTGGACCCGTTCATACTTAGGTCGTTAACAGTTTAACTGCCACTTGATAGCAGCAGTTTTGTATCAGGTGATGGTCTTCACTGTCCAGAGATGCTGATGGCTCCAGACAGTCTGTTAGCCATTGTGTTACTTGGCACGAAGTTTCAGTGGCCGTGCTTGCGAAGTACAGAATTTAAGACCTGTTTCAACGAGCCTTTGGCTCAAACCTGCAGATTTAACTGCTGCTTTGTGCTGTTTTATAGTGCATTTCCATGATGGTTGCTTTGCCTTTAGTGCCTTGACGCTGTTGGTTGGATGTCAGGAAGAGCATTGGCCTGTAAAAATTGAGTGATGAGGTGTTGGTATGGTTATCTGTCCGCAGGGAGGTGCAGATTGTTTGCGTATGGTCCAGCTGATGCCACTGCCATCCCAGAACCCCATCATCTCTTGCGTCATTTAAATCCTTACTGGTTTTACCTTTCTGCTACCGGCTTACCCAGGTTGTCCTGGAAAGAGGCCGTTAAGCGGGCGTAGTAGTTGTAGTCCCGTGGTGGTTGCGTGAGTTCGGAGGCGCATCAGAGAATTAGAATTGCTGTCTTTCCAGCTGAGAATACCTGTTATGTTCTGTCTGCAGT
>Ga0126331_1000633_pt1 | contig 10314 bp, 12 predicted proteins | sample InaspJWI98metaG_FD_96379 | JGI IMG/M metagenome (GOLD analysis project Ga0126331, IMG submission 96379) | Marine gutless worms symbiont microbial communities from Oahu, Hawaii - Inanidrilus sp. 2 OAHU.JWI-98 metaG | ecosystem: Host-associated > Annelida > Digestive system > Unclassified | place... | reverse complement strand
GTCCAATTTTTTCTTGGTGAAAGATATCCATGACGTAATCGAGCATGCCAAATTTGGTCACGATCGCTTAAGAGGTTAAGGGGGAGTAGCGGGTCAAATTTCAGCATTTGCCATTGACTTTGCTGGTCGTCCTTTGAACGTCTCACACTACCGTGTGAGCGTGTGATGTTGTGCATGCATGACTTGCGTTGATCTTCGCAGATCACATTATTTGGATTGCTTTATGTGTCTGGACGTTCTTAATTGTCTTACATCTTGATTTGTTTGACATTTACATTTGCTTACACCGATTTATTGTATTCTGTAGTATGCTTAATCCATGTTCGATGTTTCTCTTATCCTTGCAAATATTTTTGTGGATTCCCATATGCTTTTTCAATTTGTGCGGACACAAATTATATTTGCCGCGGAGAAATGTAGTACAGCTGGGAAGGCTGGGAGTTAGTTGGATCGCTGTGGCAGAGATAAATTGGCTAGCACTATCCGAAGATTCGCGTAAACACATAAATTTGGTGTAGTTGTTGGCATCCCAAGGATCCACGTGCTTGTGGAAAGTCTGGGCAGGAAGAGCACGTGATATCGGCGTGCTTGACCTTGGTCTGGGCCTGGAGGCAGGGCCTGAGCCGGAGCCCGAGGCTGGATATGGCACAGCTTCGAGGCGTGGTTCCCTAGCTCGAACGCGCTATGCGATGCTCCTTTTTTAGGCAACGAGCTAGGCGACCGGCCAGCGATCCTGGGGATATTTAAACTCGTCAGCCTAGACGCTTAATCACTTACTTCGCTCCCTAGCGCTCGTTCGTACTGTTGCGCAAGTTCTCATTGACGAATTATACAGTTTGCACTGGACGCATCGAGTTGACTTCATCATTCGCCTGTAGGGAGCGTTACTATAATATGACAGACGGTAGTTCGTGGGACATGGAAATAGGACTTCCCTCGGTTGACGATGTCACACTCGGGCTGTACCTTCGTGTGACATGTTCAACCTTGGGTCGTCATATTTCCATGTCCCACTCACTACCGTCTGTTAAGTGTGGCACTGCCATCGTCGCAGTGGTTTTACAGATGTATGCCTGTCATTCTCACACTCTTTGGCAGTATCCTCATCCTGCTGTTCGAAATTTTTTGCCACTACTGCAGCAAAGACATGCACACTGCCACTACCGTCAACTGGCAGTGCTGCAACATCTGCATCATGCAGTGCATGGTAAGTCTGCTTCCAGTAATACGGCTCTGTCGTGGAGTTGTGATACCTTATGCCATTGTACGCAGCATCAACAGCTTCTTCTGTAACTCTCTTCAGTGAAGTGTTCGAGACACTGTTCAGCACTGATTGCAAGTTGCTGTACTCTTGGTCTATGTTTTTTTTTCTGAGGTGGAGCGATCGATCGACGTTTTACTTGCATCCACTGTGTTTTGTATAATCTGTTGCTGCCATCTCCACTTAGCCGCATTCAGCGTGCTCTTGCTGCTTCCCTGTTTTTCCTTGAACATGGCATCACAGTTTTTATCTGGTTTTTATAGCATACAACTTGTCTGATATGCTGCATCATGTTGATATTTCTGAATAATGGAAGCAGATTCAGTACGTTTTTCCGGTAACATTTAGCCTTTCGTCTTTGTGCTTGACAAGCTCTAACGACTGCTCGATGTTGCATTCTTCTCCCCTCATCTGCCAGTGACCTGCTCTTACTTTCTCTGTCGGCTGCTTGATGCTGCATTCTCTTCGCCTTGTCTGACAGAGCCTTCCTCTTATTTTCTCGACCAGCTGCTCGATGCTGCATTCTCCGCTCTTCATTTGCCCGTGACTTCTTTTTGCTCAACTGACTACTGATTTTCTGCCTTTTCTTGTAGGATACACACAGTTGTGAACTTTTTACAGTCTCCTTATGTATTTCGCCATTGGCAGCGTATGTGTGGCGTGATATCTTTTTTTATCTTCACCGTTTTCAGCATACTGCTCTTCAAGTCTTGTCCGCTTTGCTGTGTTATTTGTTGGCATTCTGTAGCTGTATACTGTACAGAAACAGCTATTTATGGCACACTTGCGCAAACAGACACCGCCTGTTAACACACACTGTGTCACAGATGTCCAGTCACACAACCACACACACTCTTTCATTGAGTACAATATATCGTGTTACAGGACCACGTCAGCATGGCTTACAATAAAAACACAGTTACGGAGTGCTGTTTCCTATGATGCTTTCACATGTACAGCGTCTGATGTATGATATAAAACAAAACGTCTGCGAAGTTGTATGCAGAAAGCATCCAGTGCCACCGGGTTCTCGCGTCACCATGTAGAACTTCCTCCAAAAGTTTCTCGGCTACAGATCCACAGCATTAACTGACATTCGTAATAAAGTGAAAGCAATATATCACCGACACATTCATCCAGTTAATGAGAATACTGTAATTTTTGTGCAGTTAATATTTTGTTGTAACGTACCTTTGCGTTGCATCTGTTTAAGCTCTAAATGTAGTCCTTTGTTTAACAGTGTAGGCATTTTGTGTATAGTGCGCTTCTTGTGCCTACACTCCTCATAGAGTACGGCACATTTAATCCGGCCCGGTATACTATTTCAGATGTAATTTTTGTGCAGTTAATATTTTGTTGTAACGTACCTTGCTCCAGACAGATAACCACACCAGCACCCCACTTCTCAGTTGTTTACAGGCCGGCTGCCCTTCCTGCCGCCCAACCAACAGCGTCAAAGCACTGAAGTGTTGATCACTGAAGTACCTACATTGACCTATGAACGAAGTACTAGCTGAAAGCTTTGCTTATTTTTTTTCTATTTTATTCTGATATAATCAGCAGAAATTGGCTACATATGTAGCAGCACAGTGGACTTACAGTGTCAGTGTTGATGTGTAGGCGGCGGTGACTGATCTCTGGACGTCAGAACGTCAGCGTTGTTGACGACACTGACGTACAAAACCGCTGTCAGCACACCGTGACCAACAACACTGTAATTAACAGATTACCGCGGGATGTTAGACGTCTGCTACCGTATACTGTCAACAGTAAGCGTGCAATATGTTAATGTTGGCGTATACAAAACTAGCTTAAATATTATAGTCGCCCAAATTATGCTATTTTTTATCATAATGCTACTGTTAATTCATCATATCATCACTGTTAATATTTAAATAATATGCATTGGTTTTTACTGACACATTTTTATTTTACGATGTCATTCACTCATATGACTGTTCACTTTATTGTCCAGGTAATGCAGAAGGTCTGTTGTGTGTGTTTTCTCACTACTCTGTGAGTCAAATAACAAGACACCGTACTCGATCCAGTCCGTAACTTCGGCAAATGTTGACCTATTTTCACAATTTTTTCATTCTTAGACTCAGCAGGAAATTTGTAACAAAGTCGTATTTAAATACCCCACCATACACTGAACGTGTCGCTACACTACCTTGTGAAATATCTGTGCTTAAAAGATCGCAAGTCTTGGGGAGTAAGTGAAGCAAACTGTTATGCAAGACTTAGCCACTTAAACACTGTTTTAAAATTTATGTTGGAGTAATAAGCATCATTTAATAAACGAACAAAAAGTTGTTTACATCGGCCATATGAAAAAAATTCCATGTCCCACTGAACACAACTGCCAGAACAACGAAAAGCTGTCGCAGCAAAATGCTTTATATAATCAGCAGTCGGTCAATCAGTGGTGGCGTCAGTCTGTCAGTCAGTCAGTAAGTTAAAACTGGTCTACAGCAGTTTGGTATTTGTAGATAATAAACTCTGTCTATCACGGAATGCGCGGTAGCGCCAGCCCTGTGTTAACCGCGACTGGTTTTGTCAATGGGAGATGGCAATTGTCGACCCCCCACAGAATAAACACAACTTGACCGATCACACGCTCGCACGGCAGTGCGAGAATGTTGTAAGGGCGACGATGAAAGTCAATGGGAGAGGGGAAAACTTGACCCCCGCCACCCAAAAACCCCTTAACCGATGGTCACAGACATTTGTGTAGGCAACTACGTCGGGGATATCTACCACCGTGCAAAATTTAATGCAAATCGGTTTAGGTGCAAAGTTATCACAGCTACAAGGGAGATACGGAAAGAACTTTAAAGGCGCGCACAGCGCAGCAGCAGCAGCGGCGGCAGTGTACATAACGTACGCGACGCCAGCGGGTCAACGATGTTCCAGCACGCGTCCGTGTTCTTGGCGGCTGATGGCGAGCTCAGTCGACCGACGGGCAGGAGACGGCACTCCAGCACCACGCGGCGAGTGCAGCGACCAACGTCTGGTCGGAGGAAGACCCGAGCCACGCCGACGCCAACGAGTCGTGGACAGCGTTCCAGCAATGCACTGCACTTGACGGCAACCAGCGCCCGGAGGCAGCAACCGGCCGTCGCCGACAAGCAGTTGTCGTACTCGTCGGACGTTCCGGAACCGCGCAGTACGTCAGACGGCGGCGACGAAACCACCACAACAGCGACGACAGGGTGTAGACCGGCGACGGCTCCTGGTACGGCTCAACGCCCACCGGCCAGAACACGTGACTCAGAAACGAGGAACTCAGAATCGTTCCTTCTCGTACGATGTCTAGCGGTCATCTCACAGCGGGTCCATATTCTCCATAACAATACCATATCTATTCCGGCGGTGGTTCTATCATTTCCTTTGCATGATCAATTAGCCGCAAAACCCATTCGGGCTTTCCACATCCCGCAGGACCCACTACAATGGTCGTAAAGGGATGTTGTAGTGGCAACATCATGACTATAACTGCAGCTCGCAGACAGGTCAGTCAGGTGACCGCACCTGAATTCAGCCGGCGCGCCAGACACCGCAAGTCGCGATAAATAACTGAAACAACGTAAAGGCCTGTCTACAATTGTCGCAAAATATTAAGGCCGGTCTATAACAGTACTCTCTGTCGACTTTCCACTGTACCAGAAACTGTGGATCGACGAGCACCAATTTTTAGCTGTTTGCATTGCCCAGTAACAGACTGCCGAGGACACCGAGAACAGGTAAAAGGAGAGCTCCAAGGAATCCTCCCTTGTTCAGAATTCGTCTCTTCTTCTTTAAAGACGTCTTTTTCGATGCCAGTACCCTCACGTTGCTTCTCTCGCGACGCAAACGTCGCAACTACGTGGGTTTCAGTGGAACGTTACCTTTTATAACGTTTTGGCGCACTGGCTGACACAGTCTATGAACTCCTTGTCGCACTTTTTGATAAACTGTTTCTTCGCCTTCTCTCGCAGTCTCTGTATTCGCTTAAGTATCGGTAGATACTTTCGCGTCCTGTCGCTCACTGCGGTTCCGTCTTCTAATACCAACGACGCCGGTTATCGCTCCTCCGAATACGAGCAATACCAACGTTAGAAGCTCTATCAACAGCAGGTAAAACGTCGATGTACACGACTCGTCAACGCTATGTATACACGACGCCGATGCGTTCGTTGTCATGTCGCTCGTCCGAGTAAGCACACGTCCGACGTGCACAGACATTTATGACTCTTTGACGTACACGTATTGATTTTTACCCTGAAAATGTTTGTTCTAAGTCTGTATCGTTCGTCCTGCTGAGGTTTCAAGTCCACGAACAGATAGCCAAATGGTCTCTCCGTGGCGTCTCGATATGCTTCTTCGGCAAATTTGAATCCACCGGGACACATCTGCCGAGCCAAAATGGAAAACTGACCTGCTTCTCGTGGATTTGTGAACAGTATCATATAGTGAGAGTTCAGACTGATGGTACGCATATGCTTGTTTTTGTAAAATAAGTTTTGCGTCAGAAACATCACGCTGACGTTTATGTGGTGGGAACCTTTGGTGAACAGATTTGCTTCGTCGTCGTTCGTTTCGCTCATGAGATCGTCCAAAGCTAAGAACGTAGATCGACGGCCGTCGAATTTCGTAAAATCTGGCATGCCTTCGTAAAATTTTACTTCGGGGTAACGACCGAATATGGGCTGAAATTATCCATAACAATACCATATCTCTTCCGCTGGCGGTTCTATCATTTCCTTTGCATGATGGATTAGCCGCAAAACCCATTCGGACTTTCCACGTCCCGCAGGACCCGCTACAATGGCCGTAAAGGGATGTTGTAGTGGCAACATCATGACTATAACTGAGTAAGAATGAAACAAAACACGAGTTTATATACAACAAGTCAAAGTCTTTATTGATAAAAAAGCAGAGTCTAAATCGCAGCCGGATACGGATTGCACTCTGAACAGTTCGCTGGAGTGCTGTGGTCTATGCTGAGGAAATATGGTGTAACGTTTGCCACAGTCGGGTTGTCCTGGCGTAATTTTCCGGCAGCCTGCTTGAACGTTGGCCACTCGTGGAGACGTAGAGCGATGCCTGTCTTTGTAGGCTTTCACATGTTCTGGTCCTTGGGTACAAAAAAATTTTCGTAGATCGACACAACGAAAACCTTTGTCAGCGATACGTGCCATGCACCGCCGTAATGCATGCAATATGCCACGTCATCACCGTCGGACAGTCTGCGTAGCTGGTCATCAATTTGGTGGAGACACAGTAGAAACGATGCCCATCGAGCAGGGCTGAAATGAGCCGCCTTCTTCGTACCCTTGTCCTCGATATATATGCAGTCGTTGTTCTTGTTAAGCTTGAGCGATCTGTCGTTGCCGATCTTGAACGTCTTCACGCTGATGTCGAGAACACGTTCGTTGGTTTTTTTTATACAGGCTCGCGTGTTACTAAAAATAGACTAAGCACTAAAACGTATACACAACGCATTTCTGACTCATAGCTGACGTAAGCGTTATTCGGGTCTTTGATCGTCGGTAACAGGGAGAAAACCGAGCGATGAGCAGTCTATTTCGTCTTCCGCCATCTCATTGTCGTCGTTGTCGTTGTCGTGGTTGCAGGCTTCGTAGTTTATTCTGTTTCTGTGTAGCGTTTCATCACGATTCAGTGACAGTAGCTGTGGGTGGTTGGCCTTTACGATGTTGCTTATATTGTATCGAGCTATATATTCAATGAGTAAGATCACTAGAGTTTCCAGCTTACGTATACCCTGCTCGGCCTCCATTGTGGAAATGATTTCATCACGTGTTTGCACATGTATTTATGGCATGACGTTACTAAAAATAGACTAAGCACTAAAACGTATACACAACTTATTCTGACTCATAGCTGACGTACTAACAGCCATATAAATTTAACTCTGTAAACGTTTTTCATCTAAAAATGTCTAAAATTGTAAAAATTTGAAAACCAATCATAAGCATAGCACTGACATAGAAAATGACAATAAACTTTTTTTCGTCTAAAAATGTCTAAAAATTTTTTTCTAAAACTGCGTTGTTTACGATTTTTAAACAAAATATTGTGCTCGGGGGCAGATGTTCACGATAGGGGGGCAAATGTCCGGGGGAGCAAATGTCTGGTCGGAACGCCGATAATCGGCGATAATTGGCGTGTCTGCTAATAACCGTCGACCGCCGCGCACGCGCCGACCGAGGGGCGTGTCCGCCGACCGCCGTCTGCCTATCTAAATCGCATTGCCAACGTTTTGAGTGATTCATTACCAAGTGTGCTCCAGCGCTTGCGTCATTGTTATTTTTAGCACGACGTATGGAAATCGTTTGACTGATTCACACGCTGCTGCCGCACTGCAGCTATTTTAGCACGTTGACGCATCCTCGAAACGCTCTCATCAGCAGTCTTATATACACCCAGCACTGGGGACTACGCTTTCATTCTGCTCGCAGATGGGCTAGCGTTCACATCATACGTACAGACGTCATCATGTCGGGTCGTTGCGTTAACTGAGCTCTTTGCTGCGACGGCTATCTGTGTCGGCACTGCAAGGACCATGTACGATGCGCTAACTGTCGTCGTTATTTGCCGGTCTATTGCTACTCGGACGCTAGAGAGCAGTGCCTCGCGTGTACTAAGAAACTCGCTCATACGCATTCCGGTGTCCGCAATATCGTGAATGAAGTGAACATACCGACTGCGCGCGGTACAGAGTCTTTAATAGCTCTGTCGCGACGAAGAGCGGAGTTATACAGGCGTTTGTCGAAGACCATCAGCGCAACTACGGCTCTATACGCGTACACGTCTGTGTCGACGCCATCTTTACGCGAGAGGTCGAAGACGGAGTACAAAGAATACTAGCTTATTTTTCTACTGCCGTTCAAGACGTCGACTGTGCCCAGCAGCTCGACCTACAGTCTGCCGCCGCGGATCTCTCGGCACAGGCTGACCACTGGAACTCTCGAAAAAGCGGCTTTGTAGTGGAGCGTATCGCCAAGTTTATACTTTGTATTTTTTTAAGCATCGACCCCTTTATGGCTCTACATATATTCCCACTCCCCAGTGGCTGAGCAAGAAAAAATGTACTGTAAATGTTAAAAACTCCGACTCAAAATGTTTCCTCTGGTCTGTCCTTGCGGCCCTTCACCCTCTCAAATACAACACAGAGCGAGTGTACAACTACAAACTTTATGAAAACTCACTCGACATTTCCAGTCTTACTGGCGTTACTTACCCTGGCCGTCAAAGACGTACCAAAATTCGAGAAACAAAATCCGTCGATCAGTGTGAACATCTTATGCAGCGGTGATGAGGGTGGTTTTGTGCCATTACATGTGAGTAAAGAACGAGACCGCCCTCATCATGTCAACTTGTTCTTGATTGAAGTGCCGGACGAAAGCAAGCACTACGTATGGGTGAAAAATCTTTCCCGTTTGGTTCGAGGTAGAACAAAAATTTGTATCGCAGTCTTTGTCTGCAATCATTGTTTGCATGCATTCTGTAAGAAGGACACACTAGATCGTCACATACCCCATTGCCAACGTCATGCACCGCAGTACGTGAAAAAACCCCATCCCGAGAACCCGAAAGAATGTACTTTAGAATTCCACAACAAAGCGGCCCGGTTTCGTCTACCATTTTATCTAGTTTGTGACTTTGAGTCTTTTCTCACCCCCTCGGAGCATGGGGAAGATGTAGACGCTACAAAAAAGCGACCAATATCATTGACGAACATCGAGTGTGTGGCTTTGCGTGTCACAGAGTTAGCCTGTACCCTGAATATCAGACCGACCCCGTTGTGTACAGCGGGCCTGGGGTTATGGACGCGTTTTACTAACATGTCATGCGGGAAAGTGATGTAATATGTGGTATAGGCCTACTCGCTAACGACCGGGACATGACGTCACTGACAGACATACAACAGACAGACTGAGGACGCGACAACATGTGGAGAGTGCGGTGGAGCGTTTACCAAATCCAATTACAAGGTGAGGCATTATGCCCATGTTACCGGTCAGTATCTGTTTCCTGCCTGTAATAGCTGTAACCTCACCTTAAAAATACCAAATCGAAAAAGAAATGTCACGCAAGGTCAGGTGCAATGCAAAAAGGCAAGGTTTGATGGGGATATGGAATGGGCGGAAGAGAGGTATACTAAAAACATTTTTTTCTTCCAGTGGTTTTCATAATTTGAAATCATATGATACCCACTTTGTGATAAAACATTTTAAGAAACAATACACTGCACGCTCCACAGACCAAGACAATGACGCGACTGATGACGACGAACAGGAGGAGTCGGTGTCCTACGACGACGTTCGCGTGACGCCACTAAACGGCGAAAAGTATCTATCCTTCCAGGTTGGAAATCTACGTTTTCTTGGACAACCTCGTGTCGCTGCTTTTGAAAAGTGGTCGTGATAAATTTACACACACCGCGAAATTTCTGGGAGACGACGACCTAGTCTTTGCAAAGGGCGTCTATCCCTACTCGTACACGACCGGCCCACAAAAATTCGCGGAAACGCAACTCCCGCCGATCAAGGCATTTCATAACACATTGGACGACGAGCCTTGCACTCAAGAAAATTATAATCGTGCACGTGAAATTTGGGCTCATTAAAATATAAAAACGATGCGAGACTACCACGATCATTACCTTCTCTCCGATATTCTTCTGTTGGCTGACGTATTTGAAAATTTCAGAAATTCAATTTACGAGCAGCGTCGTCTCGCCCCCTCCATTTTATAACCCTCCCCTCACTCACTTGGGAGTCGGCTTTAAAATACACAAACGTCAGACTCGATCTCATTACTGATCCCGATATGTATCTGATGGTGGAAAACAGCATGCGGTGTGGAATCGCGACCATTTCACACCGACATGCTCGAGCCAACAACCCGCTCGTAAAGGGATATGACCCCTCAAAACCTCCTTCTGACTGTCGTACACAGACTGCAATAATTTTTACGGGGGAGCTATGTGCCAGCCATTGCCCGTAGGAAATTTCCGTTTCCTTTCCCTCGATGAAATTGCTGGC
>Ga0126331_1000632_pt1 | contig 10316 bp, 12 predicted proteins | sample InaspJWI98metaG_FD_96379 | JGI IMG/M metagenome (GOLD analysis project Ga0126331, IMG submission 96379) | Marine gutless worms symbiont microbial communities from Oahu, Hawaii - Inanidrilus sp. 2 OAHU.JWI-98 metaG | ecosystem: Host-associated > Annelida > Digestive system > Unclassified | place... | reverse complement strand
GTGATACTGTTCTGTCGTATATGTTATGGGTAATTTTAAAAACTTCAATCATATCACCTCGCAAGCGTCTATATTTTAGAGTAGGCAGGTTTAGGTAGATTAATCTATCTATATACGATTTATGAATGAAAATAGTAAAGAACATCTATCAATCCAGTGTTTGCCTAGACGACTTTTGAAAGTATTAAGCGTATCGGCATCAACACCAAGAGAAAATGATAAACAGTTAAGAAGCGCTGACCGATACTAATAGACTGCTCAGCACAGCATCGCTGCATGCAAAACAGACGATTTCTTACTTGTCGAGAGCGGTTTTCGAGCTGCCCGGTATGACATCGAACAACTGGTGGAATTTCTCTCCGAGATGACTGCCGGATAGAAACAACTCCGTATCTGATCGCTCATTCCCTTGTCCAGAAGCACTCAGTGTCGCCATTTTACGCCGATAATGTGAAGAGCGATAAACGTCGTAACGTTACAGCCATCGTCCGAGAAACACCATTCCTCGTCTTCGACACACGGTCATCACTTTTTGCACAAATTGTATGCACACTTGGCATAATTCATTCTGTGATTGACAGCTCATTTATATGCATTAAAAAGCACTAAATAAGTAATCGTTAAAGTTAAAATGACTATTATCACTCACTTGAAGTCCCTTCTTTGCGTCGCATCGCCAGGCAGCTCGGCGCAGTGGCGCTACATGTAGTCTTTTGCCACAGATGTCACACTTATCGTGATACGGGTGCTTGGTGTGCTTTCTGGAATTCATTATGTGCACAGTGTGTCGATAACTACACCATTAACACGTTTCAGAAGCATGTTTCAGTTTAATCGGAGCCGGAATCCAGTTATAATTTGGAAGTGTGATACCGGTATGTAGAAAGCAGTGCCGGATTAATGCCAACCGAGGCCCGTGGCAATTATTTGCCCGAGCCCCCTTACTTACGCGAGACTTAGACCTATCACAGCCAGCCACTGGACTCACTGGAGTCGATACGACATGCTGGCAAATGGCAATCATTTCGTCCCGATATCAATACGGCCCATTTTATTTTTTGTTGCAGAAGTTATGTCAAATTATTTGACTACTGGCGAACTGAAAAAAATCTCTACTTCCGGAGGCCCCCTGAGGCCCGTGGCATCTGTCTATAATTTGCCGTCTTTTAGTAGAATATGATCCACTGACAGAGCTGTTATTTTCAGTTCGCTGATCCATTGCAGCGCTATAGCAAATCATGGTTAATCCGGCACTGCTAGAAAGCACGGTGTACACCAGGCGATATAGGCACAAGCCTGTGCCTACTTAAGCTTACAACATCACTATCTTCAGGACGGTGGTGGTTTCGGTGAATACGTTGAATTTTTCACACCGGATCTCGCACTCCGTCAGCGCCAAGTGTTTCTTTCAGTTGCGTCAGCTGCTTGTGTGAGGCATTCACTCGACGTACCGTGATAGTGCGGCCACACTAGTCCATGCGTTTATGACTAGCCGTATAGATTACGGCAACGCACTTGTCGCCAACGCGCCAAAGATCTGGACTGAGAAGCTACAGCGGGTCTTGGACGCTGCCGTCACACTCGATCGCTCGTCCATCCACATGCACAGCACAACGCCGGCGCCAGCAGGGAGGCTTCCCGGCCAGCTTCCCTCCGTCAACGACGCACTAATCTCTCCAATTCTGCATCACCCAGTTCTTTGAGGGACACTTTCTCCATCAGTTCTATCGATTCACCACTTTCATCATCCATTAGGCCCTACGTACCCTTCACTTTTTCACTAGAGACTTAAACTTTCCTTTTCTGCAAATCCTTAACCGTATAGCCTACCTTTTCTTCTTCCGGACTGACTACCCGGATTCCCCGGACTGTTTATACCGATAGGCCTACAGCAGTGGACCGATCACCGACCCTTGCGGCACGCGGCACGCCGAACAGTACGCACATAATAATAATAATAAAGCACGGCATATCTGTGCCAGCCGAGGTTCTTGTTCCGATGACCATAGGGCGATCGACATATTGGTCGACAATCGCGGTCATAATATCTAGCAAAAATTTCGCTGACCCCGACGTGATTTGAACACGCAACCTTCTGATCTGGAGTCAGACGCGCTACCGTTGCGCCACGGAGTCGTAATGTACACCGCTTCTGTATTAAGTCTTAAAAATGAAATGGCATATCTTACACTGTTTGACACTGAAATATACATGTTAAAGCCTGATAAAATTTTTACCGATTATATCTGCATCAATCATCGTCATTTTTTCCAAAACGACATAATAATCAAATGCTTCATAGACCGAACATAAATCACACAGAGCCAGTCAGCCACAGCTAAACGGTGGGCGGTACATAATATGTAAATTTTAGCAGCTAAAAATAAGCCATGAGTACAGTGTGGATAAAAAGATATACGAACGTAACATAGAATACCTAACGTGTGTTATATCCACCGAAGGTATGATCAAGGAAAAAAGTTGTTTAATGTAGAGTTCTCCGGAAGTAGGTTCAACTGTTATTTTTAAATTCGTCAACGTTTATAATGACCAAAACACAAGTACACTTTAATTTTGCTGTAATTCTATGTTAGCTTAAGTTATTTTAATTGATTTCTTTGTTTGACGTTGGCATTCTGTGGTGGATTTGACATTTTTAAAATGTGTCGAGTGTCGACACATTTGCAACATCGTAATCGGCACAGTGCGCAGGTGCAGTGCTCGTTGAAGGCGAAAATGGCGGAAAAGTTGGTGAATGGAAGTGGCACGAGGAATGACAGTTGCGGTGCGGACAAGAAGAGCGAAGTGGCGGTGATACTGGGTGCGCAGTGGGGCGACGAAGGCAAGGGAAAGATCGTGGACTTGCTGTGTCAGCGCGCCGATGTCGTCTGCCGATGCCAGGTGTCTTGGTGTTTATTGTTGGCGGGAAGGTTAGCGCGACCTGTTGTCCTGACATGAGTGCACTCGCTTGCTGTCATCGGTCCACTCTTCTATTTCGAGCAGTCGCCTAGGAAGCAGTTTGACATTGGTCCGACAAATCCCTTCTCCACTCCCTCCCTTGCTTCCCCTCTCATTCCCTCCTCCCTTTCTTTTCGCCTCCTCTTCCCCTCCCTTTCCTTCCCTTTCCCTCCCTTCCCACTCTTTCCCTCCCCTCCCTCTACCTCGAATTTGGTGCATGGGACACCTGAACGAAATTGGTACCAATAGGAAATGGCTATTATGTAACGAATGACGTCACTGTCGGTCGATAATCGTTTTGTTTACATACGATATTCCCAGGATTGTCGAGCGTGACGACGCTGTCTGAGACGTCTGCTGGGTGTTTTGTTCAGGGCGGCAACAACGCAGGACACACGGTGGTCGTTGGCGAGCAGAAATACGACTTTCACTTGCTGCCAAGTGGAATCATCAACCCAGCATGCATGAACGTCATCGGTAACTGAGTCTGTTGTGATGTGACGTGTGTCACTGAAGCTTTGATGAGTTGTCACGAGGTCGTGTGACTGTCTGAATGCTTTGTCACAACAGCGAGCAGAGATGAGAATGGTCAGGTGGATGTGTGGTGTTAAGGTAAAAGACAGATTTCCAAGTAAAGAGCTGAGAGAGAGACTAGGTATGGATGACATTGCATTGGTATTACAGCAGAACAGGCTGTAATGGTATGGGCATGTGCTGCAAAAAGAAGATGATGATTGGGTGAAGAAATGTATGGTGTATGAAGTAGAGGGTCCAAGACGAAGAGGAAGACCAAAAAGGACCTGGAGAGAGGTTGTGGAAAAAGACTATCAAGCCGTTAAACGGTTGTGTGTGTAAATTAAATAGTAATGCTTGTATTCGTTTAAACGTGCCTTAAGTGCTTTGATGCTGTTGGTTGGGCGTCAGGAAGAGTAAACAGAAATTAGAGCAAGGTGCAGATTGTTTGCATATGGTCCAGCTGTCGTCACTGCATCCCAAAGCCCTCTTGCCTTATTTAAATCTAGACTGGTTTTACCTTTCTGGTACTGGCTTACCCAGGTTGTCCTAGAAAAGAGGCCGTTAAACGGGTGTAGTAGTAGCAGTAATAGTAGTTGTTGATGGTAGACATTGGCAAGTGGATGGCGTGATGCTGAGCTACGGAGGTTGGTTGTTTGGTGTCGTGTGGAGGCAATGGCGTGGTGATTCATCTGCCGGACTTGTTTGCTGAGATCAGGAAGAACGAGGATAAAGGTCTGGTCGGCTGGGAGTCACGACTCATCATCTCTTCACGCGCGCACCTCGGTTTGTAGCAAATGTCGCACGTTAAACTGACATTGCTATATGCTGTCTGGATCATTAGTTCAGTAATGGATCAGAGTTAAACTGAGCATCATTAATATAAAATACATATTCTGTTATGCACCCGTCCTACACATAAGCAATGCTGTGGGGTGGGGCGTCCCATGCCTCTAGCAGAAGATAGGCTGCAGTGCCCATTTCATGGCTATAGTTCAACTCGAACAGTAATAGGAAACCTACTCATTGGTAATCTTTGTGATGAGTTGTGGAATGTCTCTATCAGAGGATATTTGCAGCAGTCTGTCCAGCAGACTAAACATAATGCTTACGGAAATGTGCATCTATATATGTATGACTGTTGTCCGTATGTCTAGGTGTAATCGAATGTTGTTTACTGAAGATTTCGTACAGCATGTTGTAAATAGTTTGATAGTAAATAATTACAGTTGCAAGCTACTGGAAACGACCTCCAGGAAGACACAACGACACGTGGCTCAGAGCCGTTGACACGATTCCCACGCATCCTGGAAACTCCTGGAATTGTGTTTGTAAAATTTCCAGGGTGCCTGGAAAGTCCTGGAAAATGAGTTTGGTCCTGGAAAGTCCTGGAAATCTAAATGTAAGGTCCAGGAAAGTCCTGGAGTTTGTTCGGCAATGATGCGGACGCAGATGCCACAATATTCATGCCCGCACACCTCTATTCTGTGTTGGAACAGTTTCTCTGCTATTCACAACATGTGATGAACATATACTCCTGTATGGATGCTGCTATAGTACTACATATGTGGTTAGTAGCTGCTGTTTGTCTCTATATTTAAACATTGCTGGCTTACGACAGGGTCGTGGAAAATGCTTCTGGGGTCGTGGAAGTCGTGGAATGTTGTGTAATCAAGAGACTGTGAAGCGTGCATTGAATGAGATGTGAGACCACTGAACGTCGGTGGTTGCGATGTGTGGAAGACGTCAGCCTCTCAACAACACTGGACACGGTGACTCTAGCAGCGAGTACGCGTGCACTGAGACTGCTCTGCTGTCTTGCTGCATGCTACACTGATAGTGATACATGTGATGATAGAGAGGACGTATCATTGTACAGTGGTGGCGAGGTAGTGATAGCAGCGTGCTGGTGTCTGTGTGTCTGTGACAGTGTTTGACTTTCATCAGCAGGCTGACGGCCTGGAGGAGAGTGGGCGTGGCCAGAAAATGTACGTAGCAGTCAATGAGTCAGTCAGTCGGTAGCTGTTTGCAGCATGCAGCTGTTCTGCTTGTTCACACACTCACTGCTGACTTACACATGCCCGCTTAACAGCCCCTTGTCCCGGACTACCCGGGTGAGCCGGTACCAGAAAGGTGAAACCAATCTGGATTTTACTGAAGCAAGAGACAGTGAGTGGCAGTGGCATCAGTTGGGCCATATGCAAGTCTGCTCCTCGCTCCAGACAGATAACCACGCCAGCACTCCACCACTCAGTTTTTTACAGGCCGGATGCCCTTCCTGCCGCCCAACCAACAGCGTCAGAGCACTGAAGGCAATATGGTCCAAAACAGTGTTTGAACTAATTGCTTTGCAGCCTGTGAGAGATGTCAGATCTTGGGGGGCCAGATTTTCAAAACTTGTTGAAAGATCTTAGGAAGATCTCAAGAAGTTTTCAAAACTGGGCCTCTAGACAGCTGTTTGTGTGTATGTAAATTACTGTGACCCGCCGATGATGTCGATCATCCTGTGATTTATGAATATTCATGACGGCAGTGGTGTTCACCAGACCAGCAGTGACTGAAGTGTTTGTTTTGCCGACTGTGAATTGTACACAAAGTTGTCGTATGAGATGATCTGAAGTGAGCAGGTGGGCAGTGTGGAGTGTTGCTGATGCTGTGTTGTTGAGTACAGCTGATGCCTGCGTGACCAGTTACAATCACTGGTAGAGAGAGAGAAGTTTATTTGCCATGTACATAACAAGACAAAAGATTTACAGTAAAGGCTACCAGAAAAGGCATTAGCCCCTCAATGCTGGCCGCATTGAACACATGAACACAACAGGCTACGATGGATCATGCATTTGTGTGTGTGTGTGTGTGTGCGTGCGTGTGTGTGTGCGTGCGTATAGTGTGTATATATGTATGTATGTATGTATGTATGTATAGGATTGGAACGACCAAGAAGGGAATTGGTCCAGCATATTCATGCAAGGTGAACTCTCTCTCTCTCAGCTGTTGTTTTATGCAGAGACCAGTCTAGTAAGGTAAGGTAAATAGGCGCGGTGCTCATCTGCCTGTCTAGGCCGTAGCTGGACAAACCACTGAAGTCTGTGACACATGGCCGCTGCGATGCCAGACATACGGTTACCTTCCAAGCCGCAGGGCATCACCGCCTCTTGGTAGGAACTAAATTCTACTGCTTGGTGACAGAGGCACGTGTGTGAACAACTTGCCCAAGGTTGTATGGGTGAAAGTGGAACGGACGGGAGTGGAACCAGCGAGCTTTTATGTCGCAAGCCAACACCGTAACCATTGCAGCGTGACGAGGAGGACAGCAGAGAGCAATGGGCGTGACAGAACAGTCAGTCTGCCATTGTTAGTGTGAGTGTTGCTAGCCACTAGATGAGTCCAAACACTGGATACGATACGAAGAGCTATACCAACATGTGCTGAAAAGCTGCGGCCCAGTTTACAAAGATGCCTTACGATTTATCATAAGATTATCTTCAGTTTCTCGTAGGATCGACTCACGATGTGCTGAGCTCTTTCTGCGGAATATCTCAAGTTAGTTTACGAATACTATCTTAGACGATCTTACGATTTTGCAAGTGAATCGTACCTCGTTACTCGTAAGATGTTTTGTAAATTACACATCCGTCGTAAGTCGACCGTAACTTTGGCATTGCCGTAACATAATCTTAAGATTATCATAAGATATTTGGTAAATCGGACCCGTGGCTGTTAGCAAGTAGATCCAGCGCATGATACTGTACGCTGTTTGTTGCAGCCAACTGCACTGCAGCAGAGTGCATCAGACACTTGTGACTTTGATGAGTGGAGATAAGTGGTTACGTTGCTGTGGGCTTGAGAGTGTGGGCGGAGCCTGGAGAGTGATTGACAGGCTACTCCTGTGTGTGTGTGTGTGTGTGTGTGTGTGTGCGTGTGCGCGTGTGCATAGTGTGTGTAGTGTGTGGGTGGAGCCTGGAGAGTGGTGTGTGTGTGCATAGTGTGTGTAGTGTGTGGGTGGAGCCTGGAGAGTGGTGTGTGTGTGTGTGTGTGATAGTGTGATGTGGAGTGTGGGCGGAGCCTGGAGAGTGATTGACAGGTGACTGCTGTGTGTATGTGTAGGCAAGCAGGAGTGGCATTCGTGTCGGTGACCTTGTCAACGACTTTGACGTCTTCACTGAAAAGTATGTATACACTTCCTTGCTGTGTTGTGATTGGCTGGTTATGAATATGCATGACTGCTCGTGAATATTCACTCAAACGTTCGTGTATTGTGATTGGCTGATGGTGATTGTTCATGAATATTCACTGAAGCTGTGTTTATGCCCAAGTGGTGTGTTATATTGTGACTTCAGGTTTCAGAACTTGGCAAACGTCTACTTGAAGAGATATCCAGGATTGAACATCAACATTGATGCTGAACTTGCTTGGTACAAGGTTCGTCTGTCTACCTGTCTGTCTGTCTGTCTGAGTTCTTGTTGTTTATTTTGTAACGTTGTGGCCTCAAGACAATAATTCTATGGCAGTCTCGGTGTGTTGGTGTGAATAAGTGAGTTGCAGTGCAAAAGTCAGAGCAGTCTGTGTTGTTACGGCGGTCATTTCACGGCCCTCGGTGAACGTGCTGTCACACAGATGTCGCCTGGATTGTCCAAACTGTTCCACACGCGCGGTCCTGCAGACAGCAAAACTTGTGTCGCCGAGAGTGGTACGTGTGCGTGGAACAGCGAGTGTTGTGTAGGAAGATGAGCGGAGATGACGACGGCCATGCTCAGAGACATGAGTTGAATGTCGGCATTGACCACTGGCTGAGGGTTAGGGTCAGCACGCTGTCTGTGTGTCTGTGTGTCTGTGTATAGGCTCATCGTGAGCGCGTTCGTCCGCTGGTCCATGACTCGGTGACGTATCTTCACAACGTACTCAGTAGTTCAGCTGGCAAGACTGTCATTGTTGAGGGAGCCAATGCTACGATGCTCGACATTGACTTTGGTCAGACCACTCTGTCACGCTGTCTGACTGTCACGCTGTCTGCCTGCGTCACTGTGCAGTGCTTACGCGGTGCCGTGTTGTTGCTGATGTTCTTTGTCTGTCTGTCTGTTGGTCACAACTGTGAGCCCCCCCCACACGTCTGAACTGATCCCGGTGCCATTCCCGATGTGGACTTGGATCGCCCTAAGCAACCACGGGTGGCTCGGTAGCCGAGTGGTTAGCGTGCTGGACTCAGGCGCAGTACGGCCCGGGTTCATATCGCAGCCGTGATGCTGTCGAGTAACAGTTTTAATAGGCAAACTGTTCACACCCATAGTGCCTCTGTTCACCAAGCAGTGAAACTGGTAGCAGCCCTCTCAGAGGTTGGGAGGGTAACTGCAGGCCTAGTGGAAAGTAATGGCAGCCTACCGCCGTATTTATGACTCACATCACCTGCAGGCTGACTGCCAAGAACCGGGATCAGCTCCGGAACCCTACGCTCGGTAATCAAGTATGGGCTACCTTTATCTTTTTAAGGAACCACAAATTGGCCGGGGGGTTTGAATTTCTGGCGGGAAGGAGCACTTGGCATGATGAGACATGTCTGCAGTCAGTATTGTCAACCATATTCACGAGGGGTCGGTAGTAATGCAGCGTCTGGCTAGCAGTTTACTGCAACAGCTTGGTTTTGTGTCGTGACTGCTGGAATCTGCCACTGAGCTGTCCTGTCAAATAGCAAAAACAGCTTGTAGGTCAGAGAGCACAGACGTTGCTGGTGTTCTCTCTGTCTGTCTGTCAATCAAACACTGAGACACGCCTGAGTCTAGTCGCTTGTTTTACAGTGACTGAAGTGAGTCGCCAGTAAAGGTAGCTAAAGGTACCCGTAGTAATGTCTCCACGTCACAATGAAGACTGTCAGCGTGGAGGAACTGAGTGTGAACAACTTGCCCAGTGTTGTCACACATCAAACTCACGACCAGCCACTTGGTGGTCAGTCGGACGTGCGCCATGTTGTCTAAGTTTCGTTGGTGGATGTCTGGTTCTAGGCACTTACCCGATGGTGACGTCGTCCAACTGTTCAATCGGCGGGGTTTTCACGGGCCTGGGAATCCCGCCGAGTGTCATCACCGACATCTACGGTGTCGTCAAGGCTTATCTGACACGTGTCGGCGCCGGCTGCTTCCCCACTGAGATGGAACCGGTATACTCTACCTCTCTCTGTCTGTCTGCCTCTCTGTCTGTCTCCCTGTATGTCCCTTTGTCTGTCTGTTATGAAACATACTGTAATTGTTTTATTGTCTGTCTCCCGGGCTGTCACTCTGGTAAACTGAGTCGTCATAAACTGAGTCTGACTGAGTGTCTTATTTTTGACCCACAGTGTACAGTGTTTAACGTTAGGACAATTGTTAAGCCTATGAAATAAAATATCTCTCACAGTACAACAGCTTACTTTTCTGACCCACCCAGACTCCAGGAAGGCGTCGAATCGCTTGTCTGAGCCCAGAGGGTCTCTCGGCTTCGTCTCAGCACCATCGGTCTCTCTGGGCTTCGTCTCTGTGTTCGAACCTGGGGCTGTGTGTGTGTGTAGGAGCTGGCAGTGCACGTGCGTGTGTACCCGGGGCTGTGTGTGTGTGTATGTAGGAGCTGGCAGTGCATGTGTGTACCCGGGGCTGTGTGTGTTAGTGTTAGACCGAGTACGCCATTTTCGGCCGATACCGATACACCGATTTTTTGCTGTCAATCGAATACGATACCGATTTTTTTATACGCTGTAAGAGCGGACGTGGCGCCGCGTGACTGACAGATCAAAGGCTCCAGACGCCGCCGCCGCAACTAATAACAGCGGTGCGCCGCGGACCCGTTGCAGCGCGGCGGCGGATGCCTTTGATCTGTCG
>Ga0126331_1000631_pt1 | contig 10318 bp, 7 predicted proteins | sample InaspJWI98metaG_FD_96379 | JGI IMG/M metagenome (GOLD analysis project Ga0126331, IMG submission 96379) | Marine gutless worms symbiont microbial communities from Oahu, Hawaii - Inanidrilus sp. 2 OAHU.JWI-98 metaG | ecosystem: Host-associated > Annelida > Digestive system > Unclassified | place... | reverse complement strand
GTACAGTCGATAATGGTATTTTTATATGGCTAGCGTGAACATCTTTTTATTAGTGAATTAACTAAGGAATATTTTACCAGACAAATATTTTAAAACAGTTTTTTGAGTGGGCGAAGTCTTACACGGCAGTTTGCTTCAATTACTTCTTGAGCATTGCGATTTCTTGAACATATATTTCACAAGGTAGTGTAGCGACACGTTTAAGGTGTGGTGGAATATTTAAATATGAGTTCGTTGCAAATTTACCAGTGAGTCAACCAGTGAAAGAATTTTGAAAATCGGTTAACATTTGGGGAAGTTATGGGCAAGAGTTTGGTGTCTTGTTTTTTTGAGACACAGTGTACATATGTAGGCCACACTGTTACTACTCACTTGAGGTTTCTATTATGTTCAGTTGCGTTTCAGATAGTATTTAAAGCACTATTTAAACTTCAGTTCAGCAACTAACCACTGAGAACGTGTTCAATTCAGGTGAAATAAGCATACTAGTAATTTGCAGCAATAGAATTATATTTATGTAACAGCAAACAACATAATAATAAACAATGCAGCAAGCTAAAACGTTGGCCATCAAGACGTTTTTTGCAAGCAAACATGCAATGTAATGACTAATCACTATATAACAATACGTTTATTATAAAACAACTATATACAGTCTTCAGATAATACAGAAAAGTCCAGTGACAGTTGTAGACGAGAGATACTTAAAAACACATCACGTGCAAACTACTTAATTTTATGGTGTCTACAAGATATTTTAGTTGCAAAGTCATTTTTCACTGACAGTAATATCACATAAAGGGAAAAGCACAACACGGACGAGCACCAAGCAGCAGTCACTGGGACAAGGTTGTGTTTCAGTTCAGAACAATAAACCAGTTCATAGCAAACACTCAAGTTTTGTTTTTCAAGTGAATATACCGATATCTCTGCCTATACATCAAGACTAAAGCCACTCAGGTACTGTTTACTGCATAGCTGCTTCTTGGCCTGTGAACTCTATCAGTTAGGGTTGCCAACTCTGCAATAGCTAGACCCGAAAAGCGAGGCCGAGAGCGGGGATGGGTTCTTCGGGAGGGGCAGCGAGCCCCTCCCTACCAGCTCTCAGCTAAGGAGTCTGAAGAAGCGCTGTAAGATCCTCCGGCGGGGGTTCGGGGCACATAATTTGGATTTTGGAGTATTTTGGGTCCTCAGAAATCATGTCAGAACGTCCAATGCCTGACGTCTAACAATGCTAGTCTCTGTTACTATTGTAGTAGTTACCGGTACTGCTGTCATAGTGTTATGGTACAGGTAGTGATTAATCTGTCGGAATTGAATCTGATAAGGTTTTGTATCAGTTAATTACCTACAAGGAAATGGGAAAATTGGAGACGTAATTTTTTGCTGCAGTGTGCACTTTTACATGGAGATTTCAGCATTAAACTCAGAGCCCAGAGATTTCAGGCCGAAACCGAGACTCTGGGTCAAACCCGGAGAGTTGGAGTTGACAACCCTACTAGCAGTATGCCTCGTTACTAATTTGGTTCTACACATTACAGTTATATTGGAAGCTACTGATGAGCAGTTTTGTTGATAACTCCGTATGCCACAGAAACTGTGCATATACCGTGACTACTAGTCTGCTAACACAGTTTCTGACGACAGGCATTGATGCACTTTAAATAGTCCAGTGACTTGGACAAACATTAGGCCTACGTTGGACTGCAAGTACGTTTTTGTACTCGGACTACATAACTTGACTACGTCACTAGTGTGGTAAAGGTAAAGTTTTCCCATACTCGTTACCGAGCGTTGGGCCCGGAGCTGATCCCGCAGGTGACGTGAAGTGAATCACGCCATAGACCTGGCAGTAGGCTGCCATTACTTTCTGCCAGGCCTGCGGTTATTTCCGTAGCTTTCACCAGATGGCGCTACCTGTAAACGGCAGCACACATCTGATTCCAGCTTACTACTCATTTCTCGACCCAGAAAGGCTGAGTTGGCCAAGTTGGCTGACCTGTAGCGGACGGTTTATCCACATTAGTGATCACCCATCAGCTGCAGGTCGAGCGCAGGACAGGGAAAGTTCGCCAGAGACCGACGTTCTACCACTGTGCCACGCCACCACTAGCATGTGATAACCAAAAATTTTTCTCATGCTACAGATTTAGATTGAAAAGCGGGACTCAGTCATTTTTGTCCATGACACAACAAACTGTAAACATTACTAAACGAGACTCTATTTGTGGCACTGTAATTTTCCAAATGGTTTGAACAAGAAGTACAAATATTAGCTAAAATGCTTGTTTCACAACTTTAACGTGCTGTCCAGTACAGTACTATACAGTAATAGCCTAAGAAATATTTGTCACAGTTGTACAAATTAAATAATATTTTAGAGTTATTATTCTGAACTATTTATGGCTTAGCTACTGTATTTAAGTAGCATAATTCAGGAAGAATGCCAACGCTACCCTAATACACGCTACTCTACAATACGTGTCGATTGGTCGACATTGTATCTGCAACGCGGCATCAAATCACAATGCATGACAGCCTTTCTAATGTCTACACTGTCAAGCTTCAATAATGGCAACAGATTTAAAACTATCCACTACAAATGGCAGTAATGCGCAGTCACATCATCCACATTTTTATCACGCGGTAAGCATACAATCGGCAATAATTTCTAGCAGTATTTTGCTTGATTCTACATACCGTAACATGTAGTCTGGCAGACGGTCGCATTTCTTCACGCCAGGGATGAAATCATAAAAATTACACTTAATTTGTAATTGTATGATTAGTAACATGTAGTCTGGTACACTTTTAAGTCTGGTTACTTTTTGATTCTGAAACATTCAGTATCTTGCTGCGTTTAAAAAGACAGGCATTTCAATAAGATATCTGAAATTTCAACGCCCGTGCAAATGCGTGCTGGAAAGAAATGCTATTACACTTTACAAGCCTGTGGTATCTCGTATTACAATTGTGGAATGACTCAGTGGTCATTGTTAGCGGCAGCATTCGACTTGCTGCCACCCGGCCTGTGACTAATCAAATATTGTTCAGTTGACGGTCGAGCGACACCGGTGTGACGTCACGGCGTACACGTCATCAGCGACGAGGTGCTTGCAAACAGCATCATGGTTGCGACGAAAGTCATCGAGCTGTCGTGCCTAGCAGCTGCGTTGAAATCTGACACAGCAACAACAAGGAAGTCATCGACCGCAGACTCCGCCCCCGGTGTTGCCACATGGGAAGTTACTTTAAGCGTCCGAAAAGTAGTCCCGTGCGTCCGTTGGCCTGCAACTGGTATTTCTGCGTATAGTTTATAGCCAAGCCCAAGGCCGCGTGTGCACTGCGCTTCAGCTGGGCGGCGACGTTGAGCAACTTTGGCTTATGAGCAAATATTAGGTCTGGGATCCGGATGTACATAATGTATCACTACGTCGCCAGAGAAGGACCGCGCTACGGCCATATGTAACACGCAAAAGAATTGGCGAAGATCAGACGTGTAATTCCGAAGATATGATCGCGGACAGACAGACACGCTCATCACAATAAGTAAGTAAGTAAGTTAGTAACAAGTGTATAGCAGTTCGAAAGGTTGCCACACCGCTACGGGAACTATCGGGGACGGAGTAACAACTGGCAACTGCTGTCAGCCATACATTTAGAACAGAACCGATTTTTTGTGATTTTTGGCACGTTGAATCCTGAGAAAATTTGACATGAAAATCTTACAGATTTGTTCACCACACCTGTCAGATGTAGACATTTAACCCTGGGAAATCCAAAAAGTCATTTTTACCGCACGACGCTATGCTAGCGCGGTATATGCTATATGGCCCTGTGTCCGTCTGTCTGTGTCTGTGTCACAAGTCGGTGTTCTACCAAAACGACTAAACGTAAGATTAAACAAACAACACCGCGCGATAGCCCAAGGAGTCTAGTTTTTTGACGCCAAAAATATCCGCGAAATTCGACCGGGGTCACCCCCTACGAGGGCGCCAAATGAAGGTGGGGTGGGTCAAAATCGACGACTTTCGATTAAAATCGACGACTATCGACAACTAACTGGCTATATCTCAAAAAGGTACCAGATAGACGCACATTTTCTATTAAAGTCGAATAGGAAGTCGTATGCGCTGTATCGACTGGTGACATTGCGGATGACATTGAGTGACCCCTAAGCGCCGAAAACTACGATATCCCAATTTGAACACTTTGCACCGCTTCTCATATCTTCGTAATGGGTGTAGTTAGAAACTTCAAATTTGGTCTGTATATTAATGGTAGCAAGTCTCAGCCTGCTGACGTCAAGCCATCCCTGAAAGGGGCGTGGTCAGGGTCACGTGGCATTTTAGATTTTTACACTCCTGATATATCTCCAGAAGCGCTAAAGCTAGAGACTTCAAATTTCGTACACTAGTTGGCTGCCTGAAGTATTAGTCTTGTGACGCCTGACTACCCCCAAGTGGGCGTGGTCAGCCTCATGTGACACATTTGAGAATTTTAACTCCCTGAAATACCTCTGCAATGACTACAGCCAGATACTTCAAATTTCGTACACGAGTTGGCCACGTGAAGTATTAGCCAAGTGGGCGTGGTCAGGATCACGTGACACATTTTAGATTTTTACACCCTTTAAAGTATCTCTGCAACGGCTAAAGCTCTTTAAATTTCGTACACTAGTTGGCCGCGTGAAGTATTAGTCTTGTAATGCCTGACTATCCCCCAAGTGGGGCCCAGGCAATATCTTTAGAGCGGATGAAGCTATAGACCCTACGTTTCAAATTTGGTTTGCAGATTGAATGTAGAGGGCTGGCATTACACATATTAAAGTTTTGCAGTATGGGGGCGCATTTAGGGTCACGTGACCTCTTAAAATTTAGGGAAATAAGTGCACCCTTAGAAACGGTGCAAGATAGTTACATATAGTTACAATGGAGGACTAATAGGAAATCACAAGTTGAGAAATATCTGTGTTCGAAAAACGCCATGCTCAGGGACTGAATGAAGCAAACTGCCATGTAAAACTGAAACACACAAAAATTGTTGAAAAAATTCTTCTGTGATAAAGCATTATTCGTTGTCAATAAAGATCTTCACGGCGGTTATATCACAAATTCCACTACCAACCGTACACAACTGCTGCGACAAAGAAAAAAGATAAGCCTATCGCGGCAGAATGTCGCATATGATCAACAGTCGGTCAATCGCCGATGGCGTCAGTCTGTCAGTTACCGAGTAAAACTTGCTTTACAGCCGTTTGTCAATGAAAGGTAATTATATGTCTATTAATATAACAACAATTATTAAGAGTTTCTGTGAATCATACACAATCTGGCGCGTTCTGTGTCCTTCAGCAGGAAAGTGCGAGAATTTGCCAACTATTACCCAATTTTAAAAAGTATTTAACCAGCAAATAAAATGACAAAAATATGTAGTAAAATGGTTGTTGAATTCACATCTTAAATGCACATATCTATTATCCTGTAATTTATCATTAACTACAATACATTTTGGATTGTCGCTAATTTCTGACATTAATATTTCACAAGGTACACTGTAGTTTAGCGACATGCTTAAGATGCGGTGGGGTATTCACTTATGACTACGTTGCAAAATTGCCATTTAGTGTGACAGTAAAAGAATTTTGAAATTGGTTAAATACTTGGCAAAGTTGCGTGCAAAAGCATGGTGGCACATTTTTTCCAGACAAGGCGTAGTTTCATTTGCATATTCAAAAAACGCCAACATTCCGTTATTTCAATTATATAACTTAGTCAAAACAAACCAGTTTAAATAATTTTTGGTACATAGAATCCAGAAAACATTTGACAGTAGTTGATGTACACTTGTACATCACCGCACTACTTGCGAAATGCAGAACTTTTCCACTTGATCAAAGTTATATGATTTTCTGCCAAACATTAGACAACTTTGAAAAAAAGAACAACTTTTGAAAGTAAAATAATGTCCAGAAACTTGAATTTCAGACAACCAGTGTCAAAGGAACTGCAAAAAATTAATAACGTCACACACCCTTCCTGTCTTTTTTGATATTGATCTATCACTATGCTGTGCTAGCAATCAGCCCAACGAGTCTTAACAAGAGCAGATGCCAGCTGGATGTTATGCATTACTAATGATTTTGTTTCACTGCATTTGGCGGATATACCAGATGATTCTGTGAATTCACAGGACAGACACAGTAAAATATTTTCAATAGCAAAAAACAAGTCCAGTTTCTGGCTATGAGAACTTGTCCAGTTGCATCTGAGAATACTGAAGACAACTTATTGGTGAAAAAAATTACTTTTTGAGTTTTCAAGGTACAGTGGCTACATTTTACAGGTGAAGTGGACAGTGCTTACTTCTAATTTCTTCTGGATTTCGTGTACCAAATTAGTCAAATCGGTTCATTTTGGCTGAGTTATTCAATAAGCAGGCCCCTTAATAGGGTGACGTTTTTGAAACACGGTGTATTGTGTATTTTTCGACTAATCACACAGTTAAACTGCTGTTATATGTTGCCTGTCAAAAGCACTGACGTTTGTTATACGTCTGTCTGTCCCATGCCATACATGCGCCTAGATTGTTACGCCCCGTCTACACTACAGGGAGACATTAAGCAGTGCTGCGATCCATCCATCTGTCCCGTGCCCCTAGGCCGGGACCTCATAGGAAACCTCATGCTGGAAGTAGAACTCAAACCCGCGGTCAGCGTGGCCAGGCGGATGCATATCGTGTCGGCGCTATCGGGGCGATACCTTGTACAACCAGCGTCTTTAGTGGAAATAATATAACAGGTGTCACGCAAATAAACAATCATGGACTTAAACTGGCCATAATGCATTGATACTGTACATTACGAGATGCTATTTTAACGTGCGCTCGAAAGCCAACATGAGTCAGCTTAATCTACCGCACGGAACCGATAACTAAAAAGTGTAAAAACAGAAAAAAAACTAAAACTAGAAAACAGATATGCTCAGATGCTCCAACAACGCTGTGTCTAAGACAAAATCAATGCGGCCAACAAAGCGAATCACTGAACCCTGCAGCTATAGCAGTCTATCTGCCAGTATCGTCATATCGTCGTGAACATTGTGGTGCTTGGGAGCATTAAAACACTTAATGTCATTGACGAACCGCCTAAACCGCACTCAACCCGTACACGGGCCTAAAAGTTGTGTGGGCCTAGGTTACTACGTTGCGGCATTGCGTCTGACGTCGATTGTCAGATGATGTATCAGTAGGCCTAATCAGTTTTTTTCATTTCATTTCATCACCCATCACCCCTCACTGTTTCATTCGAAGCTTAAGCGTTCCTTTTCTGCAAATCCTTCCCATTGTAGCCTTCCTTTTCTTCTTCAGGACTGACTTCACGGATTCCTCGGGCTGTTTACCGATACTTCTGAGCTTATCCGTTTTTAAGTTTAAGTTCTCTTTTTTCCACTTTTTACCGCGCGATGCTATGCGTGCGCGGTACTAGCCTGTCTGTCTGTGTCTGTCTGTTACAAGTCGGTGTTCTACTAAAACGGCTAAATGTGGGATCATACAAACAAGTCTAGTTTTCTGGCGCCAAAGATCTCCGCAAAATTCGAATGGCGGTGCAAAGTGCAGAAAATGGGGTGATTTGGGGTGGTTAGGGGCACACAAGGTCATCGGCAATGACACCATTCGATAGAGCGCATAGACTTCCTATTCGACTTTTATAGAAACTATGTGTCTATTTTTTATCGTTTTCGAGATATAGCCGGTTATTTCTCAAAAGTCGCTGATTTTAACCAACCCCACCTGCATTTGGTGCCCCGCACCGCCATTTGCCCCACAGGGGCGCCAAATGCAGGTGGGGTTGGTTAAAATAGGCGACTTTTGAGAAATAACCGGCTATATCTCGAAAACGGTAAAAGATAGACACATAGTATCTATAAAAGTCGAATAGAAAGTCTATGCGCTCTATCGAATGGTGTCATTGCCGATGACCTCGATTGCCCCTAACAACTCCAAACCACCCCATTTTCTGCACTTTGCACCGCCATTCATAGCTTCGTAACGGGCGAACCTATAGACTTCAAATTTCGCACAAGTCCCACTCTGCCGATAAAAAATCTTTCCTTAGAGGGCGTGGTCAGGGTCAGGTGACCCGTTTTAGAATTTTAGACCCCATGTAGTATCTCTGCAACGGCTAACGCTAGAGACTTTAAGTTTTGTACACGGGTCGGCCATGTGAAGTCTTACTCATGTGATAAATGAGTGTTCCCTAAGTGGGCGTGGTCAGGGTCACATGAGCAATTTCTACATGGTGGACTTAGAAAATTTCGCCACAGCAAGTCGTCGGTATACAGGTGATATCCACAACTCGTCCGTGGTCGGTTTGTTTATGACACCTATAGGACAATGGCAGCGACTCGGTCGCGTCATGGTTGAGTGCACATGTTTATTACACATTGCCCCACTGTAACCCTCAAACTTCATAACTTCGATGTGTTCGGGACTTGTCGTACAAGTAGTTTTCCACAGCAGCCCTTCCTTTTTCTTCTTCAGGATTTACTACATGCATTCCCCAGACTGTTTACTGTTACTTCTGAGCATATCTGTCTTTACTTTTTAGTTTTTCTGTTTTACACTTTTTAGTTGTCGGTTCCGTGCAGTAGATTAAGCAGACATTCGAGGCACATTAAAATAGCATCTCGTTTCGTATCGTATCATATCGTTCTGCACTGCTGCGTGGCAATTGGCAAGATTTCAACTGACATGACGCATCACGCGGTCCCTCGGCGATAACTGAGCTTCTTGATAGTTTATGGTTCCGTGCAGTAGATTAAGCTGACTTATGTCAGCTTTTGAGCGCACGTTAAAATAGCTTCTCGTATCATATCCCATGAAGCTATGTGATCCAGCCGCAAACTGTCGGACTGGACTCACCTCATTATCATGCACAGCGCATACAAACAGATACTCGATCGTCCTCGCTTTCAGGTGCCCTGCAGCACTTAGCACCGCGCGCTGCGTGTCGGCTCCACTAGCAAATAACATGATGGATATATCATCACCGATTGATTTTCTGCACGACGCTATACCAGTCATTCCACTACGAACATAGCGTTGCCAAAAAACCGGACCGGACCTGACATCGAGACACCGAATTCTTGAAGGGGAAGGGGTGTGGATAGAAAGCATTTCCCGCCCAGTCGATTAAAAGGTCTCAGGAGCGTCGTAGCTCCCCCCAGCGGGGCCCGAAGCAGAGCCCCGGCTTATCACAAAACAATTTCACTGCATTTGGTACCCGAGAAACCTCATTTAGTAAATAGAATTTTATTAATGTTGTGACACTGAGCTATCTGAGTGACGTTAAAATGAATACAGGATAAAATACCGGACTTACACCTGTCCGATTTTGATCCAAAAATTGTTAGCCGGACCTTGCACCAAAAAACCGGACTGTCCGGCCAAATACCGGACCTGCGGACTCCTGGATACGAACATCCTCTTTCAACAGTGCCTCAGTCCGGGTCTGAGTCTGGATCGAGGTCAACGTCGACTGGTCAAGGTTAAGTTCAAGGTCATGGCCGAGATCAAGGTCGGACGTCGGACTCCGAATTCGGTCAAGCTTAAGGTCAAGGCCTATACGACAGGTCTGCTGTCACCTGCGTTATTTGATATGACGTCGGCTGACAGGCTGCAGTCGATGTACAGATACTGCACGTTTCTAGTGTAATGGCAGCGACAAGCCGTCGCCGCACGAATCGATCCAGCGTATTCATTGGGTTGCGCCAGTGTACACCCCCATGGTTCCTTGGGCCCACACGAGTCTGCCGTCCACCAAACGGCGTCTCGATATGTTCAGCCGTTTTTGCAGGGCTCACGGTCGTAAACAACAGACACACGGACAAACCACGTCAGCCAGTCTGTAGCAATAGACCGCGCCTGTGCAATGCCTACGATACGCGCTGACAGTACAGCGTATCGAGAGACGCTACACAGGTAGACAGCTGGGTGCTGCTGGTGCTAGTAGGTAAGTGGTGAGTAATATTAAGTAAGTAAGCACCAGTCAGAAATGGGCGCGCGCAGGTGTGGTACTACGTACTGTTGTTGACGGACTGCTGTGCGTGTGGCGGCGTGACGACGTGCAGGCGGATGATGCGTGAGTTGCCGATGTGGTGGTTCTGTGGGGTGGTAGTGCGCGGTGGTTCTGTGTGCCGATGTGGTGGTTCTGTGGGGTGGTTGTGCGCGATGGTTCTGTGTGCCGATGTGGTGGTTGTGTGGGGTGGTAGTGCGCGGGGGTTCTGTGTGCCGATGTGGTGGTTGTGTGGGGTGGTAG
>Ga0126331_1000630_pt1 | contig 10320 bp, 12 predicted proteins | sample InaspJWI98metaG_FD_96379 | JGI IMG/M metagenome (GOLD analysis project Ga0126331, IMG submission 96379) | Marine gutless worms symbiont microbial communities from Oahu, Hawaii - Inanidrilus sp. 2 OAHU.JWI-98 metaG | ecosystem: Host-associated > Annelida > Digestive system > Unclassified | place... | reverse complement strand
TTTTGGAGATGGCGAAGTTGGCGGAGTCAGCGGGTCTTGGAGGAGAAGAGGGATCAATCAGCGATACAAGGATGACAAAGCTCATGGACGAGGTGACAGCGGGTCGCGAGGAGGTTCAGCAGCTGTCGGCGCGCGTTTCAAGGATATCGGTGGCTGCGGCACAACCGAGATCACCAACGCCGGAACGTCGGCAATCTCGCGTGTCGTTCCAGGAACCGACACCCAGCACGCCGCGAAACGGTGGTCCTCCGACCTACAACAGAGGTGGACGCATGTTCCGTGGACAGTCACGTTTTTACAACAGCAGTATGGGCCGTCAGTTTTCTCGTCCGACGGCAGGTATGCAGTCAGTTCCGTGTGGCCGTTGTGGTCGGTTTCATGCATATAACAGATGCCCGGCGATGAATGTTTCATGTTTCAATTGTGGTCGCGTAGGTCACTTACGCGCAAAATGTCGCAGTGCCAGGAGGGGTGTGATGAATGTGTCAGGATAGCAGTTCAAGCCCGCGCACAAACCAGTGAGCGGGCCGGTTAAAGCCCGGGTCCGGCAGAAGATTGAGCAGCCAAATTTCATATCAATACAAGTTGGACATATGGGCGTCCGTGCTTTAATAGATACAGGCGCGTTTCATTCTTGTATTTCATTGTCTTTACTTAAACGTTTAAAATTAGAGTCTCGTCTTATACCCGTTTCTCAAAAAAGGCTATTTACAGCTGATGGCAAGGCGATGAAGGTCCTTGGCACTGTCGAGTTGACACTGGACATTCAGGAAGTCCAAATACCCGTAACGTTTTGTGTTTTGTCTTGCTTACAGCACGACATGATCCTTGGAGTCACATTTTTAAATGAAACCAAGGCCAATATTGATGTGCAATCGCATGTTTTAACTTTATATAATGATATGGTAGGAATTAATTTAATATCTGATAGAGATGTGATTGTCAGAACGACTGACGCAGTTTTGATTTCCGCAAGGTCGGAAGCATTGATTCCAGTCTTGATTCCGCCTCATTTTGGGGCAGGATTATCAATCATTGAACCTTCAATTAAATTACACATATTACAGTTGGCCTTGGCAAAATTAATAGTTTCTCCTGTAAGGAACCGTACTGTATGTAAAATTATGAATCCAACAAACGTTGCCAAGTTTGTTAAACGTAAAACAGCGTTAGGTGTCATAGGCCTACGGAAATTGGCTGTTGATTCTATGACAGTGATTGACGATGTTGACTCAACTTTAAAACCTCTACAGCATCCTAATAAGGATGATAATATTACTTACGTCCGTAAACTGGAAGTTTTGACTGAAAAAGGCATTAACTTGCAGCAAAATTCGCTTTCATTGGACGAATATTATGATCTGATCGATTTGCTTTTTAAGAACAGATATCTGTTTGCTACAAGTATGCACGATTTAGTTAAAACCGATGTCGTTGAAATGGAAATAGATACAGGGGATGCGCAACCTGTACGCAAAAGGGCATATAGGCGGACCCCCAAATGATGCGAGAGATGGAACGGAAAGTTCAGAAAATGGTTGCGGCCGGAATTGTCGAATCGAGTGACTCACCATGGCCCAGCCCGTGTTTGTTAATTAAAAAGAGTGGGACTAACGAATACCGGTTTGTTAATGATGTGCGAGCGGTTAATTAACTGACAAAACCAATTTTCTGGCCATTACCAACTTTGGAAGATATTTTTGACACTGTAGCGGACAGGTCACCGTCAAGTTTTTCCAGTAGTGACCTCAAACATGCATATTTTCAACTGAAACTGACCGAGGAAAGCAAACCTAAAACTGCATTTACTGTTGGAGGTAAAAATTATCAGTACTGTTGAATGGTAATGGGTCTAAACAATAGCGCACAAACCTGGCAGCGTTTATTGACGAAGGTGTTGTCTGATATGTTGTTTAAGAGCGCTATAGTATACTTGGACGATGTTTTAGTTATATCTAAGGATTTTTCTGATCAGTATAAACATTTGCACATGCTATTTCAAAAATTTAGAGATGCCAATCTTCGGATGAATGGGAAAAAGTGCAATTTTGGGATTGATCACGTGAAATATATTGGCCATATCCTGAGTGAAGAGGGTATTGCCATAGATCCGTCAAAAACAGACGTTATTTCATCTTGGCCACGCTCCAAGAATGCTAAACACATCCGCTTTTTCTTAGGTTTGATCCAGTTTTATAAAAGATTCATTTTCAAATTTTCTCAGCGGTCTGCGCCGTTGCGCGATCTTCTGTCAAAGGAAGTTCCTTTTAAATGGGGTGATGCACAGGAAAAATCTTTTCAAGATTTAAAACAAGCTTTACTGTCACACCCAATTTTACGTTTTCCCGATGTTTCTCGCCCCTTCCACTTGCAATGTGATGCTTTGTCTTGGGCCAAACTGATGACGACGGACGGAAATACGTTGTTTCATACGGTGGCCGTGGTCTTAGACCGTGTGAAAAAATGGCCCGTTACACTACTGGAATGTCTCAGTTTATTAACGGGTATCCGGGAATACCATGTTTATTTGGCAGCGGCACCTTTTGTAGTATACACAGACCATGTTAGTTAAAAATTCTTAGTCATTAAAACTTTCCGCACATAACAGACTTGCACGGTGGGCTTTAGCTTTGCAACCATATAACTTTACCGTTGAGCACGTTCCGGGCAAAAAGCTGACCGCTGCAGATGGGTTAAGTCGAAGTCCATATGATGAACCGGACAATATAGAAGATGATGAAAAACTGCAGGAAGATAGTTTCATTGTGCAGATTAATCCGGATGTTTTTGATTCAGTTACAGATAATGCTTTAGCTGTTGATAAGACTACGAGACAGTGGCATGTTTTGTCATTAACGCCAGAGGCGGAGGGTCAGAATCAGCCATTCAACTCTACTTCACACGAGGCGACGGGATCAGGCGATGTTCATAAGGCGTCGACGTCTCCGTCAGCAATGATTGATTTATGGGCTGCGCAAGAACGCGATATACAGCAGCTGCAGCATGAATCGAAGGACCTGCAGCCGATTTTAAATTGGTTAGAACATGGCGTATTGCCCCAATCTGATAAAGAGGCGAGAAAATTAATTCTGCGATCCGAACACTTTCAGATTATTGATGGTGTGCTTTACCATTTGCATTTCCCTCGAACTAAACGTCTGAACGAAATAAAGCCAATCTTACATCAACTGTGCGTACCTGATATACTCAGAGAAGAGTTACTTACAGCTTATCACGATAATGATGCACATATAGGGAGAGAGAGATTATACGAGACTTTAAGGCAGAAATATTACTTTCCTCAAATGTATACGTCTGTTATTGAATATGTTGCTGCATGTGATAACTGTCAACGTGCAAAATCATCTCCACATTTACGTAAAGCCCCACTTGCCCCATTGCCGATTGTAGAGCCGTTTGGCCGTGTACATATCGATCATGTTGGGCCTCTACTTAAGACGCCGGAAGGGTTTCGTCATTTATTGGTTGTCGTGGATTCCACCACGTTATGGGCTAAAGCTTTCCCTTGCAAGACAACTGGGAAAGAAACAGCTTCAATATTGCACCGCGAAATTATCTGCAGATATGGTGCCATGAAAGCTATCGAGACGGATGGCGGCACGGCTTTTCGAAATAAGTTGATGACTGAGCTGTGTAAACTGTTAAAAATAAAGCACATCATGAGCAGTCCTAGACACGCAGCTGGGAACTCGCAAGTAGAGCGTACAAATAGGACTTTAATGTCATCATTGAAGTCGGTATGCGAGAGACAGGAGGATTAGGCACAGAACATTGCTCCAGTGTTGTTTGCTTTCAGAGCTACTGTTTCGATACCACTGGGCATCTCACCATTTCAAGCTTTGTTCGGTCGACAGATAACCGTAGGTTTTGATTTAGCGTTATTGAAAGAATTTGAATCAGGCTCGGACGTTCAAGCTTATGCTGCAGATTTGACGTCAAAAGTTAGGTTAACTCAAGAGGTGATCCAGCAGAATATGACAGATAGGGCCGTAAGGTCAAAAATATTTTATGATAAAAATACTAAAGAACCACAGATTACAGTTGGTTCTAAAGTTCTCTTGTTTAATGATGCTTTGAAAATTGGAGAGTCCCCAAAATTTCACAACAATTGGACCGGGCCGTACTTAGTCGTATCAAGGTCTGACAACGGTCTATTGTACAGGCTAAGACACTGTACTTCTGGTAAAGAACCAAGAGCAGCTATACATGCAAACCGACTGAAACCTTATGACGATGACAGAGATAGATTTTTCTTACGGCATAATATTAAACCACAGCAGAAGAATCATTCGGTTTCGGCAGAACCAGCTCCTGCAGACAATTCGATGCCGGATGATACGTGGTTTCCTACTGAAAGATTATTGAGTCATAAAAAGGTAGGAAACAAAGTTTTCTATCGTGTGAAGTGGTCGGATTCCGCAAGTGCTCCAAGCTGGGGACCGGACAGAATGTCACGCAGCACGCTATAGATGAATATTTTATTCAAAGGCGGAATAAGTCCAGGCAGCGCCAGAAGCGGCGTGAATAACTACTAGGAAGTAGGTGTTTTTTGGCGGATGATGTTTTATTTATTGATACTAATGTACACGTGTACGCGGAAAAATATAGATTCTTCCGTTGATAGGAAGCCTTATTATTTGTAGGAAACAAATTCCAAATTTTAAAAGCGCTTTTCTAATTCGGACATTTACTTTTTTGTACAGGCTTTCTGTTGAGGCGATGGACGGGCGGTGTACTGGCTACTTGGTTAGCCATTGCGTGGCTCATATCGCTAGAAGTCCATCAAACGGCTGCCTCAGATTCATCACGCCAACTATCACGTCTGAATTACGGCGTTACATTTACATTGGTTCGTTCAGTTAAATTGGTTACTGAACTGTGGTCGCATCTGTTTGATTTGCATTTACCGGAGTTGCCGGAAGTGAATGTAACCGTTTTGTGATAATGTTACGTTGAATATTCAACAGCAGAGAGGGAAACAGATTTGTGACTCAAACAGGGCATTTATGTTGGAGTTACATCGGCAGCATATGCAAATGACGGAGGAAATAGTTAACGCTATACAGCACATTTATCATCTGCTGCCGTCACAGTTGAATATGACACGACCTAGGTCATATAAAAGAGCAGTTTTGCCGGTAGGATCGTATATCTTGAAAGGTCTTTTCGGCACAGCTACTGAGGATGATTTACAGCCTATTGTACGGCATATGAAACGTATCGGTCAGGGACTATCGACCCTGGGCCAAGGGTTACAAATGCAGCAGGACCGATTAATTAGTTTCATTGAAATGACGACAGATAGAATGGATATGTTCTGGAATGTCACGGTTATTCAGGAAAGAGCTATTAAGGAACTTTACGATGAATTACATCTTATGGTCAATGCAGAAGTTGGAAATCATGATCGACTACTGTTGGCATTACGCAGAATGCACCGGTATATTACACACTTGCAACAGATTAATGCACTCGGTCAGTCAATGCAATTACTTTTGCATGGTTTTCTGACTCCACAACTTATTAGCAAGTCTACCCTGCGTGCAAATCTGCTGCAGATTCAGAATTACTTGACACGATTTTATCCAAATTTTCATCTGATCTTTGATAAGGCGTACGACTATTATACCATGCATAATTTTCTGTTTGCTCGGCGCGGCAAACATTTGTTGATTAATTTGCAAATTCCCCTGTCTACTTTTCGAACCTAATTTACTGTGTATCGGGTTAATTTGTTTCAGGTGCCGGTGGCTGGTCAGAATGAACATAATACTTTGATTACAGGCTTGCGAGCTTATTTCGTGACTAATGATCGTTTAAACTTTTATTTCTGTATGGAAAATGACCAGACTACTGGACATCCAAACTTGTTGTACATTACAGATAATAGAATTTCTTTTCGTTCTTTTCACACAGCTAGCTCTTGCGTCTCTGCTTTATTCGTGAATGATGTTGCTGGGGTGCACAGTTTGTGTTCTTTCGCTTGACAGCAGAGTCCTTTACTACTTGCTGTTCATTTCATTTCCAATTCCCAAATACTGCTTACCAACGTTTCATCTCTACTGCTGACTTGCGGATCGCATGACAAAAATTTTACAGGCTGCTTAATTTGTACACGGCAGGTAACTTGTAATTGTCGTGTTAAATTATTCCTTCAAAATTCAATGGCAAGTCTACAGTCCTTTTTTCAGCTGATGTTTTACGTTCTTTTTCGGGGGTCACTTATTTAAACACAACTCTACCAGTTACGCTGCCTGCTTTTGATCATTTTCGTCACAAGTTTCACCACTTTATTTCAGCACACGAGCAGAAAAGTCATAATTTGCACAAATTCGCTAAACGGGTATGGCAGCATTCAAAAATTTATAAGGAAGTTTTTGAGGTCTTGCTGGATCGAATGTTTAAATTTAGTCGTTCATCCGGAGATGATTTCCTGGTTTTTCCGAGTTGGTCACGGGTTTCCTGGTGGCAAGTCTACTTGGACTTCTGTTATTTGCTCTTATGTAGCGTTTTCCTCACTTTATATCTGCTGTATAAGGTCAGACTAATTACTGCCGCACTGGCTTTGGTAAGACCCACTTCTGCTATCGGCTTTTCAACGGCCTTTCCGAAATCGTTGTTCTACGATTCTAGTAACAACATACAACCGCCTGCCATAGTGACTAATACATCGGATAACCAAACCTTTTTTGTAGTTGATGATGCTACAGTGTTTGATTTGGTCGTCGTTCTGCTGTTGTTTGTGCTGCTGATGATATTGCTGTTATTTTGGATGTATTTACGGTACGTTAAAACTAATCGCCTGTATTTCACTATTGAGATTGGTAACAAGGAGCTGTCTGTCAGAATCCGTTATCTTCAGCTGCATTCAGCTGTTTACATGTACCACTTTTAAGCAGCTGCTGGCATTAATCATATTAAGGTCACTTGGACGGCGTATAGGCTGACTCGTATTTTAAAGAGCAAGTTTTTCTATGCTGTGTCACTCCTGGAATACAATGGCAATTTCAAGCTGCTCGATTTGGAGGACAAGCCAAATTTGGCAACACATGCAATTTTCATGGGGCAAAATTGCGAGCGTCAAGGTACGGTTAAGTTTGAGATTTCGATGCCCTTAACGCAGTTACACTATTACCCTTCAATTCGTGATTTGACTCAGTTGAGAGCATCGGTCTAACTGGCTCGGAACCCGTGAGCAAAGAAGATTATGTGTATATAATTGCTTTGAGTGTTTTAATTTGTATCCTTTATGGTGTGGCAGTACGATTATATCTTAGGCGAGTGCATATTATACGATTATAATAAGCTTGTTAGCTTGAGTTTGAATAGGCATATACTGGCATGATTTTATGGTTATCATGGACTGTTTATATTTTACACGTTTTCGCTATATGTTATATTTTAGCAGATGCATTGTTTACTGTACAGGCCAATCAAATATCCGTACCTATTTTACGGAAGCCTGGGTAATATTTGCATAAATAAAACAATTTCTAAGTTTTATCAGTTTGGGCATCATAATTAATTCAGTACTCTTATTTTTACTCTACTAAAATCTTACCTCGAAAGACGAAAGTTGTAGATGGAGCCCGGCAGACCGTACACATGTAGCCGGGTGGCAGCTAGGATGAAGCCAGGTTGAGATAGAAAAGCAGCAGGAATGGCGCGGGCTAGGAAGGGTTAATCGGACTGGCTGTAGGGAAAAGAGGTGTCCGAGGGCAGATTCGCGATGGCAGACGGCGAGGCAGAAGGAGACGGTGTCGGGGTTGACGAATCCATGGGTGTAGAAGGTGAAGGAAGAATGGCAGCAGGGGAGAACATACCGGTTACAAGATCACACACTTCATTCGTTGAGGAATGAGTCAACGTCGAAGGCATGGGGACTAGGTGTTCGGTTTAGGCGATGGGTAACTCCGCGCTCGGGCTCTCGAGGCATGATGAGACGGTCAGTGAATTCGGGGCATGGTTAGGTCGGGTTAGGATATGGGAATGAGGAATGACTGGAATTAAATTACCATTAGGCTCTGGAATGGGGTGCTCAGGTGGTACGGGGACAGTGATAGTGGGTGACCAGGGGTCAGGCGAATGGAGCGTTGCGATCAAGGTATCTTCGGAATATGGAGCGCGGGGTGTACGAAGAGTAGAGAGGAAATGGGCGCAAAATTGGTTTAGATTGCGAGGCAAGGGGTAAGCAATATGTATAGGTAGTAATCTCACGCCGATCGGGGTAGCAGGAAATTAGGAAATAATTATAGTAGCGTGGAGCGGTCGGCTGACGAGAGGAAGGCCCGGCGTCCATGTTGACTTCGGTCGACTGGCACTGAGGTAGCCGGGTTGGCTATTTTGTACGGACACATGTGGGCTGTACGGCACACGGAGCGCGACTGCACGGCAGTGAAAAAAGAGATTAATGTTCGCCGAGTACTTTCACGTAATTTCGGGTGGTTGTTTACATGGCCTGTATAATGCTGTACAATTGTTTTAATGTCTATAACGCGATTAGTACATGTTGCCGTAAGCTTACCTTGGAGTTTTCACTTTAGTAGGATCCATCGTGACGCTGTTGAGTCGTGGTTTCGCGGTGTAATCCGTAATTGATATTACTATGCGTCTGAAAGACACAGCTTGTGCGTCCGCTCAGCGGCGAATTCAGCGCAAGCGGCCGGTGAGAAGGAGGCTGCAAATAGCTATGGGGGCGATCTGCGGGAGGCGCGGTTGCGTGGTCCTGGGCAGCAGGTTCGGCTTGGCTCTGGGCTTGACTCTAAACCGGCTGGGTCTGCTGGTCTCGGCGCGTCGCTGCTGTGGGCGCCTCGGCTGCGGTTATTGACGACGGCGGTGATGCTTTTAAACCGTCCGGTTAAATACCACACTCAGTGCAACCACTTAAATTTTTTAGGCGTAGTGCGTCGGCCGGAAACGGCCGTGCCAGGGCAAGTCCATAATAACTGCAACGCCTGTCAAAACATGGCATGGTAAATGGTTGCGGCAAGCGGCGCAGCTTAACGGGACTGCTTGTGTACGCTGCGCCGGTGTATTCACGTAACCGACTCCTTCCCGAGTTTGCTTATTGCGTATACTACGCTTTGTAGGTTTATATAGTTTTAATCGTATGATATTGCTATTGTTTGGTGTGGACTTTATTGTTGATTATTTTATATTATTGTCATTAATGGTACATTGACGTTTTTTTCTTACAGTGTGGTATACAAAACTGCTGGTTGGGCCTATAGGCCTTAATAGGCGTACATACAGTCGAGTTCTAATGATTTCATTTCCGCATTTGGACTGACATTGATAACTATGTTTTCGGCTTTATGCTTAGTATTTACTTTGATTTACGCTTATGCTTAGCATTGTTTTATGCTTGCAATGTGCACACATCGTTGTATTTACGTGCAGCGTTACAGTGCGGGAATGCACCAAGATAGCAACGGATTCACAATTTCAATTTCTAGCTGCCTAATGTTCCTGTGTTTGAAACGGTATTTTCACTGTTATAACAGTTTACGCAAATTCGAACAGTACTTGCAGTGGCTGGTTACGGACGGAGGCACTACAGTCCGGAGGGGTAAAAGGCCACTCTCCACATAGTGCTTTTCGTTTCACGGCCACGGGAACGTCGGACGGCTGGTGCTGGTCGGTAACTGCGTTCGGCCGCCGGCAGGTATTTATTGCTTGCAGCTGCCTTGGAACAGTCAGGTTGTGGCCAACACACACTGCGCCGTGGACCTGGACGGAGCGCGGCTGTTGAAGAGTGATGGGTTTTTTTTGCGTGGGCTACCACACACAGCGTTCTTCCGCGAGTGCACTGTAATGATTTTCTATACCTGATGCTACAGTGTGTCAGTCTTTTTCTTGCGGTGTTCGCGGTTCTTCCGTGCGGCGCGGCGAAGCTTCGCGGACGAGCAAAGATGTCTGTTAATGATGGCTGCACGATGAATTTTGGCGCTGTTTTTCTTAGCTAGCTAGGGATGCCGAGTAACTCAGTTGGTAAAGTGTTGGTCACCAGTGGCTATCCAGATGGCTCAAGTTCCGGAGGTCCAGGTTCAAATCCAGGTGAAAAACGAGACTGGAAAGTGGAAAGACTCACATCCTGCAGTCGCAGAGCACGACGGTCCAGAGATAAACAGCTCACAGGGGTGGTGTTTCTGTAAAAAACGCCCATGTAATATGGAACCACGGAGACCTGGGCAGCAGCAGGTCTTCTATCTCTAGCTAGGCGGAAGACTACTTCATGTGGCAACGGCTGGCTTGAGACGATGAGAAGGCATGTCTAGTGCAACTGGAATAAGGCTTCTC
>Ga0126331_1000629_pt1 | contig 10320 bp, 6 predicted proteins | sample InaspJWI98metaG_FD_96379 | JGI IMG/M metagenome (GOLD analysis project Ga0126331, IMG submission 96379) | Marine gutless worms symbiont microbial communities from Oahu, Hawaii - Inanidrilus sp. 2 OAHU.JWI-98 metaG | ecosystem: Host-associated > Annelida > Digestive system > Unclassified | place... | reverse complement strand
GCACACACCCGTTTAACGGCCTTTTGTCTGGGACTATGCAGGTGAGCCGGTACCAGAAAGGTAAAACCAATCTGGATTTTACTGAAGCAAGAGACAGTGAGTGGCAGTGGCATCAGCTGGGCCATATGCAAATCTGCACATTGCTCCAGACTGATAACCACGCCAGCACACCACCACTCAGTTTTTACAGGCCGGATGCCCTTCCTGCCGCCCAACCAACAGCGTCAAAGCACTGAAGGCAAGAACAGCATCAAAGCATTGAAGGCAAATCTTTCAGAATGACAGCAAGAACAAAATCACAAGACAGCCAACAAAACTTGACCAGCATTACAAACGCTAAACTTGTAGCTGGGTGTCGATGTCGCTACAGACATACCAGTGAGAATGCCGTTAGTGAAATAAGGTGAAGTCCAGATGACCACAAATGAAGTATCAGTCACGTCGACAAATGTCATACTGTCAACCTCATCAGGCACTGGCAACACAACAACAAACACCTCCACAACTGATGTCATAACCCAACAGCTGGTCAGAAAATAAACTACTCGCCAAAATAGTCCAGAAAAGCAAACAAAGTGATAATGAAACAATAATGCAAGCTGGTAATTTTCCCACTGATTGATTGATTGAGTTGTGGTCCCACTCGACACAAAATAGGTCAAAATGACGGATAATGAAAGAACGATGCAAGTTGCTAATTTTCCCATGCAAGGGTCAGCAGTCTGTGCTTTCACAGTATCTGCTCAGCAACACGAAGGGCATTCAGCGTGTAAAAGCCTAAAAATAACAAACACAATTCAAAAGTCAGTATTTTAGTTCCTATGACTCCATCTTAGCAGGTTACACACAATAGAATTTGCAATCAAATACCAGAAATTTTTTTAGAAACCAAATTTGCATTTTTAAAACATCTATGCAATAAGTGCACTTCTGAAACATAACAAAGCCAGACAAAAGAGATAACTGAATCAAAATGCTCATCAAGTACATAAATTGCATATAAAACGCTAGCGTGTGCCATGACAGCATTCTCTTACCATCCTCCAGTGTGCGGACATGAACTGGTTCACTTGGTGGACCTTCGCCGGCTGCAGTGAAGCACACGACTGTCAACCGGTACTCTGTGTACTTATACAGGTCTGTCAATATGGCCGTCTGCTCGCCAAGCATGTTGGTCAGGTTTGAGTGAAATGTCCGTCGCGCGCTGTCATTAAACGTCGATGTGAAGTTGACGTGATATCCCTGCATGATTCCATTAATGTGCTGCTGGCTGGGTGGCTGCCAGTGAACGCTGATTGAGGTTGAGCTAATAGCAGATGCCCTGACATTCCTTGGCGGGGCTGTCGGTCGACCCTCAGACGTGCGTACGGAGATATCGGCACTAAACACGCCGAGGCCGCGGCTGTTGTATGCGGCAACAGACAGCTGGTACTGCTGGAAGTATATCAGCCCAGTCAGCTCATGGATTACACTGTACTGGAAGCTCGTGATGTTCTCATAGCTCCGGGTGGAGTCGGGATAGCCGGCCGGCTTGTAGCGGATCATGTAGCCCAGAAGCTGGCCGTTCCAGTGGTTGGAGTCCGGACTCTGCCACTGCAGCACTATGGAACTGTTGGACCGTGCACTGCCGATGACGTTACGTGGCGGACCACTCGGCGCTAAACACCAACAACCATCAATCAATGTAACTGCGCATAATTACAACAGTACACTACACTATCCCAAGACTTATTTATAGTTGCCTAAGTAAAAAAACGTCAAAGTCCACCATAGCAAAAGAACTACTGCCGAATAATATCCAGGCATGACTGCTTAACTACTAGTACTACTACACCAAACCTGTTTAGTGGCCTGTTTTCTGGGACAACCTGGGTAAGCCGGTATCAGAAAAACCAGTCTGGATTTAAATGAGGCAAGAGATGACGGGGTTTTGGGATGCACTGGCATCAGCTGGACCACATGCAAACAATCTGCACCTTGCTCCAGACAGACATCATTCAATGTTTACAGGCCGGGTGCTCTTCCTGGCACCCAACCAACAGTGTCAAAGCACTGAAGACATAGTATAACTGCTTAAATAAACGTGATTTCAGTTTTTGACAAAATGTCGTCAGTGACAAGGAAGACACCTTGAGGGAAACTGTTACAAAGCAGTGGTCCAGCAGTAGAGAGTTGAGACAGGTTGTGAAGGAAGTCTGGAAGAATACAATCATAGTCAACAAGCACCAGCTGTATGGTGCAGAAAAACTGTACAGGGGAGCTATATGAATCAGCAATAAGCATCAGCCAAAACGTGACACATACGCTGTTCAGGCAGAGTGATGACTTCACTTGGCGTGCTCGCCTGACCTTTGCCGACCACGTTGACAGCACTTACTTGGAACTGATACGACTGCGACGGCCGCAGACCCGTCACAGTGTACGACGTCGCAGTCGACGGAACATCAGTGACGTAACTCTGCCAGGTAGGACTTGCCTGGGTACCCGTTGCTCCTAGCACAGAACATGCACGCACATGCAACAGATGCCGTTAGAAATATTAAGCTTGCGAATGACAAATGTCCACGTCTCGTTTCAGCTGCATTATAATACTTGTAAAAAATCCTTCTGCTGGAATCAATGTAAAAACTCAAACAGCATAAACGTTAATAAAAATGTTCTCTATATGCAATATCATCAACAAAACTCAAGTTGTGAAATTCACAACAAAGTGGAATGGAAAAAACAAACACTATATTCTAAACTAATGGGAAAAAAACATCAATAAAGCTACAAGCTACAATATGTTTATTGTTATCATTATTAACAGCAAACATACCCATGACAATTATTCGGAAGTCGATGGTAAAACGGAGAACTGGACTGTTTCCATCAAAACCGGGAGTCCACGCAAGGTCCACAGCATTCAATGAAGATGATGAGAGTTCAGCTGACGTTATCACGGGCGGATACGGCAACTCTAGAAACACAGTTTGCACAGACAAAGTTCAATCTCATTTCAAAACAAACAGTTTAGAAGCATTTAATGTACACTATGGCATATTTAACGAGAACACTGCCACTAATTCTACCTTTAGTGTTTGTTTAATCAGCACTCTTTTCCAAGGTTACCCCAGGCCAGACACCATGCCATCATCACAAAACAGTTCAGTGACTAAGTAAGTGTGGTGTCAACACATTAAAAACATCTCTTGGAATCTTTATACTGAAGAAACTACAACTAACTCAACAAAACCAAACAATGCAACTACAACAACGTAAATTAAACACAAAAACCAAAACCGGGTTTGGCTGCTGTCTATGATGTCTGGCCTAAAAGTAACTAAGAATATTCTTACAGCATCCCAAAAATATATACAAAAAACTAGAAACGTAAGATGGACAGCATACTACAAACCAATGACTTCAAGCTCAGCGGAGGCTGAATCATTGCCGGCGATGGAGACCACAAAGCAACTGTAGCGGCCGATGTCGGTGTTTCTCACCGACCTGATGGTGAGACCTCCATCGACGGAGTTCACTGACATTCTAGGGTCAGAGGACGAAGAGATTTCATTGGTGCTGACAAACCAACGCCATGTGACAACGACCGATGGGTCACGCTCCACACCACAGTCCAGTGTCACACGAGACGCTTTGATTGCCGACAAAGACTGTGGCGGATGAACGATTCTTGTTCTCACTACAAATTACACACTAAGGTTTTATGTACCAATGTCCTAAAAACAGGTCATTTTACTCATTTCAGAGACATTCTTCCCAGCCAGCATCTCGACTTGGTATTAATGAAACTAAATCAAACACAATGAAATCACACAACACAAAAAAGTGAATGTGATGTTAGCCAACCCCCCCAAAAAAATATACAAAAAAACTAGCTAAAACTTTACAAAACACACGAACAAACAAATCAATCCTAATTAACACATACTTATCAACTGCTCACACATGCACAACTGTCATACACATCATAGCATGGAGCAGTTCCGATTATCTTAATATTTTGCCTGATAGGTCTTGAATGTTCCTGCTAAATCTATGACTCAGTAGCTGAGAATCAACAAGAATAAAAGCCAAAAGCATGACTTTTACCAAGCACTGAAAGGTGAGCGGAGCTGGTATCAAAGCCGACACTGTTGCTAGCATTGCAGACATACACTCCACTGTCGTCGACGTCAGTGACAGTGAGAACCAGCTGAGTAGCGGTGATGCGTATGAAACCCGAACTACTGTCTACGATCTCCACCGTTCCATCATTCAGCTCTGAACACAGCCAGTGATACTTCAGTTAAATGTAACAGCAAATAAACCCAATCAGCTAACAGCAGCAGCAGCAACAACAACAAATGGTCAAATGAATTTGATGAAAGGCCACATTGCATCATCATTCAGCTCTGAACACAGCATATCACCAGTGATACTCCAGTTGATTCAACGGGAACAAGTGGTCAAACTACTTTGATGAAAGCCCATCACATCACAGCGAGTGCGCCTCCAAAATTTCCCCTTCCATGACGGAATCTCAGCCTCGATCTAATACACGTTTCTTCGACCCACACAGTCTACAATCCAAACAGCATCTCAATCAGTTTGGCCATTTTAGCACAGCTCGTGGTTGTGTCCACACACAAACCACAGAACATCTGTAACACTAGCTTGCATCTCTGAACTTCATGCATGCAATGCAGCCTAACAGTAGATATATGGTCATTCGACCAGACTTTTATTTCAGCTTGCCATTACTACTACGTACTATGGCCACTGTATAGGAGAACCTGCGTGACTGGACACCTCCAGTTAAGAACTGGATGATTCTGTTGGAACAAAGTTTTACTGCCCGCATGCCCTTGCTGACGGCAAGAAGATGCTAGAGTTCTCCTCAGCAGCGTTGAGTGCACTGTCTCTGCACCTTCTCATATCAAACACTAGAGCACATATAAGTAAGTGTGTCACAATCGGCTGATTTGTGACTTATAGTGAATCAAGCGTACTCGCCTCTGGACCAGGCAAGTGATGGACGAGGTGCACCAGTGGCAACGCACTCAAACCTGACGCTATCCCCAGCGACGACCGTCATATTCACCGGCGCTTCGGTTATCACCGGTGGTGAATCTTCACAATGCAATCATCAAAATAACAGCACTGTGTTCCAACAATCGCAAATCATAAACCACATCAGCTAACCATCATCATTGCTCAAGATGCCAAATGGCAGCAAATACATATACAGCAATAAAAATAAACAGACAAGTAAGACAGTTGAGAATTCTAGCGTCTTCTGCCTAATTGGAATAATAATAAATAAACAAAAAAATAAGAAACATCTATTTGAAAAGCAACACAAGGCCTGAACTGTTAGCAAAATTTGCAGTTAGCTGTTAGCAAAATCTGCTATCAGTTTGACACAAAGAACCAACAAAATACCCATGAAATAATAAAGTAATATATTCTTATTTCAGCACGCTCGCATTAACTCTGAACCCTAAGCCTGACACTGCTAACCTAGCCCCAGTCTTAACATTAAACTAATGCAAGACTACTAAGACTGCTTAGAAATGTCGAGAAATACTTTACAACGGAACGTGACACACAGAAGCAAGCCATGCCTGAAGGCGAAGCATAAAGTGTCCAGCAGTGGCAGTCCTGTTCACAGAATGGTTCCATACACATCTCTTCTCTATGTGCAAAGGCAAAGAGAGTGAGGTGATTCCTTACTTAGCAAATGATGCACACAGGCTGCTCCGTTTAAAGTGACAATGCTTTAGCAGCGTCACAAAATCACAATATTACAAGGCGCCATTTTCGTTAAATAACATCAATGCTCAATATTACGTTTCTGCACACAATGTTTTGCGAGTCTACAGAAGATCGAAAGTCACATACTGGTAATTCGTAGCCAAGTGGCCGCCATTGTGTGACCTGCGGCGTTGAATGCAAAGCACTGATACATGCCAGAGTCCTCGAGAACAGCTTCAGAAATGATCAGTGAGCCGTTGCCTGACCAACGGTACCTGTATATCAACATTGCAAACCAATGAGTATCAGCTGATTTACATGAAGTATCAAACGATTTCTTTGGCATCACAGTCATACACATACTGTTCATCAAATCGAGTTTTCTAAATTAAATTATTCTATACCAAAAATTTCTCTGCCTTGCCACTAACATTAAACAAAAATAGCAAATTTCAATACAATAATATTGCAAACGTATAAAATATCCCAATTAGCAAAAATTTAAGGGAATACTGTGTTGCAGAAAACCATGACTACATAAGGTTCAAATCATCATAGGCTTAGGGGTGGATGAAAAAACTTGGCAGTCTAAAACAACTCGTAGGAAAGAGAACTACGCAGCACAGCTAAAACATAAAAAAGCAAAAAGGTGATATTACTCACAAGCACACAGACATGTTGGAATTATCTGTGATTTCATTTCCGGTGCTTTAGTTTATCACTCATCCTTATACATTATTTTAAACTGCAAAGTCTCACAGTAGCTGACAAAGTGTACCGTGCTGAAGTTGACGTTTCAAAGACGAGTGAATTGCGGAACCAAGTAACGTTCGGCGTTGGAATGCCGAAAGCACGGCACTGCAACAGGACTGAGGATTCGACGTCGCGCGTCACGACTGACGGAGGAAAACTGACAACTGACGGCTTCACTGTTATCAACCAACAAAACACACACCAGCTTCACAGGTTACTTACTGTTGCATCAAGATAACTCGGGTGCATATCCACACAGCGTCTTGTGCAAAGATTTATTGTTTGGTCCATCATTTCTTGATGCAAATCACACATGCTCTTCAGCCACGGACTTCTGAGGCTCTGTAATGTCAATCAGTATTAGACTGCATCACATGCATGGCACAGATGTGGCCTATTGCTGCGTGCTACACATACTGTGGTCTGAGCGTTGGGCTTACTGAAGAGCCTGCAGATACAGCTAAACCGATTCCATTTAGGGGCAGACTCATGTGGACTGAGGAAATCATGTATTAAACGGAAGTGCACATTGGAGTCACCTGGTGAATGCGACTGAATATTTGTACATAGCAGCGTGGCAGCCTTATGTCAAATTGCTCTGATCAACTGCTGCGACGAAAAATCTACTAAAATATGTCAGTCTGTCAGTTTGACATATGCTTGTGTCAGAAATGGTGCATTTTAGAGCATGCAATGTGTCATGAAATTTCTGTACAACATTCTGGTGCTAATAGTTCACCTGCATACCAAAGCACAGACTTTTCTCTGACACTGCAGTCCAACATGGTCATTTTGTATACAATTTTAGTGAACCTTAATCAACGATAATTCAAATAGCGGCTGCAAATAATCAACTTAAAATATTTCAGACATGCCAAACCCGTGCGTCAGCATAATAATTTACCAACCGTGAACAGAGAGAACTGCCTCCGCAACAGCTGAGGTGCTGGAGCGGTCGCCGGGCCGAGTGAACAATGCTTCACATTGGTACGTGCCACCGTCGTGCCGTGTCGGGTTGTGAACGGTCAGCACACGGCCATACAGAGAGACGGCATGCTTGATGTTGTCGGCATAGATACGCAAACGACCGCTGGCCAACTTCTTGTACCAGCGCACACTCAGGTAGTTCAGAGGCCTGCATGCATGTAGCATACACACAAACACTCTCACAGTGTAGTGAGTGTACCACATACTACTACTACTACTACACCCATTTAATGGCCTCTTTTCCAGGACAACTTGGGTAAGCCGGTACCAGAAAAGTAAATCAAGTCTGGATTAAAATGAGGCAAGAGACGATGGGGTTTGGGGACAGCAGTGACATCAGCTGGACTATCTGCATCTCGCTACAGACAGATAAACACAGCAACAACTCATCGCTCAGTTTTTACAGGCTGGACGATCTTCATGATGCCCAACCGTGTCAAAGCACTGAAGGTACACATTAGCAAAAAATAAGTACATAAGAAAGAACACAGTAACAATAACAACAACTACTGCTGCTGTTTTACAGCAATTATACAAGACCAGCCATCTTTGTTACCAAGCACTCCCAGCTGAGAACTGAAGAATTTTGTTCGAGCAAAGTTGTATGGCTGACATGCCTTCGCTGAAGGTAATTAGCACATGTGCATTAGGGACAAGTTGATAGAGTTCTCATCAACAGTGTTAGCTGTACCAAACTTCTGCATCATCGCCGTGAGAAGGAATACAAACTGATTTTAATACAGTCATTAACAAGTAAAGACAGCATTCAATGCTAATGTGTCTGTGACTCTAGTTAAATCAACCAGTGAGAAATAGAAACAGATAACATAAGTGGGCTGATATATGTTTTTGACAGCCAGCTACAGAGAACAAGACAAGAAATGAAACTGACCACTGAGTACAAAAGCAACAACCTGAAGTCAGTACAATTTTCTTTACACAAATGTGATCTTTGTTCAACAGATAACCATCAAACAGTTAAACAATAAATAATAACCACACCTGGTGCAAGAGGTTGTAAGGAATATAAGTGAGCATAAGACCTGGCATTAGCAACACATTCCATCTTGACGGAAATGTCGATAGACTCGATGCAGGACGTTGATGATGGAGGAATAATTATCTCAGGCAGAATGTCATCTGTGCTGCCACCGACGGCTGAATACACAGAGACATACGTGCATACAAGCCATAAACAAAATAGTAGTCACAGTAATAATCTTATCAATGTTACCATGTGACAGATAACAAGTTCTCCTGAGTATTATTCCCTGGGCAGCAGTAAGTGAAATATCAGAGTCTGTAGAAAAGTTAGCATTTGTTGTACTTGGATTCCATCGAGTCAGTGGCAAAAGGCAATAACACTCACCACTGACAGAAACAAGAAATGATGCGCTGTTGCTACGTTCAAACGTGTAGATGTTCTGTGCTTCGGCTCGAAATACTGATCCATTGTCTTGATTAACCCGAGTACTCAAGATAACCAGCTGATTGTCTAGTGTCAGATGATAACGTTGACTGCCGGATGCTATTCGAACACCAGTCAAAATGTTACGCCAGTAGATGGTTGGGGATGGGTAGCAGTCAATCGGTGGCAGGTCAATTACCACAGCCCGACCTTCACTGACTGACACCAGTTGCTGAAAACTGCTGTTAGCAAACGGCACCATATCTGTATACACACAAGAGCAGACAGTTTAACTGGTTTGCAGAAAAAATCATAGGAAACACAACTCTAAAATCTTGGATACTTCCAAGCAACACATCTCCCAAAAGTTACTGATTGTTGGGTCACATGATCTTCGTGCCAAAGATAGCCCTTCCAAGCATAAATAATCAAACCCTCTTGATCTCACCCCTGTACATTTTACAAGTAGGCAGTATTTAAAGAGATAAGGCCAAAACTGCCAGGACTGACTTTTAGAACACAGTGCAAGCTGATAAACAAAAGCAACTATGTTATCCCAAATTAACCACCACCTGAAATAAACAGAGAGAGTCAATGAAAATTTACACATTTAACTAGCCTCTAAAAGAGTTAACAAACAGTTCAGCTTTGGTAGCAAGCAAAAAACAGAGAGTAGAAAAAACACTTACAAGCGACTTTCACTTGAGTGGCAGTGCTGAGCAGAGAGCCATGAGGATTACTGGCAATACACTGGTAGTCACCAGCATTGGAGTGCTGAATGTTTGGGATCACCCATGCAATGGCAGATGTGTTAGTTGGAGACAGAGGCCGACCATCCTTCATCCACTGATACACCGGGCTTGGGGAACCAGTTGCCTGGCAATGAAGCACCTTCACGTTGCCCGAGATGTCGATACTTGTGCTTCGTGGCTGCTGGACGAATGACGTCGGTGGCGACTCTTGACACAAAACACGTTTCATTTCTTGTTAGGCAGTATTTAAGTCAACCTAACAACTGCTCAATTACTGCTGCCAAAAAAACCCAAAACTACCAAACATGGGCAGAGATAATCGAGAAATCAACTTTGTTAATAATTATTCTATCAACTTAATTGATAATTGATTAATTGATAATTAATCTGTTAAACTGTAACTAATGGAAGATGATGTAAAACCAACTATGTGTTTATGTGCTATATTGTATGGTACAACCAGTACATGCTTACAGTGACAAAAACAACCCATCAATCAATCAAAACACCTTTACACAGTGCTGTATACTGCAAACTGCCTTCAGTGCTTTGACACTGTTGGTAGGGCAGCAGGAAGGGCATCCGGCCTGTAAAAACTGAGTGGTGAGGTGCTGGCGTGGTTATCTGTCTGGAGCGAGGTGCAGACTTGCATATGCCCAGCTGATGCCACTGCCACTCACTGTC
>Ga0126331_1000628_pt1 | contig 10323 bp, 7 predicted proteins | sample InaspJWI98metaG_FD_96379 | JGI IMG/M metagenome (GOLD analysis project Ga0126331, IMG submission 96379) | Marine gutless worms symbiont microbial communities from Oahu, Hawaii - Inanidrilus sp. 2 OAHU.JWI-98 metaG | ecosystem: Host-associated > Annelida > Digestive system > Unclassified | place... | reverse complement strand
TTTTCGGAACGAAGACCTGCCTGTCGTCATTAAATCGTTTCAAGACGTTATTGGTGCATTGGTTTGATTGATACAAAACCCGGCAGTGGCCGGAAAAGTGGAGAAGTATTGATAATGGGATCGATGGTGTGGAAGGATCGGTACTCAGTCATGACGTCTCAGCCGCCTTCACGGTGACATGATCAAAACGACGCGGACCTAATGAAAACAAAGCTGCCCGTTCGAGCTTTGAAAACCTCTCTCTGTATTGAGTAAGTTTTAAATACAGCCACCAAAAAAATTACAATACATAAGCCTATACGATGGATTCACTTTAAAGTTTGCGTATCTGCCAGAAACGAACTGTAGCACTTATTGATGCAAAAACTTGGCGTAGTTTGTCACAGTTACTAATGGCATTTCACGGAGGCGAAAACGGTCTATGGCTAGCTGAGTAGACCTACTGTTGATAGTTATTTTGTCTAACAGATGTAAAAGTCTGGACTGGAGCTTGGTATTCGCTGATGCATTGTCATGACGACTGTCCCCAGTTTCAGCAGCCCATTAGCAACATGGTCCACTGCCGCTCACTGGGCAACTCGATGTTTATTACCGCCGTTGATTGATTTATACTATATGCCGCTGTTAAAGGCCATTCAGGCAGTTCGTTGGATCAGTGGCACGTTACCAACTCGGATCCGATTTATATTCGTCGCTCGTGTTCGGCGACGAAGCAACTGAACCGCATGCAGCACTGCGCTGCAGCATTGTCCCTCGTGGAACTGCTCGTCGTTTAACCCTTAAAGCAGTTTGTTAACCTCGCAGAAACGAAGTTACAAGACAAGATTAGTGAGATAATTAAACATGTATAGTTATAACTAGAGCTCCACTCCAGCAAGTGGCAACACGTGGCTGTCGCCATGGAGCTGGAAGGATGAGTAGCTGCTTGGTGGGCTAGGTTTGCTGTCAGTACATGCATGCTGGCTTGTAGCTTGAGCAGGGACGCCAAGCAGGGCAGTGGGAACTTGGCTGAGCCTTGTTGCAAAGCGGCTGCCTCTGTCGTGAGCCACGCCCAGCGTTACACTTGTTTTCAGCAGCATTATATAGGCCTACATATATGTGCACATAGGTTTATAGACCTTTGGCAGCCAAGAGCTGGGTTATACATACACAGTTCATGTAGATAAGCAATTTGTTTTTAGGTCTTAAGAAATCATCGACGACACGTCGAATCCGTCTTTTTTACTTTTTAGTTTTTTTCTGTTTTTACACTTTTTTAGTTGTCGGTTCCGTGCGGTAGATTAAGCTGACTTATGTTGGCTTTCGAGCGCACGTTAAAATAGTATCTCCTATCGTATCGTATCGAATAGTAAATCTGATGAATAAAGATTTTCGTAACTGGTAGTTTGACACACATGTCCTCGACGACTGGATTTTAATCAAATGACATTGACATTCGAGAGTGTGAAGGTGATATTTGTCAACGAAATACTAAATGTTAAAGGGTTAAAGTATAATTGCCATTATCCATAAGGGTGAAAAATTTACCATTATTACCCTGTCACATCCGATTTTCAGTAGGTAAGAAAACAACATTTGGAATGATGGATGATTGAGGTAACAATGATTGAACGGAGAATGGTTGGACGATTATCGACTGCCGTAGAACAGCTGTTAGTGAACCCAACCACTTTGAACGCGACAGAATGCAGTTGAACCCGACAGTCGCAAGGGGAATCAGACAGGGCATGTGATGTTGATGAATGACTTGCTACGCTGCCCAATCGTTTTTCGCTACAAACAGCGTCAAACAGCCAATTTCGAATCGCTTCATCCATTACTGGCTATCCATCTGTGATTTATTACGTTATTTTACCCTGATAATTTACGGTACTTTCAGTCTTTTAGTGTTGCTTGAAACCACAAAAAAACTCAAATTTACTGAATGTGTAATAGATATCGGCAGAATTCATCTGTATTTATGTTAAATTATTTAACAATACACATGTACAGCAGCGGTTTAATAATGCAATGAAAAAGTGGGAATTTTTGCAAGTTGTCGGATTTGGGCCTTTGGCCTTCCTCGTGTTCAATGCACGTGTCATTTATATCGAAGAGACAAGGATGTCGTAAGAACGGGATGTCATCCATCCGTCCCATATGAGGATTGCTACGCTGCTACTGTCGGACTGATTACGAGCCAACTGAGACGCTACAAGACCTGCAGGTCGGAGGACAACCACGATGCACAAGGCAGTTAAGGCTGATTCACAGCACATGAACTCAACTGAACTGAACTGAACTCCGGTTTGCCAACTCCAGTTCGCGAACAGTGTGAACAGCCGCATTGGTATACATGTGTCCAAAAGTGACCGAGCACCAGCCGTTCTAGTTTTGCTGCAGCCAATCAAGTCGTGACGTTAACGCGTGTGACCAGTCGACGTGCGGTGTAACTGGGTCAATTGTTGCAGGTCAATCCAGGTCAGTTCAGTTTTGTTTAGTTCAGTCATGTGCTTTATACGTATTTTGCGCCAGTTCGCTATTACCGAGATCGTACACAGAACATTCAAGCTTAGATGAAGGCATTTGTGTGCAAACCTGCATGGCGAGACGTTTTTATTTGTATTTCGTCAATTTGCTTCTATGGTTCTGTACAGTGGACAGTGACTATACCCTTCCGCTTTTAGCATACGCAATTCGATATCATGTGGTATTGCAGTTTTTTAGCTGTAGTCCTGATGGCCTCCCTGAAAGGATTGCGCCATATTGTATTCCTGCAGCCTGTGCAGACTATTGCCGACAGCTAGCTTTTTCTGTTAGCGTACTTTCATATCGTATGTCCGCTTGGTAATCGGTATCGCAGTGCTATGCTCATGCTGAGAGTAGTACTGCTATAGATTTCCTGCTTATCTGTCTGTTCTGTCTCTGATTGAATGGCTGAACCCATTGTCAATTAAGTAACCATTGTGAATGGTACTTAGGCCTAATGTTTTGTTTTCTCACCGAAGATTTTTGTGAAATTCCACTAATCTCCAGTCTGTCAAATAGAAATGAAATCGAGAAAAAAACTTGCGATTTACACCAACATCCCAGGACGTAATGATAACGATAATGCTAACACCATGGTAACAGAGTAAATTGCCGTTGCAACTATAATTTTGTATGTCTAGCCTAGTTTTCCTGCCTGCGGCTTTGTGCTGGTGGGTTAAAAAATAATGCTAATAATAATCATAATATCTGTGTCATTGTTTAAGACGTTGTCCAACATCGAATAGCCATTGCGAAAGTTTAGCCGCTTCAGTCGATGAATGCACACTCGGCGCCAAACCTCGGACTATATGCCTTGCCTACTGGCTTCGGTTGTTGAGTCCTACTGTCTACACCTATCGTCGCTACTTATTATTATTATTAGTCAGCCCCAAAGCTGCTACCCATTTACCGTTCCAATTCCATGCAGGGTGAAAGACAAGGCACTGCAGTAAAACACAACTGCCAGTAAACACACGGATGCACACGGATCCGCGCGTCATCCACGACAGAGCAGTTTTCAACTTATAGCATTGAATGGGCTAATGCTATTAAGAAGTTTCGATGAAAATCCGATTTTCTCGACAACGCGACTATTTTGGGATTGCCGACGATCAGTACGAACGTAATCGGACCTGGTCAGCGAGTAACAGCGTGAAGTAACTAAAACCACAAGTGCATTAGATTGCAGCGCTCAACACGCGGCTTGTGTCTTTACTAGTTACCGACCGCGTTAGCGAGGACGGCAATGAATTCGGTCGTGTCCGTCTGTCCGTCATTCCATTTGTTTCCACTCCAATTTTGAACCGCCTGACCTTTGACCTTATTTGTTTGCATGACCATAGTTCGCCGAAGATTAAAAATCAAGGTATAGGTCGAGGTCAAGGTTAGGGTTAGCAAGAATGGCAACGCGGTCGGTCTGTCTTCGATCCTCTCTCGAGGGTAGTTTTCTAGTTCCACAACGGCGGCGACGTCGAAGAATAGCAGAAAAGAGATTGCAGTGAACATGCGTGCAAGTTGAGATTGATTGAGTTAAGGTTTAACGTCCCGCTCGACACAAACAGGTCATTTCGGAGAGGTTCTTCCCAATAATAGTCTCTTGGTTATTAAAAACAGCCACGCGTGTACGTTGAGAACGAATCGTTCTGTGTTGCCGGGGCGTGTTTCGTCACTGACTCAGTCAGCAGCAGCAGCAGCAGCAGCAGCGGCAGTCAGTCAGTCAGTCAGTCAGTCGCAGCACCAACGCCGACACGTAACGCCGACACGCGTCCCGTTCAGCACATGCACGTCGTTCCTCCACCGCCGCCATCCATCGCGACAGCCTCTGCAGTCCTGCACCGAGCAAGCGAGCGAGCGAGCGCCCTAATTAACGATCCGGCCGGCGTGGCGGAGCGGCAGCAGCTGGCAGCAGTCGGCGATACGGTCGCCCGTGGACCGCCTGCCCGGCCGCCCGCCGCCTCCGCCGACGATTTCTAATTACGACGAGGATTCGTGTCCACTGGCCGACCGACCGACCGACTGGGTGTTGTGTGCAGCCGCGCGAACTGAGTTGATTCGGCCCGTGCCGGCCGTCCGCCGCGGGGCGTGCCGCCCAGTCGTCGCGTTATCACGACGAATCGTCGCCGAATTACTGGCGTACGACTACGTTACAGACACTCGTTGAGCTATATTCGTCTTCTCAGACGACGCTGGCAACTAGACTAGAGATGTAGACACAACTGGTCGTCGCAGTTTGCGCTCGCTTTTAGTCAAGTTGTCGTCGATAACTTGATCGTCGGGTACCTGATAGCGGGTGCGACACCGCAGCGAGGTGCGAATTATGGCTTACAACGACAGCACATCACTACTGCTCGTTATATTCACTGCAGTCGTGGTTGTCGTTGATGCTGTCTCCGTCAACAGTAAAACAGGTAGACAATGTTAGTATTCTTATAACCAAAGCCCCGCAATTTGGGTGTACAACTAAATTATATGGTGGTGCCACCATACAATTGTCAGTGTGGAGTCTCGCTACCAAATGTCTGTGCACGGTTGTTAAACCCACAACGTGCAAACTTCTACTTCGATCCAACGACTTGGGTGGTCTGGTTTCTTCAGGCCTATTATGTTACTTTATCGCTGTTTATTTCTTCGTCATTTGAACTAAAAGTTTAAAACGTTATGCCAGACTATGCGTGACTTGAATTGCTGCTTTTAGCGAAATTTTATATTGCGGCAGCCGCCATCTTGATTTCTTGTTAAAACAGTCACTCCAGCTAAACGGTTTATTTTAATATCAAGTGAAAATTTTGCGTGCAAATCAAAAATGGCAATTGCTGGTGTTGTTAATTGTTTAAACATGCCAAAATGCTCGCCATGGTTTGAACATTTAACGCCGGCGGTTGACAAATATTTATTCTGCTGGCGCATGTGTTCTGTGATTATAATTTCAAATGAAATGAAATCAATTTTTTTGGCGACAAATAAGCAGAATGAAACATAAAGAACAGAGCGAATATGTCGTCAGGACACGAAGGCAGTATGAAACTGCACTAACACGTGCCCTGAAAATAAAAACAACACTACAACATAAATTGAAGTTTGGAGATTCTATGCTTGAAACAGGCTACAGTCGGAGAAGAATTTATAATTTATCTCAATTTTCTACATTTTATGTCTTTGGTTTACACAGTGCAAATAATCTGTGTGGATCTTTTTTGTAAATAACGTGGGAATACAGATCTTACAACACACAACCACAGTAGAGGCAGTCCGCAGCTTTTTGTTGGTTATGCACTACAGCTGCCAAAAACGATCGTTCTAATCCATAATTTATCGACCCATTCCCAATGCAAACGCGTCTAATGACATCTAGCACGCCAACCGCATCGTTATTGTTGCAGTTTAAATGCGGTAATAGTGATGCCAACCTAGCCAGGAATGGACTGCTGTCATGTAACAAATGCTACTGCGTCTGTGCTTGTAGCAGCTTCTGTATTGATTGCTACAGCCATCTCTCCTGGGTCCTTGAGGTGTTGATTACTATTTGCACACATTGGCACACAGTGCTGGTGCGGCGCAGTTGACGAAAGTCGTATTATATTGCAGCCATACGACTTGTCCGGAAACGTCATTTAAATTACATAATTTTGTAATAATAACAACAACAGTGGCAGCCGCCGTAACAAGAACAGAAACAGCTACGGTATTTTGAATGTTTCGTCTGTAATACTGGAATATTGTCAATGACTTTTTAATTTGCAGAATTATTCCAACAAACTAGAACGTATATACGACAGTACGTTTTAGACTAGTTAGACGAAGTTTTTTTGGCACAAGAGTTGTCAATATACGGAAAAATTTACCTTCTGACAACGACTTTAGCAGTCTACGCAAGTTTTTTTGCATCAGTTAGTTCATGCGACTTGCTTAGATTTAGTACAGTTTATTTTGAGTGATGCCTCTACGCTTTGAACGTTTTCACTCAGTGCGTATTATAAGTAGTATGTTTACTATTTCAGTCATTGTTTTAGCAACCTGTAAGTGGCTTTAGCCCTTTGTTGTTCAATAAATTTGATCTGATCTGATCCGATTATGTAGTAGGCGCAGCAAGAGCCGTGACGATAATGACGATATTGCTACCAGAATTAAACCAGTGCTGCTGTAGTCAATTTTCCTTCTGTTCCTGCCACTTGTCGCGATGACATTTGCTAGCCTGATTGCAATAAGAGATGCAGCAGTCATCGTTATTTATCCGGGACGCTGGTCATCTTGATACTGAGGTCGATTTGCGTGGCTAGCGCGTATAAGTAGGTCGTTAATTCCTCGGCGAGCGGCGTGCGATTGCGCCCGACGACCGGTCATAAAGCCGCGGTCGTAACGCTCCAGCCGACGGCCGCAACTGATGACACGATCGCTTATCGAGTCGGACGGCGCCGGAATGAAACTTTACTTCGCCGGTCGCTCGACCGCAGCAGCCAATGAATGACCGGCCGGCGAGCGAGAAATGAAGACGGATTGTAAGTCGTCGGAATCGTTTCGATTTCCTCCATCAGTCTCGCCATTCACGAGTGCGACTCCCGGCTCCCAGGGAGCTGTCGTCGGCCTGTACCTGGCCGTCTGTTCCTCACGTCTGTTCGCTCAGAGTTATGACATTATTAAGCTCCACGGTGGACGGTGATAGTGTTCGCCGGCGACAGAAGGTATGCGGGCGGAACGCGACGAGTGGACAGTAACTCTGTGCAGCGGACGTCATCGACTCACAGCTGCAGGTCGGTCTATAGCTGAAGTATATGAGACCCAGTACATCAGTTTCAGCGAGCGCATTTCTCGCACACTGCGTTGAAAATCGGCTTGAATATCTGAGATTCATTCTGTTTTATTTGCTTATTTATTATTATTATTTTTTTGATTCCGGTACTCAATTCCCATGGAATGAAAAAAATTACGCTGTGCAATACAAAAAGTACAAAAATCAAGCTGGAATGAACCTCACTGCTCCTCCTTCACAAAACAGTCATGCAGTAATTAGTTATTATAATTATGCAGCGTTTTACGCCCCGTTTGACGGTCCTAAGGATGACGAATGGTAGGCGAATCAAGCAGCAGTGGCAACAAATATCAAGTACACATCATTAACTATCAAAGAATTTAGTTTAAGATCATTCTGCGGCATAGGCAATAACGCTCTTGGATAGGCGATTAAATTAGTCTATCAGTGGTCTATAACTACGTGTCTATTATTCACCTTTTTAGAGATATTATCACACATTTGACGTATGCAATTGCATTTGATTTTGAATTGTGCTTTATTTCCACTGCAGCAATTTCAAATTTTAAAATTTTTCGTTCGTCTTAGGTAACATGTGCTATGTGTGATAATTTTGTCTCATTTTGTACCGTTCCCGACTTACCTGCTTCTCCTTAACGAATTAGGAGGTTACATGACCGAGAATGACCTTGAACAGTCCATAAGTTGGAGTACGACACTGATTTCACACGATTTCTGATCGTTTTGTTCCGTTTCGTCGGCGACATGTGCTATCACTAATGACGCTTTTCAAAATGTGTAGTATCTTCATTCGCTCCGTGAGGTGTGATGCATACATGACAGACTGCGGCGATCAAGGCGAAGTAAAGTAAAGCAATAAACAGAAGCAACTCGTTGCAATGCGGCTAGTTGGTTGCGGTGTGCACGGTGCGCGACAATTTCCTTAATCGATACTCGCGAGCTACCGGCGCTCGTGAAAGCAGAGCGGTCACTGAGACGAAGCCGCGACTGTCAACCAATGCAACAGTCGTCGTCAATTCCCACCGGCCACCGACCGACCACCCAAGTCGCCGACCACTCACCCCAGCCTCTCGAAGTGTCCGTCGCTACAGTTTGGTGCCACAAAAGCACCGCATATACCGTTATTATGACTTCGGTCGATCTGCATGATCTCCTTTCGTTCCAGCCAGATAGCTGTTATAATGTTATTGCGTCGCAGACGGCCAGTTAGGGCTGGGATTCGTTCCAAAAATAGTACTCAGATATTCGACCGAGAAAAGTGTAAATTTTCAACTTATTATACGACGTTTAGCAACTACGGAAAGGAAAAAGTGTGTCGAAAAGTTGTTCAGGAGATGTCGGCAGTCAAATGCCGTGGAATTTCGGCGTGAATTATGCCACACCAGTAAAATAGATAGGTTACTGCAAGAGAGCGATTACTGCAGTTATTATCTGTAACACGCATAATGTGAAATAAGCGACGATAGAAGTGGACAAAAATAGAGAAAACATGCAGCTATTGCTAACAGTATTTGAATACTCACTTAATATTCGAATATACGTATAGTCAATGTGATAAACCAATTCTGCATTCGAGCAGGATACCGAAATAAAATTTTATGGACTGAAACATCGCCAACTGTTATGATTATACGTACTAAACTTCTTCACCGAACCTTGTGATGACCAATCTGTGTAAAGGAATTTCATTTCTGTAGTTAGTGTTTGCTGTGATCGTTCACCTTTACTGCAAAAAAACAAGCAAATTAAATACGGAATATTAGTTATCATAAAATATTGAAATTTTCACTCACCATTCATCTGCAGCAGTTATCACCAGATTAAAATGACGAAAACTTAGGCTATCGTCATATAGTGCTAACGAGTGGATGCTGGCAGAGGTTTATAGCGGCGCACATACACGTACATCGTTAGTGATTATTCGGGAAGTCGTTGGAAGTGGGTTTGCTACGACAATGATTGCTGGTGGGTGGCGCGCCGCTGCATGCTCCGAGTAGATAACCGTGTCTGTCGGTGCACGCACTGAACAGTGATGTGGAAACTGATACGTGGGTGGTCTAGTCATCGCTGGCGGCGGCGGCGGCACGCTTGCGACGTTACGCCGCCGTTTCTTCTCGGGTGAAACGCTCTACTGCGACCAGACGGTCGGTGCCCGCGGCTTCGTGGCACGAGGGTATTGAGGCGGCCAGGCGGGCGTCTCATTCATTTATTGCACCGCCGAGAACTTGCCGCCGACGACACGGCCTACTAGCGCAATTACCAACTTCCGACATATCAATAATTCACGCCAACAAGCGCCCGTCCCTCTGAAATTACACCGTGCAGCACATCGTTCATGTCAGCGCTTCGACTGGTCTAATTTTCAGCTGAGGGAAATTGGAACCGTCATCCATTAGTCTACTGAGTCTCGTAACAGATTGCAGCACCCGAGTACACGTGGGAACCGCGAACCCGTGCACGTCTGCGAGCATATACAGGTCGTTGGGTGCATAATTCCTGGCAAATGCGATAAAAAGTAACAGCGTCTAATGCGCTGAGACACTTTGGATGGGTTCGAACGCGTACGCATTCATTTTCTGAATCAGTGTGGTATGTAAGGAAAAATCGGTGTACTTGTTTTCACGTATGACAGACTAATAGTAGTACACTTTATTGCTTGATTAAAGACTTATGCAAACTACATTTTTTGCAAAGACTAACCGTATACTCTGTCTTTTTGAGCAACTTTATTCATCCCCAAGTGACAGAAAAGAAACAAGCAAACCAACTTTTATTGCAAATCATAGCATATAAACTAAATTATGATGGTTATCAGCGGAAAGCCAGTGCTGCGCTGCAACAAGGTGTAAGCAAACGATGCGATGCGTTGTCGCCACAACAGACAGTTGCGCTGATGTATTCACCGCATAAGGTACGAGATGGCTGAGAGATGAGATATATGCACGCCGACTAGCCAGCGAATGATAGAACTACGCAACCGATGCAAGGGGCCCTACGCATCCATCTTACCCGTCTATCAACGGAGGGATTGGGGCCCCGGCATGGTG
>Ga0126331_1000627_pt1 | contig 10328 bp, 7 predicted proteins | sample InaspJWI98metaG_FD_96379 | JGI IMG/M metagenome (GOLD analysis project Ga0126331, IMG submission 96379) | Marine gutless worms symbiont microbial communities from Oahu, Hawaii - Inanidrilus sp. 2 OAHU.JWI-98 metaG | ecosystem: Host-associated > Annelida > Digestive system > Unclassified | place... | reverse complement strand
GTGTGTGTGTGTGTGTGTGTGTGTGTGTGTGTGTGTGTACATTGCACTGTCAGCTGACACTTACCGTCATAGTGATCAAGTATCTACATGTATGGTTTCTTTGTGGTCACTGGCCCAGTGATGTGGAAGTTACTGCTAAACATTGATGTTACCCATCTCGCAGTAATGCTGGTTTTGGCTGTTCAATAAAACATCTCTTTCTTTGAGTACTAATGCATGCAGTACGTTAGAAGCTTTGGCAACACTGCCAGTGACATTTTGCATTACATTATATTGCAATACAAACCATGAACAAGTCTGTGTTTAGCCTCATTAAGCAGCTGTTAACCTGACGCTGCCCACATTTGCTGCTGTGCGCCGTTGCTGTTGAGTGCCATCGCCTGCTATTGATTGATATCTCCTGCCTGCTGGGCAATCAGCAGCAAATCCGCCGCATGCTGCTCCTGCTGTGGAATGGCGGGACATACAGACAGACAAATGGATGCTTGACCGTTTCATAGACCCTGCTACGCATACAACTTGGGCAGTGTCAGTAAGGATTATGGGATAATTTGCGAAACATCGAGTAATGAAAAAACTTGAACTGGTACAGGAGTACAGGACAGTGGATACAGTGTATGTGCATTTCATATCTACTCGTAGACTATTGTTCAAAAGATTTGTCAACTCTGGTAGCACACAACCATTACTGCAAACGTCTGACTGCCTTCTTGTTGTCGTTGAAATGGCATTGTCCAACATCAGTAGCGTTGAACCGTGTGTTGACTGCAGCATCCACATCATGCTAGACTGTGATTGATGGTCTAGTGGCTGTGTCAGGATATGGTGAGAATAATACGCTCCTGAACTGTCTCTATTATTTCTGTCTGGAATTTCCAGCACTATTGACAATATATCATATTCATAGATTTTATTCATATATCTGTTCTGTGCAGGCAAGTTCTGCTGCGCCAGCATGCAGCGGCGTTGCGCCGACGTTCCAGGCAGATACAGGAAGAGCTCGTATGTACTCATTAGTCTCTGTGACATAGTACTAACATGCTTTTTCAGTTGCTAGTTTTACTTCGTACTCTTAAAAGTTTAGCTTATATTTGTAGCTTTTCATGACTTTGTAATGCCCTATTGGCAAAGTAAGCTAGTTGAGCTAGAATGAGCTAGAATGGGGACAGGTTTGGGTGATTGACTTGGATTCTGTTATCTAATGTTGCTTTTTCTCTCTCCAGTATGTTGTTCACAATATACTGTATCCAACTCGTTCACAGAAACCTCCGACAAACTTGTCATTATTAGATGCTGCATTTACTGATATTGTGACCTTGTTTACCATTGACAGCTATTGTATTTTCAGTCATCATAAGTAGCTTGTTTTTTACAAATGACTTCATAACACATGAAACAACATCAACCACCGTTTTACAAACTCTGGCATCTTCTCCTTAATCCGAATGCGCTGGTTGCCATCAGCAAAGGCATGCGGGTAGTAAAACTTTGCAAAATCCTCCAGTTCTTAGCTGGAGGTGCTGGCTAACACAGGTTGATCTGTATAATGGCCGTAAAACGGTTGTATACAGATAAACCTACGTTAGCCAACACCTCCAGTTAAGAACTGGAGAATTTTGTTGGTGCAAAGGTTTACTGCCTGCATGCCCTTGCTGATGGCAGGCAACCAGTGAATTCGGATTGGGGAGAAGATGCTGGAGTTCTTCTCAACAGTGTTTCTGTAGTTCATAGCACATGAAAGTTTCTGAGTAATTGATGAGAGTGAGATGTTGTGTGTGTACCTGTGATGATGTATAGAATTTCTTCATCTGCTATGAGAAAGAGTTGATTGAAACAGCATTGAAATTGCATATGTTCAGGAAGCTGATCAGAAGCTGCTGGAACGTTTAGCAGAACAAGAGGCACAAGATCAGCATATACAATCCGCAAGGCGTGAGAAAGCAAGAGCTGATGCGGCTTGGATGAAAAAAGTAAGCAGTGTAGTGTCTTATGTGGTTTTATTGATAAACATGCTTCTTCTGTTACTAGCTGTTATTTTGTGACAGATTCAGCATGTACAGATTTATAAATTGTGTCAATGGAGCAATATTTGGCAGTTTAGATTTCTTCCTTTAACACACACACCCGTTTAATGGCCCTTTGTCCAGGACTACCCGGGTGAGCCGGTACCAGAAAGGTAAAACCAATCTGGATTTTACTGGAGCAAGAGACAGTGAGTGGCAGCGGAATCCACTGGGCCATATGCAAGTCTGCAGCTCACTCCAGACAGATAACTATGCCAGCACCCCACCACTCATTTTTTACAGGCCGGATGCCTTTCCTGTCACCCAGCCAACAGTGTCAAAGCACTGAAGGCACGATTTCTTCCTTTAACTTAGCTACATATATATCCTAGGCTTTAAAAAACAGGCTGAGGTTACTTGTTGTGACCATTGTGTTCGTATTGTGTTTTGCTGTTGAAAAACTGTTCAAAGCTGACAAGTGCTACTTTTTATTTTTTAGGTGATTGAAGATCAAATCCGCATGGAGAAAGCTCGAGAAGCAGAGCTTGACATGTTATATCAGTAAGTTGCCAGTTTTCCATTAAGTTATATAAACTTGTTTATCAGATGTTTTATGAGTGTGATGCATTAACTCTTAGACTGTGAAAAACTCACATATATGCTCGTAGTGTCTGATGTGTTATTGATGTTTTTGATGAACCACATAGTGCAACATGTGACATGGCAGTGGAATCGTAAACATCAAAGTTATCTCTAGGGTCCGTCCAGGTCCTTGAAAGTACTTGAATGCAAATTCAAGGCCTTGAAAGTCCTTGAAAATGAAAGTGGGTTTTGAAAAGGTCTGGAATATAATTTGTTAGTTTTGGAAAATTTTGATTGAATAATGGAACACTATTCATCTGAACTTTTTGCCATGTTACTGTGAACTCCTGTAACACTGTTGTGTTTTTTATTGATTATTTACTTCAAATTAAAGTTGACTAATTTGTAAACTTGGCTGCTTGTAGACTAGTGGTGTACTGTAGTGTCTTTCAGAATGTGCATAGTTGTCCTACAAAGGTCCTTGAAAAGTCCTTGAATTCCAAAGATGCAAAAGAGGGCGTACTCTATATCGTGGTATGGTACGGTCGTTGACAGTGATACTGCTCCATTTTAATGGTTTTTTTCCTGATGCAACATATGATGAGACAGGGGCAAACCAGGATGAGAGCTAAGTGATTAAAAAACAGGTGCATATTAAAAGCTGTAGAAGATGTGCAAGTTTAAAGTGAAACTGGTGTGTATGTTATTGTCTTGTGCAGAGATGAAGCGGCTCGCATCTGGCAGCAAAGAGAGTCAGAGTGGGAAAGGGAGCGGCTAGCCCGTGAGCAACTGATGCAAGAGGTCAGTCAGCCTTGAACTCTGCTGCTACCATGTGGCATCCATGTGTGACAAATTGTTTATTTACTGGACTGACACATAAAATGTCTCCAGTTCAAACAGTCATGGCTCCAGAACCTCCGGACCTCAGTCCTCGATTGAAGGCAGTTTGTTGTCTAGTTGAGCACAAAAGTCCAGGACTTTTTTGTGCAGCATCTGGTATTTGCACATTTAATTGTGAAGCAGTTTGAGAATTGGCAGTGCTTGTTTTATTTTCGGTTGCAGTGAACTATTGCCCCTTTGTTCTGTGCAGGTGATGAAAGGTCGAGAGGAGCAGATCGAGGGGAAGATGGTGGAGGTTCGTCGTCGTCAGGAGGAGTCGCTGGAGAGACGAGAACAGCTGCTGCAGGAGCTGGACACAGTGAGTCAGCTGACAAGGCGTGAACAGGAGGATGTCGAGGCCAGGAAAGCCACTCAGAAGCAACAGCTTGAAGCGCAGGTAAGACATTACCTGGGTAAGGGCAGGTAATGTCAGGTGACATGTGATAGCATGTTAACAGTTGCTGCAATAGCTGGACATAGTGAGTGAGTCAGCTGACAAGGTGTGAATAGGAGGATGTTGAGGCCAGGAAAGCTGCTGAGAAATAACATCTGGAGGCACAGGTAACTAACATGGGCTGCGTGACGTGGGATTGTAGCACAGGGGATGTCAGTTAGCATGGTTCCTGTGCATCATGCAAAACTGGAAAATGTCAGATAATTTGATTTGCCGGGGAAAGTCAGGGAAATGCAAAATTAGCTGAAAAGTCTGCAAAAAGTAGGGAATTGCACATCTCTGGTAGAAAATCTGCCAGAAATTTAACAAGTGCTTGATATTTTGCCAGACTTCACACAGCATGTGAAGTGCGTGGATGAAAAGGAAGTTAAAAATCAGAGTATGCAATCGTTTGAGATGGTAAAATCTGCATGCTGAGTTTATGCCGGTGTAGAAAATTACTGCGTGCTTTCATTACTGAAATGTGTGGCGGTATAGGTCAGGGAATATTGTGTAATGGACTGGAAAAGTCGGAGAATTTGGTTTAAGGAGGAACTGTAAGAACCCTGAGTTAGGTGACTTCTGATAGCATAGGTAATGTCAATGTCACCTGTGATGGCACAGGTAAATTTGGCTATGTGACCTGGGTAAGAGCAGGTAATGTCAAGTGAGAGGTGATAGCTTAGGTAACGAGGGCTGGGTAACCTGGCTAGAACAGATAACATCGGTTGGGTTACTGGTACAAGCAGTGACAACAACGATGACCTGTTTTATGGCCCTTCATACAGAACGACCCAGCTCAGCCTGTACTAGAAAAAACATTCATTTACTCACACTCTGCCTTTGTAGTTATATAGAACATCTTTTGTTGACTTTCTTCATTTTCTAAGGTCCGTGTCATCTGCCTTGCATAGCTGTCGAGCCTGAGAATCTTTTTCTACAACCTCACATCAAGTGTACTTTGGCCTGCCTCTAGGTTTTTTCGTCTTCTATCTTTCACTTCATACTCTATGCATTTTATATGTACAATCATTGTCATCCTTTCTTAAGGGCTGCCTGTACCATATCAGTCTGTTTCACTGTGCCACTGTAATTATATCATCTATTTCTAATCTCTCCCTCAACTCATTAAATGTGAACCTGTCTGTCACCTTAACATCACCTAATCATTCTCGTCTCAGTACGCTGAAGTTCAGTGTCGTTCTGTTTTACTGGCCCAGTTTCACTGCCGTGATTTGAACCCTGAGAGTTATCATAGCTAAGTGCATTCTCATATATTTGTTGTTGTAGATGACTGCTCGGCGGGAGCGGAAGGCCGATGAAGACATGCAGCTGCGGCTGGACCTGGAGGACGAACAGAGAGCTGAGCAAGATTACGAGCAGATGCTGAAGCAAGAAGCCGAAAGGTTGTCAGTCCGTGACTTCCAACCAAAGGTCTGTGTTTACTGCTTGTTTTGTCACCAGCGGCTTACAGTGTATTTTATGATGTTTTAGTACCATGGAGTGAGACATAAATATTGCTATTTTTCTTGAAAATTGGTCAAGTAAACATGTTAACTGTGTGAAATTGAATTGCAGTATTAACAGAGTATTTGTATAGTTTATCAATAAATGCAGGAGTGCCACTCTGTCAGCATATGAGGAAGCTGAACACATACTTTTTGATCAAGCAATACTGTATGTTTCATCGGGCTTTCTCATTTATCACCTTTATACGAGTTAATTAACATATATACTGTTAGTGTTTACTCTACTAGAAACTGTATTGAACTGATTTTTAATAATTTTCTGCTGTATTTTATTTCCAGTCATATCCGCGTAAGCAAGCGTGGATGTAACACTTCATTTGGAGTCCAGAAAGAGACTGTGATGGTTCATTCCAGTGACTGACCAGGAAGGAGCACTGCACTCTGTGGTGGATTTTATTGGCTAATTTACTTTGTTATCATACTTGCACATCTTCAGGCCACATCGTATGCACAGCATGAGTATGTGGCCTATTGCTACAGATGGAGTAGCATGGTCTGTCTCTCTGTCAGTCTGTGTGTGTTGGTCACGACTGTGAGCCCTGCAAAAATGGATGAACCGATCAAGATGCCATTTTGGTGTGGACTTGTGGGTTGAAGAAACCATTTATTAGATGGGGGCCCAGACCCCTCACGAGAAGGGGCACTTTTGATGGGGCATACTGGATAATACCCATATATACATGCCTAGTGGTCGATATACTCAAAGTGACTCACCGAGGGGCAGGCTGACAGCACACTGTAATATGGTGTGATCATCACCATTGCTGTGGCCACTTATTTGTGTAATGTCTGTATGAGTCTTTTTCCAAAAAAAACATTTTGTATTGAGTGTTTGCATTAATGAATATAGTGACAACATACTAGTATTAATATATTGTACACTGTGTTTCAAAAAGCTGACATTTTATTTTTTTTTAAATCTTGGCCAATAATAGCTGATTTTTAATATTTATTGGTACGTAGAATTTTGAAGGAATCTGACATTAGACACTAGGTAGTGTAGTGAAGTTTTTCAGGTGATGTGGACACTGGATATATTCAAAATCGCTGGCTTCAAACGTCGTCTGAGTTACTAATAAGTAACATGTCAGTGGTGCATTGCAGGCTTTGCCCTGGGACCCTTGCACTATGGGACTCGGTCTTGTCTCGTTGCCCGCCATCGTCTAGAACATGACGAAGCCAATTCCATGCAGCAGGAAAATCCTGCACGACATCGACGCAGTGACGTATTATGTGCAAGTGTGACGTTGTCCATAAAACCGGAAGTACATAGCTTAGCGCAACGCGCCAGAGGAGGACCGAGCCACAGCCATGGGTAGCGTGTGTAAACAATTTGTTGGAAGGTTGGACGTGTAGTTCTGGAGATATGCTTGCCTCCAGACAGACAAGTAGTAGACATTACAAAACTCCGCCATCCGTCTGGGGGGCAGAGTAAAAATGTATGTGTTTTTGTGCAAATTGTGCCTGCAAAGTGCATGTGTATGATGCTTTTTTGTTTTTAATTCTTTTAAATTAAGTATTTGTCCATCACATTGATCGTAGGGCATTTAGAGCTTAACTGTCGCCGTCACTGTATAGATCCCACACATTTCGTGTAATGTATATCATTCATTGTAGTTGGTGAATTTACGTGTAATTACCAATAGTCGCACACACAACCGTTTAACGGCCCTGTGTCCGAGACTACTGGGGTGAGTCGTATCTTCCATTATGTTCAAAATGTCTCCCTTTACCTACAAGAAGAAACACTCGCCAATCACACCCATGAGGTTGACAACACGGTCTTTTGCGTCGGTGTGCATCTCCTTTATGGTGCTTTGAGCCAGCGAGGGTTGTTAGACGCAAACCAGCATACAACCAGTCGCCCGGATGGCCGGCTTAAATTGACAGCCAGCGCCTTTAACCGACTGTGGATAAGTGTGCACAGGGAAAGATGGCAGAGGCAGATGTACCGACAATCCGTCTGGACGCCACCCTGTCCAGACTATCGGTGCCCTACCTTCACCATCCCCCGTTTTACGCTGAATGCCCTTTCTGCCGCAAACCTCCCAATTTAGTCTGGCTTGGGATAGGCACCAAATAATGATGGCTTGTATGCCCGATGGCTTCGTTAACTACTAATAATATTTATGTTTAAAAGTCTGTTGCAAAGTGTGCGATTTTTAGATAACTGGATTTTTTTAAATTAAAATCCAAACTGGCTTTTTTACACAGTGTGTACATATTAATCACAGTGAGTGTTGTCTTGTAGATTATCCATGTGTATACAGTTAAGTGAGATGTAATTTTGCATGTATCTGACATTTGAAGGATTATTACACGTTGTTTAAACTTTTGCTGTAATATGTATATTTTTGCATTCAGTTCTGCGGCATACTGGCGTTGATGGATGAGCACTGTTAAGGGCTTCCTGCCTGTAGTTAGGTTGCATCAGTTAAAAATTTTTGCAATGGTTAGTGGTTACTTTTGAAGGACCTCACTGTAGAGAAAATACAGTCCCTACGTTACTGTACAGCGTTAATACATTTTTCATTATCAATTCAGTTATTTTATCAGTGCCATTATACGATGATAGAGAGACATGCGTTGAGTAATAGTATTTGGAAACCGGAAGATATATTATTAAGCTTACGTCTCAAAACGTCCACTTAATATTTTTTTTAATAATTCAGCCAAAAACTTTGCTAAGTCAAAAAATGTAATTTTTCCTATAGCAGCTGCATCCCATGCAGGTGGGGTGCAGCAGCTATAGAAAAGAAATCATTTTAACATTTCATAAAGTTTTTTGGCTGAGGGCACCTGGAATTCTGGACAGGTTATCAGAGCTTGAAATCGAGTTCATTTTTCGCCAATCAAAAACTCCACTATGAACTTACAAAATTACCGAGTATATGCGGCGTTGGTAACCAAGAAACGGAACATTTTGAGTTAGCCGTCTGTGAATAAGTAAGGATGTATAGGACTAAATGAGATTCTGAGTCGCTGGAAACAATTAGATGCAATGCATCGCGTTTTCGACAACTTCATAATGGGTTGAATTCCGACAGAGCGTGATGGATAATTCGATTGATAGGTGGTTAAACAAGCGAAGCGTATGTCAACATGGAAATTTCAACGATGACTGCGATGTTGCTTGTCTGAAATTTACTAGTAAGTTGCCGTGCGAGTGATGCGATGCTGCGACGTCTTAGATATGGATCTCTCCGTCACCGGGGTTAATGAATCTTTGAATAGGCCTAAACGTGAATTCGAGATGAATTAAATTTGTTTAATTGCATGTCCTGCTTGTTTTGTTTTCCCTCAAATGTTTTCGTTTGTTGGATGTCAAACTATGGCGGCACGAGTTTCGAACTTCTGATGATACTAGCTGTCTTGCAGTGAAAAGTGAACATAAATTTTTAACTAAATCAAATATATTAATTTTCTGTACTAACACGCAGTCAGCTGAAAGCACTGTGCACTACGCATGTTACAGGTGATCGGCCTAGCAGACTCCAGCCTACTGAGTTTACTACGTAACCAGATTAATCCGCCACCTACATACAGTGTTAGTCAAGCAGCATGGCAGCAATAGACTGTTCCTACAGATAGAGAACTCACTAAACGTCACGTGAAGTATAGAAGAAAAGTCTTCAGTAATCAGATGGTTGCGATAACCGGACAGTCGTAAACTACGGTTGTATGAAAAGTCATTTTTCACAATCATGTTTCAAACTAAATCGCTTCTCGACATTCAAGACTCATCTCAAATTGACTAAAGTTATCAGCATATTTTCCAACAGTGCTAAATTGTGACACCGGTCATTAGTTTCAGTTTTCATCGGGTGAAACTACATGGACATGGGTTGGGTAAACGAGATTTGGTTATATGCCTGATTTTCCTACGTTTTCATGGGTTGGGCTGTCCGATTTTTCGTGGCCAAAAAACTGACGAAATAAACCAGGGTTCAGCGACAAAACAGTCATAAACATTAGAATTTCACACTTTTCTCTTTACGGGAATAGAATAACAGTATTGATAGGCCTAATGTATCACCGTTTTTCAGGAGTCTGTCATATCGATGCCACATCATATCGCTTCAGCGCTGCGTGGTTTGGTTCTGATACACACTTCGTTGGGAAGTGGGTGGGTTGGGACGTGATAAGTTGATCCATGTCCATCATTGTCTGTTGTGACACACAAGAAGCTCAGCTATCGCAGAGGAACCGCGCGACGCGCTATGTCAGTTGAAATTTTATCACCTTATAATATTGCATCTCCTTTAAATTTATCCAAGATCATCAAAAATGGGGCGACTTGACCCTTAACGCACCCGTTTCGGGGTATACGTGCATGGGTAGGCCTATTTTATCACTACACGGAAATACCCCTTGATGACCTGGAATTTCAAGACCTGGACGCGAGAAAACTAGACTCCTTGAGCTATTGTCCGGCATTGTGTAGGACTGTGATCCTGATCCTACATTTATCCGTTTTTGGTATAACACCGACTTGTGACAGACGGAAAGACACGCGCCACACCATATTCTACGCTAGTGCTACAGCTATAGCACAGAGCGTCGCGCGGTACAAATGACCAAGTATAGGCTTCTGCAGCGCAAGACGCGGTCGAAGGACAGTCAACAGCCACAGACAACTGAATTCAGCTGATCAGCCTCATGTTCCGACGACCATACCAGCCTAGCGCCGCAAACTCGCATACTGGTCGAAAATCACGAAATCTCAGCTAAACCGTTGTTAAAATAATAGTAGCAAATGGCTAAAACGTGAAGCGTCTGATACGTGGCAACAGCCAGGCCTATCGCTGTCGAAACAAGGGCGCGTAGTGTTTATTCTATTCACCTGACACTGTAACTTTGGGGGATTCCCTCCCCCTCCCTTTCCGTCCCCTGTCTCCTCCC